>Ga0308157_10000679_pt1 | contig 96781 bp, 90 predicted proteins | sample PhyBR1_FD_201035 | JGI IMG/M metagenome (GOLD analysis project Ga0308157, IMG submission 201035) | Phyllosphere microbial communities from UC Gill Tract Community Farm, Albany, California, United States - DLSLB.R1 | ecosystem: Host-associated > Plants > Phyllosphere > Unclassified | place: USA...
GTTTAAGGGCTCAGATCAGTGGGTTGCTGGGTGTTGGTGTTGGTGGGGGAGTTCGGGCTGGTGGGCCTGGCTCCCTTGTTTTGTTTAAGCGGTGCGTGCTTGCCGGCCTGCACCAACCAAACCAGCAGCATGATGATCGGCTTGAAAAAGATTCGGCGTCGCATAGTCCTTGCCTAAGTCAACGTTGTTCGAGACCCTTTCGCGAATCGCCATACTCTGGAAGTACAGCACATTCACGTTTCGGCTGTGCGTCCGAATGAGCGACTACCGCGAATGGTCTAGGGAGAGAGTAGTAAATATGCGGACTTACGTTGTGACCGGAGCCGCCTCTGGCATTGGTGCGGCGACAGCTGAGATGATCGCGTCTCGTGGCGACCGCGTCATTGGAGTAGACCTGAACGAATCGGATGTCGTTGCAGATCTGTCTACGCCTGAGGGACGCAAGGAGGCTGTCAGGAAGACTTTAGAGAAGACGCAGGGCACTGCTATCGACGCAGTAATCGCTGCGGCTGGCATTTCGGCTCCCAAGGCCTTGACCGTTGCTGTCAACTATTTCGGCGTGACCCAGTTCCTGGAGGGACTTGCCCCTGCAATGGGCAAGGCAAATGCTCCAAGGGCGGTTGTTGTTTCCTCGATGGCTTCAGTCCAGCAGAATTCTCCGAAGCTCGTGGACGCAATGCTAGACGGTGACGAATCGACTGCTCTTGCTATCGGTGCTCAGCTGGAAGCCGCGGGACCACGAGAAGGCTACCTCAACTACCCATCTTCGAAGCGGGCCTTGAGCCGTTGGGTTCGACGTGAGTGCATCACGCCACTATGGGCTGGCGCTGGCATTCCGTTGAATGCAGTGGCACCTGGCACCCGTCATTACCAATATGACGCGCTCGATGCTGGCCACGGAGGAAGGGCGTGCAATGGTGGACTCCAACGTCCCCATGCCACTGAATTACCACTCGGAGGCATCTGTTAATGCGAAGCTGCTTCTATGGCTCACGAGTGAAGAAAACACCCACGTGACAGGCCAGACGATTTACTGCGATGGCGGGGCAGAAGCCACCCTGCGTGGTGAGAATATCTGGAGCTGAACGCTACTGGCGGTATGGCGAAGGACACCCTCTGCTACGCCATCTGGATTGGCACGTGAACGGCACGCCTGATATAGTTATGGAGTTGTCGCAATCGCGAATGACACCGTAGTTTTCCCATGGTTAGCCATGAGGTATAGAGTTACGGCGATCATAGCGTGGGGGAAACGCCCGGTCCCATACCGAACCCGGAAGCTAAGACCCACAGCGCCGATGGTACTGCACTCGGGAGGGTGTGGGAGAGTAGGTCATCGCCGGGCATAATTTGCCGAAGGCCCCGAACGCAAGTTCGGGGCCTTCGATGTTTAACACAGTAGTTAAAGCCAAAAGCTGAGGGGCAGAAAAGATAGTTTTCTGCCCCTCAGCTTTACTGTTCCTAGGCTTCGTCTAGACGCAGACCGCTCTCTGTATCAAACAGGTGAACGTGCTGCAGAAGAGGTGCAATGTTCAGCTTCTGGCCTCGAGCTGGTGGCGTACGGCCATCAACACGAACCACGATCATCTGGGTTTCGCCGGCTAGTTCAGCAGAACCATAGATGTAAGCATCAGCGCCGAGTTCTTCGACGACATCGACGACGATCTCTACGCCTTCGCCAGCACCTACAATCTCGATATCTTCCGGACGGAAGCCCAGCGTGGTTCCACCTTGTGCGCCTGGAGCCTGAACAAGGGTCGACCCGAAGGCTACCTGTCCATTGGCGGATTCCAGCTTGACCAAGTTCATGGCAGGGGAGCCGATGAAGCCGGCAACGAAAACGTTGCGCGGACGGTCGTATAGTTCACGAGGAGTGCCAACCTGCTGCAGTTCGCCATCCTTGAGCACTGCAACTCGGTCGCCCATGGTCAGTGCTTCAACCTGGTCGTGAGTCACGTACACGGTGGTGACACCGAGACGACGAGTTAGCGACGCGATCTGGGTACGAGTCTGCACACGCAGCTTCGCATCCAGGTTGGACAGCGGCTCATCCATCAAGAAGACCTGAGGGGAGCGAACGATTGCGCGGCCCATGGCCACACGCTGACGCTGACCGCCAGAGAGTGCCTTTGGCTTGCGGTTCAGGTACTGCTCCAGATCCAGAAGCTTGGCTGCTTCCTGAACGCGACGGTTGCGTTCTTCCTTGTCGACGCCTGCAATCTTCAGTGCGAAGCCCATGTTCTCGGCAACGGTCATGTGAGGGTACAGTGCGTAGTTCTGGAAGACCATTGCGATGTCGCGGTCCTTTGGCGGAACGTTGGTCACGTCCTTGTCGCCAATGAGGATGCGACCGGAATCGACCTCTTCCAAACCTGCGAGCATGCGCAGGGTGGTGGACTTGCCACAACCCGACGGTCCCACAAGCACGAGGAATTCTCCGTCTTGAATTTCCAGGTCGATTGCATCCACTGAGGGCACGAGAGCGCCTGGGTAGATACGGGTGGCCTTATCAAAGGTCACAGTTGCCATGATGACAATCCTTTCACGGGCAGGTACGTGCCCGACGATCCATAGTGAAAGTGAAATAGGACACTTTAGTGTCGCATGGAAATCAGGTTTTGCAAAAGCACTGGCAAGTCTTGCGGAGACGCTATATGATGCGTGGCTGCCGTGGGCCCAGAACCTACCTTCACCCCGAGATCAGTGGAATCCAAGACCTTGAAGCCGTTTTCGTCGGTGACGTCATCGCCGATGAAAAGCACCGCGTCGACCTGTAACAAGTGCTTGAGCCAGGACAGGCTCTCGCCCTTGTCGCCCTGATGGACCGAGGCTTCAAGGACCGCTTTACCTTCCAGCAGCTTGACCCCTGCCAAAGGTTGCACAGCGGTTTTGGCTTCGTGCAGCGCCGCCGCAGCGGCCTGGGGAGCCGCACGACGCACGTGAAGCACCGTCGCCGATGGCTTGTACTCCAAGGACACCTCGGCGTGGCGGTCAGCGACCACGGCTAGCTCTGCGGTGACCTGGGCCAACAAGTTCTTCTGCTCCGCGCTCAGCGGCTTTTCAACCCACGAAGCCTGGAAGGTTTCGGGGACCTGGCGCTCGGCGCCGTGCGAGCCAATGCAGAATTCCGGCATTGGCTCGGGATAGACCTGAGTCAGGGAGGCCAGGTTGCGCCCGGAGACGAGCGCGGCAAAAACGCCGGGCAGCTGCCGGAGCTGTTCGAAAAGCTCCGCTGATTCTGGCAGCGGCCGGGCATCTTCGGGGCGATCGACGATGGGCGACATGGTCCCATCAAAGTCCAGGGCCACAAGGATCTTCTGATGAGCTGCAAAGACGCCCAGGGCGGCGTGCAGTTCCGGGGCGAGCTCAGGCAAGGTGGTTTCCCGTCGAGTGTGTAGGAATCGTGGAACCGGTTATCGGGCGATGGCATCTGCCGAGGAAGCGGCGCTGATTTCGGCCAGCTCGGCGAGGAATACTTCCGACCAGCGGGCCACGGTATTGACCTTCAGATGCCGATTCATGCGACGCATGCGCTTATCCTGTTCCGCTTCGCTCATATTCACGGCCTGGATGATCTTGTCTTTCATGCCGTCGATATCGTGCGGGTTGACCAGTACGGCTTGAGTCAACTGGTCTGCAGCCCCGGTGTATTCAGAGAGCACCAATACGCCTCGGCCATCCTGGTGGGCTGCGACGAACTCCTTGGCGACCAGATTCATGCCATCGCGCAGCGCTGTCACCAGCAAAACGTCGGCAGCCAGGTACAGTGCGATCATTTCGCGCAGCGGATAGGACTGATGCAGGTAGCGCAGCGTGGTGTGGCTCAGGGTGTCATGCTGGCCGGTTATTTGCCCGACCATCAATTCCACCTGGTCGCGCAGCTCCATGTAGGTGTCAACGTTCTCGCGGCTCGGGCTGGCCACCTGGATCAGGCAGACATCGCCGGCACGCAGCTGTTCGTCGGCAAGCAATTCGCCATAGGCCTTGAGACGGTGGCGAATGCCCTTGGTGTAGTCCAGGCGGTCCACGCCCAGGATGACAGTTTTCGGATTGCCCAATTCGTTGCGGATCTGCCCGGCGCGGGCGATGATTTGCGGGTCGCGCGAGAGCTTGGCGATCTGCTCGGTATCAATCGAGATCGGGTGGGCCTTGGCCCGGCAGAGGTTCTTCATCTGGTTGCCGGCCGGGGGAGTGGCCACATCGCCCTTGGTGGAGTATTCGGTGAAGCGGCGCAGGCAACGCAGGAAGTTGGAGGCGTCGGTTTCGCGCTGGAACCCGACAAGGTCCGCGCCGGCCAGCCCTTGCAGGATTTGCTTGCGCCATGGCAGCTGGGAGAAGAGGCTGGCTGCAGGGAATGGGATATGCAGGAAGAACCCGATTTTCAGATCCGGTCGCGCCAGGCGGATCATCTGGGGCACCAGCTGCAGTTGGTAATCGTGGACCCACACCGTGGCATTGGGGGCTGCGATTTTCAGAACGGCATCGGCAAAACGCTGGTTGATCTTCTTATAGCGGTCCCACCACGTGCGGTGGTATTCAGGGGGAACGATCACATCGTGATAGAGCGGCCACAGCGTGGAATTGGAGAAGCCCTCGTAGTACAGCTCCAGGTCATCTTCGCTCAGTGGCACGGGCACCATGTGGATGTCATCTTTATCGAAGCTCTCCAGTTCTTCGTCGATGCCACCATGCCAGCCAACCCAAGCGCCGTCCGAAGCTGCCATGATCGGAGCAAGAGCTGTCACCAGGCCTCCGGGGGAGCGCCGGAAACCTTGCGACCCGTCGGGATTGGTAATCCGGTCTACGGGCAGCCTGTTGGCTACGACCACCAAATCGTAAGTTTCCTCGGTGTTCTGGCTTGGTGCTGGGGTACCCACTTTAAACCTCCTGGCTTGATCAAACTGTGCACCGGCGGGGTGCGGAATCGTCGGTTCTGAGTGAATGACTGAGTATTTGATTTTTTCTCTTGCACTGGGCGAACGGCTATGGAGAAAAGTCGTTCCTATTGAAATCATACTGAATTTTTTCCCAAGTCATGTGAGGTGTCGCACTCTCACTGCTTCGGCACAGGTGCATGCCGGGAACTTCGGAGTTCTTTGGCGTATGACTTGGTTGAATGCTCAACTACGGTGTTGTTTAGCGCTTTGGGCGCTGTATGCACAAGATATGTGTGTCCTGTGAAGGGTGGGCATTCTGGGGTTTTCCGGGATATTTGCGCAAGTAATTGGCTAAGCTTGACCCAGATGACTGTTCTCTGCTGACTGAGGAACCACCAAATTTATGTCTACGAATAATCCGCGCCCGACCAAGGCACAGCGTAACGCGAGCGCTCGCGAAAAAGCAGCGCAGCTGCGAGCCAGCCAAGAGGCCGCCCAGAAGCGCAAGTCGCTTTTCGTGAAGCTCGGCGTTCTAGTCGCCGTTGTTGTTGTCATCGCGCTGGTCGTGACACTGGTCGTTCGAAACAACAACGCGAAGATTGAAGATAGCGGTGCCACTCCTCAGGGTGCGACTGCTGCTGGCGGTATCGTCGTCACTTCCGCGGACTCGGTCGCCGAGAAGACCACCGACAAGGTGGATGTCACCACGCTGACCGCTCCCAAGGAGCAGCTGCAAAGCCCCGAGCCGCGTGACCTGACTGTCGCCAAGAAGGGCGAGCCAATCAACGTCACCATGTACGTGGATGCGAACTGCGTGCACTGCGCGGATTTCGAAGCCACCTATGGCGACCAGATCGAAAAGTGGCTGGCCGACGGTGACATCAACGTTGAATACCGCAACGTCGGATACCTGGACGGCGGATCGCCAACCAACTTCTCTTCGCGTGGCGCCAACGCCCTGGCTTGCGTTGCCGATGAGAGCCCAACTGCTTACATGAAGTTCGTGAAGGCACTGTGGGGCCACTACCCAGAGGGCGAAATGAAGAACGCCGAACTGGCCCAGATGGCTGTCGACAACGGCGCCAGCGAATCGGTCAGCGACTGCATCGACGGCGACAAGTTCCGTCCATTCGTCCAGTACACGACCACCGCTGGCCAGTACGACGGAGTTAAGGGAACCCCTTCGATCTTCATCCAGGGCAAGGAATTCGTTCTGGGCACCGAAGACTTCCCGACCAAGGTCGAGGAGGCCATCAAGGCCAACAAGTAAGTCCAGAGCGAGCTTTGGACAACCTGGCGGGATCCGGTAGTATTCCATATTGATCTCGCACCTTCGTCTTAGGGGAAGAAAACCATCCGTGGTTTTCTTCCCCTTTGCGTTGCCCCGCAAGGCCTGCCGATTCGCAGACCAGCAGGGTTTTCCGATATTCTTATTCGGTACGCCCCCTTAGCTCAGCTGGCCAGAGCGTCTGTCTTGTAAACTGAAGGTCACCGGTTCGAATCCGGTAGGGGGCTCCACGCTGGAGCCAATCCAGATGAGAACCGTGTTCATGCTTGCCCATGACGCGGTTTCTTTCATTTTCACCGGCAACAACACTGCAACGACGTCGTGCCTAGGAGCCGGATAACCACAACCCCGGTAGAATTTCTGGCAAGACCATATTCCTTGAGCCACGGCAGAAAAGGCCGGACGTTCACCACCATTTTGAGGAGCCGACCATGGCCGGAGGCCTTGTAGCACTATTGGACGACATAGCTGCGCTGGTGAAAGTCACTGCAGCGTCCCTTGATGACGTGGCCCTTGGCGCCGCCAAAGCCAGCACCAAGGCCATGGGCGTAGTGGTCGACGATGCCGCGGTAACACCACAGTACGTGGAAGGCATCTCGCCCAAGCGCGAGCTGCCGATCATCTGGAAGATCGCCCTGGGATCGATCCGCAACAAGCTGGTCTTCATCCTTCCCGTCGCCCTGTTGCTCTCATACTTCGCGCCCTGGGCGCTGACCCCGATCCTGATGATCGGCGGCGCTTACCTGGTTTTCGAAGGAGCGGAAAAACTGCTCGAAGCCTTCGGCTGGATCAAGCACCACGGCTCTGGCGAAGAAGGCAATGAGCGCGACGAGAAGTCGATCATCAACTCGGCGGTGCGCACCGACCTGGTGCTCTCGGCGGAGATCCTGGTGATCTCGCTGAACGAAGTCGCACACGAACCGTTCCTCACCCGGGCGCTGATCCTGTTCGTTGTCGCAGTGATGATGACCGTGGTGGTCTACGGCGCGGTGGCGCTGATCGTCAAGATGGACGACATCGGCCTGCATATGGCCGCCAAGCCGCGCAAGCTCTCGCAGAAAATCGGACGCGGTCTGGTCAAGGCCATGCCGATCATCATGTCGGTGCTCAGCAAGGTCGGCGTAGTCGCCATGCTGTGGGTCGGCGGCCACCTGCTGCTGGTCGGCATGGACGAACTCGGCTGGCACGCCCCGTACGGATTCGTGCACCACATGGAAGAGCTGGTGCACCACGCCACCGGTTCGGCCGGCGCGGTATTGGGCTGGTGCGTCAATACCGCCTTCTCCTGCGTGGCCGGATTCATCATGGGCGCCATCATCACGGTGATCGTCCTGTCCATCCAGAAGCTGCGGAACAAGGGCAAGGCCGAGGCGGCCCACTAGGACCAAAGATCCGGGGCGGCACCCGCTTACAATGGATAAGCTGCCATCCCGGGCTCGGTCATCTGCATCCAGCCAAACTGTCTGGCCGCCATGGAAAGATCGTTGCGTGTTGAGTAAAGAACAAAAAGAGCAGGCCACCGCCCGCCATGCGCGGGGAGCCTACTTCACCCCGGAGCCGGTTGCGGCCTTCATGGCGCAGTGGGCGCTTCAGGCACCGGCCTCCAAGGTCCTGGAACCTTCCTGCGGCGACGCTCAATTCCTCCAGGCCATCCACCGCGAACTCGGCGCGCGCCACGGGCAAACCCAGCTGCTGGGCTACGAATTGCATGAACCCACGGTTGCCCAGGCCCGCCAGCGGCTGGCCGAACAGTCAATCAACGCGCAGATTCGCCAAGCCGACTTCTTCGACATCCAGGGCACCGGCGATATGGATGTCGTGATCGGCAACCCGCCCTATGTGCGCTACCAGCTGCATCGCGGAGCGGATCGCCAGCGTTCGCGGCTGGCCGCAAAAAATGCCGGAGTGGAGCTGAACGAGCTGGCCAGCATCTGGGCGGCCTTTGTCGTGCACGCGACCAGTTTCCTGGCCCCCGGCGGCCGGATGGCCCTGGTGCTGCCGGCCGAGCTGATGTTCGTGAATTACGCAGGAGTGGTTCGCGCCATGCTGCTCGAGCGCTTCGCCACGGTGAATCTGGCAGTCTTCGAGCAGCGGCTCTTCGCCGACGCCCAGGAAGAAGTGGTGCTGCTGCTGGCCGAAGGCTACCGGCAAGGACCCAGCGAGCACTTCAACCTGCACCAATTCCGCAACGCCCAGGATCTCGCCCAGCTCGGATCCGGCACCCGCCATGTTCCCGAGCGCGCGGCAGATCGCTGGACAGGATCGCTGGTAGGCCTCGAAGCCCAGGGGATCCTGGCCGCGGCCCACGCCGGCGGCCACTTCGCAATCCTCAAGTCCTGGGGCGAAACCTCGCTCGGCGCGGTCACCGGCAATAACAAGTGGTTCACCCTCACCGAGCAGCAGGTGCGCGAGCTGGCCCTGGATACCCAGGACCTGATCCGCATCTCGCCTCCCGGATCCAGGCACCTTCGCGGGCTGGAACTCGATCAACCCGGGTGGGAACGCCTGCGCGATCATGGGGCCGCGACCTATCTTTTCCGTCCCGCCGGCGCGCCGAGCGCTGCCGGTGAGCATCTGGTGGCCACCGGCGAACTGGCCAACGTGGACCAGGCCTATAAATGCCGGGTGCGCTCGCCGTGGTGGCGGGTGCCGGTGCTTTCGGTGCCGGATCTGTTCATGACCTACATGAACGCCGATACGCCGAGGCTGACCGCCAACGAGGCGCAGGTCCACCACATCAACTCGATCCACGGGGTGTATCTCGGCGCGGATGCGCGTGAGCTCGGGCGCGGACTCTTGCCCCTGGCCTCGTTGAATACACTGACCATGCTGGGCGCCGAAATGGTAGGGCGCTCCTACGGCGGCGGAATCCTCAAGCTCGAACCGAGGGAAGCCGACGTATTGCCGGTGCCTTCGATCGCCATGGTGCAGCAGCACGCCGAGGCGCTGCGCGGCATCAAGCCCGTGGTGCGAGACTTGCTGGCTGCCGGGAAGAAACAGGAAGCCACCGAGATGGTCGATGGGATCGTCCTGGAGCGCATGCTCGCGCTGGACCAGGATGCGGTGCAAACCATCCGTGCGGCACGCACGAATATGCTGGAGCGCCGCAAGGCGCGCGGCAAAGCGGTGAAGGGATAAACGTGGCAAATCCTGTGGTTGAGAAGACCCTGGCCTTTGCGGAATTTGATACCACCTTGATGTCAGCGGCCAAGGACTCGCCGTGGCTGAGCAACGGCGCGGTCACCGAGGAATTCAATCCGTCCTATTCGGTGCTGGAAGCGCTGCTGAGCATTCCGGTGCGCAATAAGGCGGTCACGCGTTCTGGCCGCTTCGCCCAGGGTGTTGATGCGTGGCTGGCCCACGAACTGCGTCGAGCCGGTTTCGATGCGGACCTGGTCTGGCCTCGGCCCGAAGCGCCGCGCGTGCTCTCCAGCGATATCCTGGACCTGTTGCGCAGATTGCCTGAGCGCCTGGCTGATGAAGTCCATGAATCAATCATGGCCGGCAAGGCCGGAAGCACCGACGCCAGAATCCTGGGCCGTGCCTACATGAAGCAGACCGATGTGGTGATGACCCATTGGTCCACCGGCCCCGAGCTGCTGCTGAGCACCAAGGCCATGACCTCATCGTTCGGCAAGAACCTGGCCAACCGCTACGAAGAGGCCTACGGGGATGCCGCGAATCTGCGGGCGCGCTATCCGCTGGCCGCGGTCGGCTTCTTCTTCGTGCAGCGTGCCACCATCCTCGAAGCCGAGCCAGCCGCCTTCCGCCGCACCGTGGATATGATCCGCAAGCTGCGGGACTTCGGGGACGGCTTTGGCTACACCGCGACCGGACTTCTGCTGGTGGATTGGGACGATTCCTCGGATGACCCGGAAGTCAGGTGCGTGCATCAGGCAGTGCCGGAAGATGTTGCCACGCCGCAGTTCCTGAATGCCATGGTCGATGCGGTGCTGAAGGTGACCCCGATCGACCTCCACGAAGCTGCTCGCGCTCGCCGGGCTGGCGAGGTGGCGCCGCTGCCCGGCCACGAATGGGTGGACGAGCAGCAGGACGCCCTCTTCTAGGATCAGAGCATCGGCAATGCCGAGACCTGCTCGCCAAAAGGCAGCTGCATGCCGAGCCTCGGCTGGGTTGCCGGAGCGGTGGCGTAGCATGGCGCCGGGATCCACGGCAAAGCGGTGCTGATGTCGAGGCAGTCTTCGGAAGCCTGCGGCAGGTTCTCGACCCACTCCCAGGCCGCCTGGGTGGCCCGGTAGATGAACTTCAAGCGTCCCTCCTGCTCGAAGCTGCGCTCGCGCTCCCACAACTCGGAACGTTCGTAGAAAGCCCACGAGGCAGGGTTCTGCGCGTCGATGACGATGATCGGCGTTTTGCCTGAGCGCACCGCATGTTCCAGGCGCAACGAGGTCACGTGCTGGCGGATCCCCAGCCGGCGGTATTCGGGCCGCACGGCCATGCAACCCAGCTCTACGGCGTTCATTGAATCGGTGGGTGCCACGATCGAGTCGTGGACCAAACCGGCCGCGACGAGTGTGCCGCGGTCACGCACCGTCACCAGCAAGCTGAGGCGGTCGAATTTCTGATGCCACCGCTGGTCGATAACCGGGTAGAGCTGTGCCAATTCTTCACGCTGCTCTGGCAGAACGCAGAGGGGTGACAAGGAAAAGTTCAGGTTTTCAAACACTGGGTACGGTCCTAGAGAAAAAGAACGAACGAAAAATGAGGCTTTGCGCGACAGGCTGGGCCTGCCACGCGGTTTCGTTGGCCTTGAGGGGACCGATGCCGGCGGCTTCCGGCAACTTCCTTGTAGGGTCCAGTTGGAGCTCGATGAGCTAGAAAAATTATGGAGCCTGAAGTCCCGTTTTGACAAGTGGAAACAGGTACTTTTGGGTGAAGTGAAAATAAACTATTTGGCGCGGTTTTTCGGGGCTGATCATCTGGCAGATCGGCAAGCTGAAAGATCGCCGGGAATGCCGGATCAAGCAGCCTGAAGCCGGTCGCCGATTTGGCGCGCGAGGTATCACCGGCTAAGATCATTTAGGTGCTTGACCCTGTGGTCACGGCGCAAGTTCGGATCTTTAGCTCAGTTGGTTAGAGCGTTCGCCTCACACGCGAAAGGTCGCTGGTTCGAGTCCAGTAAGATCCACGAAAAAATGCCACCAGTGATGGTGGCATTTTTGCGTTTAAGCTCCGAGCAATTCGTGGACGCGGGGCTTCACTTCTTCGCCGAGCAGTTTGATGCTGTGCATCATCGCCTCGTGGGGCAGCGTTCCCGCAGAATACTTGATGTCAGCCCGCGACAGGCCCAGTTTCCTGGTGGCCGAGGCGAGCTTCGACGCCACGGTGTCAACGCTTCCGGCCATCATGGCCCCATCAGGTCCCATGGAAGCCTGGAGCCGCATCTTGCTGGCTGGCGGCCATCCTCGTTCGGCCCCCAGACGGTTCATGGTCCGCTGATAATGCGGCCAGAGGGTTTCCAAGGCTTCTTCGTCGCTATCTGCGACCAGCCCGTGGAAGTGGGCTGCGACGGGTTGCTCTTCGTGGCCGAATTCCTTCAGCGCGCGGTGGTACAGGGACACCAATCCTTCAAAGCCGGAGGGCTGCCCGCCGATGATGGCCAGGAAGAGGGGCAAACCGTGGCGCGCGGCCCGGACCACGGATTGCGGGCTGCCGCCGACACCCACCCACGTGGTCAAGGGCTGCTTCTCCAGCAGCGGGTAGACCTGCTGGTTGCGCAATGCCGAGCGGTGCTTTCCGTGCCAGACCACTGGGTTACCGTGGCGCAATTTCGCCAGGAGATCCAGCTTCTGCTCGTAGAGCTCTTCATAGTCATCCAGTTCGAAGCCGAACAGCGGGAACGACTCGATAAAGGATCCGCGTCCGGCCACGATTTCCGCACGGCCATGGGAGATGGCATCCAAGGTCGCGAAGCGCTGGTAGACCCTGACTGGATCATCGCTGGAGAGCACGGTCACGGCGGTGCCCAGCTTGATGCGTTCGGTGGTGCTGGCCAAGGCGGCCAACACGATCTCCGGTGAAGACACAGCGTAGTCGTCGCGATGGTGTTCACCCACGCCGAAGAAGTCCAGATTGGCCGCTTCGGCCGCCTGGCCTTCTGCGATGACATTGCGGATCACCTGCGCGTGAGTGAGCAGGTTCCCTTCAGCGTCCTGGCTGATGTCGCCAAAAGTTTCGGCGCCGATCTCGGGCAGGAGCAGTTTGCCGCTCATCTTGACCTCCGAAGTGTATGCAAAAGTATCTAATTCCTAGCAGGTTCAACCAACTGCCTCCCGACGATATTCCTCCGGGCAAGATATTGGATAAATGTGTTCGGCGCTACCTAGTGATTTATGCCCGTTCACGCCAACTTATCGCCCATGGGTTGTATCGTGAATTGCATGGGAAAACATCGGTTGAGGGGGCAAGATTAGTGGCGCATCGATCTGACGAAGAGCACGGTGCAACGTCACCGCAGATCGGCGAAGATCCAGCGCCATCAGCCGGTGCGCTTCCGCGTATTTCGACTAGTGAAATCAACATGGGGTTCCACCCGGAAGATCCAGCGGAGGAGCCTCCCACCGCTTCCGAGTTGCCGCTGAATACGGCAGTGAGCGCCAACGTGGCCGCTGCGGCTGCCTCCGACATCGAGTGGCGTACCGGCCAGGTCCACACGACCGACGAAGGCATCACCCTGATGCCAACTCGTGCCAACCCGGTGGCTCGTCGGCTGCTGGCCAAGATGTGGATCTCGGACACCCCGCCGACGCAGGCGCTGAACATCGTCGAGCGGCTCCAGGGCACTCCCTACGCCAACCCCAAGGTCAACGACCAGCAGGATGCTTCCTCTCGTCGCACCATGGAATTCGCCTTGGACCTGGGGGAGACCCTGATCCGTTACGGCGCTGGCGCGCTGGAGGTGGAAACCAGCATCATCGCGGTGACCGCAGCCCTGGGCTTGAGCCACCTGGATGTCGACATCACCAATCAGTCCCTGCACCTCAACTACAGCCCGCCGGACGCCGAGAGCTATTCGGTCTTGCGCGTGGTCCGTTCCTACACGTCCAACTACGCGGGCCTGGTGCTGGTGCACGAGCTGGTCTCGGACATCATTGCCGGCGGTGTTTCGCGCAGCGCTTCGGCTAAGCGCCTGAAGGAAATCACCCGCCGCCCCAAGCCATTCCCTCGTTGGATTGTTGCCAGCGGCCGGGCGCTGTTCGCAGCGGCCTTCGTGCTTTTTATTGGCGGCTCATGGGCCGGGGCGCTGGTGGCGATGATTTCCTCCAGCTTGGTGACGCAGATCGGGCGCTACGGCTCGCGCTGGCGCGTCCCCGAATTCTTCACCATTGCCGTCTCGACCATGGTGATTACCGGGATCGCGCTGATCGGGCATCAACTTCATGCTCCTTTGGACCCGGCGCTCGTGGTTTCCGGCGGTATCCTGCTGCTTCTGCCTTCGGGACGTTTTGTCTCGGCTCTGCAGGACGCTATCAACGGCTTCCCGGTCACTGCGGTCGGCCGCTTGTTCTCCGCCAGCCTGACCTACGGGGCGATCTTGAGCGGCATCGCTGCTGCCCTGGTGATCTCCGATGCGTTCGGCGGCGAAGAAGTCGATGTCCATCAGATCGTGACGACCGAGTATCCGGCGTGGTTGCTGGTCCTCTTGGTGGCCGTGGCCATTGTCGCCGGCGCCGTGACCGAACAAAGCGCGCTGCGTTTGCTGTTGCCGACTGCGGGGATCGCCGTGGGCGGCTATCTGATCCAGATGCTCGCCGAAAGCATTGGCCTGGGTGAACGCGCGGTTCCAGCAATCGTTGCCACAGTGATCGGCTTTGCCGCTCGCTTCGCTTCGGACAAGCTGCGCACGCCGCAGCTGGTCCTTGCAGCTCCGGCCGTGATGTTCCTGCTGCCAGGTTTGATGATCTTCCGGGCCATGTACGGCATCGTGATCAATGTCGATGACATGGCCACCGGTCTTGTGGAGATGTTCAATGCCATGGCGATCATGCTGTCCATCGCCGGCGGCGTTGTCTTCGGCGAGACCCTGTGCCGCCCGCTGACTTCCAACGCACGGCGCGAACGCCGGCGCATCCGCCGCCGCTAGGCCAACGGCAGCGACCAATCAATCGGCTCCTGTCCCTGCTCGGACAGGAGCCGATTTGCTTGGGAGAAGGGCTTGGACCCGAAAAAGCCGCGTGAAGCCGAGAGCGGCGAGGGGTGCGCGCTGCGCAGCTGGGGCAGGTTGCCGAGGTCGGCGGCGAACTTCTGGGCGTGGTTGCCCCAAAGAATGGCGACCGGTGGATTGGCGCGCGTATTCAGGGCAGCGAACACCGACGCGAGGATTGGCTCCCACCCGAGTTTTTGATGGGAACCGGCCTTGCCCGCAGCCACTGACAGCGCTTGATTCAGCAATAGCACCCCGCGCTGGAGCCAAGCGCCCAGATCGGGATGGGGCGCAGGGCTGATGCCCAAATCCGATTCCAGCTCTTTGTAGATATTGCCCAGGGAACGCGGCAAAGGTCGGACCTGTTTATTGGCGGCAAATGCCAAACCGTTGGGGTGCCCCGGTGTTGGGTACGGGTCCTGGCCGATAATTAGGACTTTGACCTCTGATAATGGCAGGGTAAGTGCGCGGAACATCACCTTCGGATCAGGCAAGAGGACTTCGCCTTGTGATGAACGTTTGGTTAATTCGAGGGCAAGGCGACGTAGATTTCCATCCTGTCCGCTCAGCGCCGGAACCCAATCCTGGGCAATAAATCCGTGGTCGGCCATGGATTGCGTGCCGTGGAAGAACGGGAAATCCACGGGTTCGTACACCGGTGCCGGTGGTGGCTCGGGAGCGTCAAACAAGGCATCTTGCATTTCATCCATAGGTGCCATTGTGCCGTTTTTCTGGCGTGCCTGTGCCCGGCCACACGGCGATAGGCCAACAGATTGGTTAGAATATCGGTGGTATGTCTACCAACGGTGGAGTACATGCATGACTGAAATACGCAAAAACTGAGCCGAGGACAGGGGTGAGGGCGGATGGCTGAGAACGAGTTGCTGGTTGATTTTGTGATGAACCCGGATTCGGAATTGGACGAACGTTCACAACAGATCCTGAGCTTGGAAAGATTGTGGTGGAAGTATGCCGGAGCCAAGGAACAAGCGATTACCAAGCAGTTCTCAATGTCGCCAACCAATTACTATCAGCTGCTGAACCAGCTGATTGAAACTGATGCGGCCATGGCCTACGACCCGATGCTGGTTAAGCGACTGCGCAGAACACGTTCAACAAAACGTCGTGTGGGCGGTAAGGTCGGCTCGGGACGATAACCCAGCCTGCCGTGACCAGTCAGACCTCGAGCAAGGACAAGAATGACCAACTACCCGCGTGACGAATTTGATCGCGTACCGGAGTTCAACACCCGTGTGGGTTCACACCACGCGCACGGATGGGCGCAGTCCGCCGCCTCAAAGTCGACCGGCGGCAAATTGCTGTGGGTAGTGCTAACCGCCGTGATCGTCCTGGTCATCGGTGCCGCCTCGTTCATCTTTGGTCCTCAGCTCAAGGACAGCATTGCCGGTTCGTCCAGCAGTGAAAGCTCGCAGTCCCAAGACGGCGACGCCGGCGAGTCAGCCGACAGCTCGGAAGAAGCATCGCCGAGCGAATCTGCCTCCCCGTCAAGCACCATTGACGATGCCGAGGTGCTCTTCGGCCAGCAGATCGGCGTCTACAACGGAGCCAGCGTGGCTGGAGTCGCAGGTGCCGGCGAAGAAGCCATGGCCGAAGCCGGATTCACCAATATCGTCGCCGATAACTGGAGCAAGCCAGCCGACGTATCCGCGGTGTACTACGTCTCGGAGTCCTACCGAACCACGGCCCAAAAGGCCGCTGAAGTGCTGAACATCGAAGAAGTATTGCAGACCAGTAACATTCCAAATCGTGTCACCGTCGTGCTGGGCACCGACGACCCACTAGGGCTGAACGAATAGTTCGTTCATAATTCTCTTCGCTCAGAGCCGATCGGCTTGCACTCGCCATGCGAGAGTGCCAATATTTGTATTAGCACTCTTACGCAGCGACTGCTAACGCCGGTCGGCTTTTGTGTTCCCTACGGGACAAAGAGCCATCGAATAGCGCGCTGTCGGATAGAGCGTGGAAACTACCTCAGATAGCGAGAGCTGAAACGGTCGCTGGCCCGATGCCGCACCGGAGAACTCGTCCGTCGCGGGCGCTGTCTGTCGGTTGCATTTTCGCAAAATCGTCCCGAAAGGACCGTACGCCACTATGGCTAAGATGATTGCATTTGACGAGGAAGCACGCCGCGGACTCGAGCGCGGACTGAACACCCTCGCTGACGCGGTAAAGGTGACCCTAGGCCCACGCGGCCGCAACGTCGTTCTGGAAAAGAAGTGGGGCGCTCCTACTATCACCAACGACGGTGTGTCCATCGCTAAGGAAATCGACCTCGAGGATCCTTACGAGAAGATCGGCGCAGAGCTGGTCAAGGAAGTTGCCAAGAAGACTGACGACGTCGCCGGTGACGGTACCACCACCGCAACCGTTCTTGCTCAGGCATTGGTTAAGGAAGGCCTGCGCAACGTTGCCGCTGGCGCCGACCCAATCGCGCTGCGCCGCGGTATCGACAAGGCTGTAGAAGCTGTTACCGCTGAGCTGTTCGCCGCTGCCAAGAAGATCGAGTCCAAGGAGCAGATCGCTGCTACCGCTTCGATCTCCGCAGGCGACAAGGAAATCGGCGGCCTGATCGCTGAAGCTCTCGACAAGGTCGGCGAGCAGGGCGTTATCACCGTTGAAGAGTCCAACACCTTCGGCCTTGAGCTGGAGCTGGCAGAGGGCATGCGCTTCGACAAGGGCTACATCTCCGCTTACTTCGTCACCGATACCGAGCGCCAGGAAACCGTTCTTGAGGATCCATACATCCTCATCGTGAACTCCAAGATCTCCTCGGTCAAGGACATGGTGACCCTGCTGGAGAAGGTCATGCAGTCGAACAAGTCGCTGCTGATCATCGCCGAAGACGTCGAGGGTGAAGCCCTGGCTACCCTGATCCTGAACAAGATCCGTGGCCTGTTCAAGTCCGTTGCCGTCAAGGCTCCAGGCTTCGGCGACCGTCGCAAGGCCATGCTGACCGACATCGCCATCCTGACCGGCGGCCAGGTTGTTTCCGAGGAAATCGGACTGTCCCTGGACAACGTTGGCCTCGAAGTCCTGGGTACCGCCCGCAAGGTCGTTATCACCAAGGACGAGACCACCATCGTTGAAGGCGGCGGCGAAGCCGACGCTATCGAAGGCCGCAAGGCCCAGATCGCAGCCGAGATCAAGAACACCGACTCGGACTACGACCGCGAGAAGCTGCAGGAGCGCCACGCAAAGCTCTCCGGCGGTGTCGCTGTGCTGAAGGCCGGCGCTGCTACCGAGGTCGAGCTCAAGGAGCGCAAGCACCGCATCGAAGATGCCGTGCGCAACGCCAAGGCAGCCGTTGAAGAAGGCATCGTCGCCGGTGGTGGCGTTGCACTGATCCAGGCCGGCGCTGCTGCATTCGCCAAGCTTGAGCTGGAAGGCGACGAGGCAACCGGCGCGAACATCGTTCGTGTTGGCATCGAAGCACCACTGAAGCAGATCGCACTGAACGCTGGCCTGGAGCCAGGCGTTGTCGCCGACAAGGTCAAGGGCCTGGCCGCTGGCCACGGCCTGAACGCTGCCACCGGCGAGTACGTGAACCTGCTCGAAGCTGGCGTCAACGACCCAGTGAAGGTAACCCGTTCGGCACTGCAGAACGCAGCATCGATCGCTGGCCTGTTCCTGACCACCGAAGCTGTTGTCGCAGAGAAGCCAGCTCCTGCTGGCGCTGCCCCAGCCGGTGGCGACGACATGGGTGGCATGGGCGGAATGGGCGGCTTCTAAGCTTCCCCGCCGATCTAGCGCATCACCTGCGCTGATGGCCTGGTACCTTCGGGTACCAGGCCATCAGCCGTTAACAAGCCAAAATCAGGTTAGCCCATCCAACCCTGCAGATGCTCTAGTTCCCGGCTTACATTGGAGCGTGCAGCGGACTCCCACAAGTCACGTCCCGCAGCCGTCGCATAGATCGTGGCCTTCTCCAGCAGCGCCGTGAGAATCCTGCTTCGGCCTTCGGCCAAAACGTGGCGCGGAAGATGCGCATACTCCTGGTAGATCGCGTGGGCATAGCGCTGGTATGCCGGTTCTGGGCGGGCCAGCACTTCCAGATCCGCATCGCACAGGATCCGTCCCAGCCGGTCCGACTCCTTGGGGTTGTGCCCGGCCGTGAGCAGGATCAGGTCGCTGACGGTACTCACAGCCCGGGCAGAGAGCACAGAATCGAGCCGTTCTCGAGCGAGCACCGCCGACTTGAACTCATCTTCGGCTGTCCCCTGGTACACCGCATCGTGGAACCAGGCCGCCAGCTGGAGGAGCATCAGCTCTTCAGCGGAGAGCTTTCCACCCAGGCGGTCCACTGCTTCGAGCACCGAGAGCAGATGGACCCGGTCATGATAGTACCGGTGTTCCTGGGACCACAGGCCGAGCAGCTCCTTGCCCAATTCGGGCTCGGTCGGCAAGGTGCGGGCCCAGCGGCGGCGCAATATGTCGTCCAGCTTTTCGGGGCGATACTTGGCCGGGATGCGCAGTCCCGAGGCAACCAGGGCGCGGACCAGCTCGCCACCGGTGACTTCCTTCGCGCCGGCGCGGACCAATTGCTCATAGCGTTCGCGGGGAACGTCGTAATGGTCCTTGTCGAAGGCCCGCAAAGAGATCTCGTGCTGGGCGGCGAACTGATGAAGCTCATCGAGGGAGGTATCCGAGACCAGATGGGCAAAAACAGTGCCGTGGGCCGGCCAGCGCGGCGGGTCGATCAGAATGCTCATAGGCTAAGCCTACTGACCAACCCGCCCACGTGCAGTCGCCGGTCAGTAGCGGAATAGGGAGGTGTTGACCTGCTCCACTTCCTCGTACTGCATCGAAGCATGATTCAGGGCGCTGGCAATGCTGCTCAGGGCTTCTTCGATCTGCACGTGGGTGGAGCGCCATTCGGCGACGATGGATTGGAATGACGCGGCGGCCGAGCCCTGCCAGGTGCTCTGCAGCTGGTCGAGGTTCATCTGCATGGTCGACACCTCGTGGCGCAGGCGATCGATGGTGTTCATGACGGCTTGGGACTTGACCTGCATTTCGCCGGTATTGGTGGAGAACGTACTCATGGACCTTGTCCTTTCTAGATGGCTGTATCGATATCTCGATGCAACCAACCTAGGAAGCCGGCAAGGAGCACAGTGTCTGGCGATCGCCGAATGTGGATAAGCACGGCAAGCCGCCTGGAGGGTCTTAGTCTTCGATCTCCGGCTCGGGTCGCTCGATCAGCGGCACGTAGGGCAATGAGATGGACATGGTCGCGCCGCCGCCCTCGGTATCGGCCGGGGCGACCGATCCGCCATGCTGCTGGACGATGGCCGCAACGATGGCCAGCCCGAGTCCCGACCCGCCGGTTTCCCGCTGTCGGGAGCTGTCGGCGCGGTAGAAGCGCTCGAAGATCCGCTTGGCATCTTCGGCAGGAATGCCGGGGCCGTGGTCCCTGATCTCGATTACTGCGTCCATGGCGCCGGCCACCAGGGACCTGACGCCAACCGCGATCTCAATGGGCGTGCCCTCGGGGGTGTAGCGCAGTGCATTAGTCAGCAGGTTGGCGATGACCTGGCGGATGCGAGCGTCATCGCCCACGGTGCTGGCCGGGCTGGGGCGACTGGTGGTCAGCCCCACGAGCTTGACCGCGCGGTTTGGCGCGCGCACCCTGGTATCTTCCACCGCGTCCTGCCCGAGCACCAGCAGATCCACCGGCTGCTTCTCCATGGGCCGCTGCTCATCAAGGCGTGCGAGCATCAGCAGGTCTTCAACGAGGCGTGCCATGCGCTTGGATTCGGCCTCGATGCGTCCCATGGCCGAGTCCATCGCTTCGGGTTCAGCCAGCCCGCCGTAGCGGTAGAACTCGGAGTAGCCCTGGATGGTGACCAGGGGAGTGCGCAGCTCATGGGAGGCATCCTGGATGAAGCGGCGCATCTTGCGTTCGGAAGCTTCCCGGTCGTGGAAGGCCTTCTCGATCTGGGCCAGCATGGCGTTCAGGGCGCGCGAGAGCCGGCCCACTTCGGTCTCGGAGGGGTAGTCCTTCACGCGCTGGGACAAATCTCCCGCGGCAATCATCGAGGCGGTGCGCTCGACGTTGTTCAGCGGCTGCAGGGACCTTCCGGTGAGGCCGTAGGCGATCATGGACATGACCAAGGCGGCGAGCAGGCCGGTGGAGAGCACCAGCACGGCGGTCTGGCGCACTGTGGAGCTCACGGTGTCCAGTGGCAGGGCCAGGAAGAGGTTGAGGTTGCTGCTCTCCAGCGGCACCATCATGGTTCGCCAGCCGGAAGAAGTCGGGAAACTGCCCGGGACAGTGGAGGGAACCAAGGGGTTGGCCGCCAGCTGTTCAATTTCCTGTGGATTAAGCAACGGCAGATCCGAGGTGCTGCTGGGGCTCACCCGCGAACGCGGCATGATGTAGAGGATCTTGCCTTCTTCATCACGGATATCGGCGTACGAGCTGTTCAGCCCCAGCAAGGTCGGATCGAAATCCCCGGAACCTTCGGATCCGCCGTTGCCGTCGAGGGAATTCACATAGGCCTTGTTCAGTCCGTAGGCCATGGTGGGCCATGAAGCGTTGAGCTGGTCATCGATCTGGTTGGTCATCGAGATCTTCAGCGTATGCGCTGAACTGATCGCGGTTGCGAAGATCGCGATGATCATCAGCCCGAGCATGACGGTGACGAGCTTTGTCCTCATCGAGGTGCGGCGCCATTTGGCTCGAATTGACTTCATATACAGACTTTACAAGGCCTTTGTGTTCCTCGGTGAATTACTAGCGGCGATCCGGGGTGCGCATCAGGTAGCCGACCCCGCGCTTGGTCTGGATCAAGGCCGGCCACTCGGGGCGGTCGACCTTGCGGCGCAAATAGGAGATGTAGGACTCGACGATGGATGCATCGCCGTTGAAGTCGTATTCCCACACATGGTCCAGGATCTGCGACTTGGAGAGCACGCGGTTGGGGTTCATCATCAAATAGCGCAGCAGCTTGAACTCGGTGGGGGAGAGATCGATGATTTCTCCGGCGCGGCGAACCTCATGGGCATCGTCGTCCAGCTCAAGATCGGCGACGGCGATCGTGGCGTTTTCCTCTTCGCCGCTGGCCGTGCGGCGCAGGACCGCGCGAATGCGGGCCACGACCTCGTCGAGGCTGAAAGGCTTGGTGACGTAGTCATCGCCGCCGACGGTCAGGCCGGTGACCTTGTCGCTCGTGTCATCGCGGGCGGTCAGGAAGAGTACCGGGAAGTGGCGTCCTGCTGCCCGGAGCTTGCGGGTAATGGTGAAACCGTCCATATCCGGGAGCATGACATCCAAGACAGCGAGATCGGGTTCGTCTGCCTCGACGGCGGCAAGCGCCTCACGTCCATTGGCAGCTGCAACAACCTCGAAGCCGGCGAAACGCAGCGACGTGGAGAGCAATTCGCGGATATTCGGTTCGTCATCAACAACAAGAAGTTTTGCTTCAGTGGGTTTTGCACTCATAAATCCCAGTTTGCACAAGAAGTCTGGGAGTCTGCTGAATGGTTGCTGATTTAGGTTTTCTAGGTGTTGCGGCGTTTGGTGATATTGCTGATCACCACGACTGCCGCCAGGACGAACGCGACTGGAAGACCCCAGACGGCAAAGGCCATCACCAGCGGTGGAATCGCGATCTGCTGGAAGTAGAGGACCAGCGTGGCAATCAATGCGAGGGCCGAAACGACGGCAATGATGATCGCCAATCGAGAAATAACGGTCATGGTTTTTGATGCAGTGCTCACGACTTCTAGCTTAGCCCTGCATGGGCATCCGCAGCGCGCCGTGCCGGACTTCGGCGCGCAAAGATGAATTCAGTGCTTCAGTGATGACATAATCTTAGATAAACGACTTGAAACGATTTCGTACGTTGAGTACCCGGCAAGAAGCTGAGAAGAACCCCGGCTGTGACTCCGCGAAATCGTACATATGAATATGCATGGCGCTGAGCAGGCCTCGGCCATGCATTTGGTTAAAGAACGAACGAGGTAAATGATCATGCCTAGCGGCAAGGTTAAATGGTACGAAAAGGCCAAGGGCTTCGGTTTTATTACCGCAGAAGATGGCAAAGAGATCTATGTCAACGCAGCAGCATTGCCTGAAGGCGTACATGATTTGCGCCCCGGCACTCGGCTGGAATTTGGTGTCGCTGAAGGTCGCCGTGGACCTCAGGCACTGAGTTTGCGCCTGCTTGAACAGGCTCCTTCAGTGGCTCGCGCCAAGCGCAAAAAGCCTGAAGCGGAAGCGGTTCTCATTGAAGATCTCATCAAGCTGCTCGACAACGTTTCCAATAGCCTGCGCAATGGGCGTTATCCTGAACAGGCATATGGCAAGAAGGTTGCTACCGTACTTCGTGCGGTAGCCGACGATCTGGACGCATAAATAATGGCCCGTAAACCCAAGTTGGACACCATCCTCGCCGACGCAGTGGATACTGCACGCGGCGCGCTCGCGGAGATTGCTGGTGCGCAAGAAATCGGCGAACACCTCGGGGTCACGGCGGAAGGTGAGCGACTTGTCACCCATCGTTTTGTCTCCCAGAAAAAGGGATACCAAGGATGGACCTGGTTCGCTACACTCGCACGGGTTCCTCGGGCCAAGGCAAAGGACCTCACCGTTTGCGAAGTCGGCATCATTGCCGGCGACGACTCGCTGTTGGCCCCTGCATGGGTGCCGTGGGCTGACCGGCTGGCCAAGGAAGAAATCGAAGCCGCCAACGCTGCGCAAGCAGCCGAGGAAGCTGGAGAATCGGTAACCGACCCGTCGCAGGACGAAGGGCCGGAGACGGAAGAAGGCGCGAACGACACCGAGGCAGAGCCATCGGCTAGCTCGGAGCAGGCAAACGGAGAGTCTGAGGAGGACGATTCCGAAACCGCCCCGCATAAGTCGCCGGCTCGTCGCCAGGTTCGCCGCCGTCGCACCGCGCAACGCACTGCGGCTCGTCGCCGGGCAGCGCAGCGCAACCGCACGCGCAAGGAAAACTAGCAGTTAATACAACGGAGGGGTTCGAAGAATAAATATTCTTCGAACCCCTCCGTTGTTATATGGCTTAGAGCTGCTCGATAACGAAGTCGATGCACTTGAGCAGTGCAGCGACGTCGCTTGGCTCGATGGCCACGAAGGTGGCAATGCGCAGCTGGTTGCGTCCGAGCTTGCGGTATGGCTCGACATCAACCACGCCGTTGGCGCGCAGGGCCTTGGCAATTGCCGAGGCATCAACCGAGTCGTCGAAGTCCACGGTGGAAATCACGTTGGAACGGTGAGCTGGGTTGGCAACGTATGGCGAGGCGATCGACGAGGCTTCGGCCCATGCCTGGATCAGGCCAGCAGACTCGGCGGTGCGAGCCGCGGCCCACTTCAGGCCGCCATTTGCGTTGATCCACTTGATCTGGGCATCCAAGCCAACCAGGGTGGTCAACGAAGGGGTGTTGTAAGTCTGGTTCTTCAGGGAGTTATCCAGTGCGGTCTTCAAATTCAAGAAGTCCGGGATCCAGCGATCGGTGGCGGCGATTTCCTCGATGCGTGCGATAGCCGCCGGGGAAACGAAGGCCAGCCACAGGCCGCCGTCTGAAGCGAAGTTCTTCTGCGGTGCGAAGTAGTACACATCGGTCTCGGCCAGATCCACGTCCAGGCCGCCGGCCGCGCTGGTGGCGTCAATGACGATCAGTGCGTCGTCGTTGGCGCCGGCAACGCGCTTGATCGGTGCTGCTGCGCCGGTCGAGGTTTCGTTGTGTGGCCAGGCGTAGAGGTCGACGTCGGCTTCAGCCACTGGCTCCGGAACGGTACCCGGCTCGCCAACGATGATCGAGGATGCTTCCAGGAATGGAGCCTTGTCGGTAGCCTTGGCGAACTTCGAGCCGAATTCGCCGAAGGACAGGTGCTGGGCCTTGGAGCGAACCAGGCTGAACGCTGCTGCATCCCAGAATGCGGTGGAACCGCCGACGCCCAAGAGGACTTCGTAGCCCTCTGGCGCGTTGAACATTTCCTTCAGGCCGTTCTGCACCGAAGCGACGAGGTTCTTGACCGGCGCCTGGCGGTGGGAGGTGCCCAGCAATTTGGAGCCTGCGTCGGCGATGGCCTGGACCTGCTCTGCGCGGACCTTGGAAGGTCCTGCGCCGAATCGTCCATCGGCGGGCAGAAGGTCTTGTGGAATTTGGATGTCCGTGCTCATCGCGCTCCTCTTGTAGCGATAGTTTGAAGTGCCTGACAGGCCACCAATACCCATGAGTCGGAATATTGAAGGATGGCCGTGGCGTTTCAATAGATATCTTTGCAAATAGCAAGGGCTCGAGAGAAAAACGCGACCGTCGGTTACGAAATCCACTGGGCGGGTTACATCCGCTTTCTGTCCGATAAACCAAGTAGAGTGGGGTATCGACGCCACGTATAATTCGAGCGAACTAAACTGTTGTGACTTCCAGGAGCGGCTGCTGTGTCTGATCTTATCGATACAACTGAGATGTATCTGCGTACCATTCTTGAACTTCAAGAAGAGGAGATCGTGGCTTTGCGCGCCCGAATTGCAGAACGTCTTGGCCACTCTGGTCCTACGGTGTCGCAGACAGTGGCTCGAATGGAACGCGATGGCCTGGTCGTCGTTTCCTCCGACCGTCACCTTGCTTTGACTGAAAAAGGTCACGAATTGGCAACCAGCGTGATGCGCAAGCACCGCTTGGCAGAGCGCCTGCTCTCGGACATGATCGGCTTGGACTGGGAATACGTCCACGATGAAGCATGCCGCTGGGAGCACGTCATGAGCGAGCGTGTTGAGCGCCGCCTATATGACCTTCTGGGCAAGCCCACTGTGTCTCCGTACGGCAACCCGATTCCGGGGCTTGAGGTCCTTGGCGGACCAAGCGTGGCTGAAATCTCATATGAAGTCCAGAATCTGGATGACGCTTTGCTCGCCGGAAATGATGGTCCGGTGGCGATCGAGCGTCTGGCAGAGCCGATCCAAACCGACCCAATTCTGCTCGGACAACTGAATGAAGGCGGAATTCGCCCCGGAGCGATTGTCACTTTGGAACGAGCAGACGACTACGTTGTGGTCCGTGTGCAGGGTATTGAAGGTGCTTTGGAACTGCCCGTCGAAGTTAGCGGACACGTATTTGTGCGGGCTCAAAAAAGATAACGAAATTGTAACTTTACCGGATGACCGGTAAAGTTAATGTTCGATGCCGTGGATCTGACTGGCATCACCCGTCTCCGTCGCGACCGCCTAGTGTTGCCCTGCGCCGGTAGCCGGTTACCAAGATTGAGGGCAACAACGGGGGACCCACTACTTCGGCGTAAATGCGCCTTGGGGTGAAGCTCTGCTTGACGCAGGCCGGTTCATTCTCCAGAACCGAACCCGACAGCTAACTTCGTAGGCGCAACAGTGAGAGGAATGTTTTGGTAGAAACCAAGACTGCGGGACGACGTCGCGCTGCTGGCACTGAGGTTGATGTGATCACCGAGATCGCTGCATCGGCAACCCAGCGCGCTAGTGGACGTCGCGCATCACGCGCCGCTGAAACCGTCCCGACCATTACCCCGGCAAAGCCGGTTAACGCAGACTTTGTAGGTCGTCGTTTCGACTCCTTGCAGCGCTACGGTGTTGCCCCAACTCAGACTGACCTGGCTCCTAAGGCAGAAGACAACAATGTTGTCGCATTGCCAAGCGCCGTTGAAGTTCAGCCAGCAAGCCCGGCTCCTGTCCAGGCATCGAGCAATGTTGAATTCATTGCCAACGTCAAGTCGAAGGTCCGCAAGACCAGCCGCCTTGGATTCACGCATAAAGTTGCTGCTGTCGCAGCGGTTTCCGGCCTGGCATTAGCCGCCGTTGCACCGCAGCTTTCCGGTAACACCGGCGAGGAAGACAAGGCAGTAGCAGCCGCCGCCGAACGCACCGCAACCTCGGCTGTGGTCGACGTCAAGGCTCCAGGAAACGCGGCTGAACTGACTGTTGAGCGCGCGGCTCTGTCTTCCACGCTGAACCCAGAGGTCAAGAGCGAAGAGAAGTTCTCGGACATCATGACCGCTTCGGGTGGTGACATCACCAGCATCAAGGAAACCGCAGGTTTGCTTTCCGCTCCAGTGACCACCAAGCGCATCACCTCGACTTTCGGACACCGTAAGAATCCAACCGGTGCTGGATACATGATCCACAGCGGCACTGACTACGGCGTGCCTAGCGGAACCAAGGTTTACGCAGCGGCCGATGGCGTTGTCGAGGTTGCCGGTTGGGCTGGGCACTCGGGCAACCGAGTCACTTTGGACCACGGAAGTGGACTGGAGACCGGCTACAGCCACAACAGCCAAGTATTGGTAAAGGTCGGCGATCACGTAAAGCGTGGCGATGTCATTGCCTTGGCCGGTACCACTGGCAACTCAACCGGCCCTCACGTGCACTTTGAAGTGATCGTCGACGGCCAGTTCAAAGACCCTGCCGGATGGTTATAACGACGTTCGTCACTATTCCGTGATCAAAACGTGACATTTCAAAAATCATCCTATAGGCTTATATCCGTGCCATGGGAAACCCTGGGCAACTTTGCGTGAGAACCGAGCACTGCCAACACGCAATGAGCAGTTATACACAACTCGTACGGCAGTGGCGGGGGAACCAACATCGGGTCATTAGCTTGGCTAATAACCCTAGGGGTGAAGTGGATAGAGAAGGAAACTTCGAATCCACCGAGGTAACTCCACTTCGAACCCGACAGCTTACCTCGTAGGTATCAAGGAGAGGCATTAATAGTGACCAAGAGTCATACTCATGGACGTCGCCGTGCTGACGTACCACGCACCAACTCGCTAGAAGCGATTTCGCAGGCAGTATCGTCGAACGCTGGTTCGGTAGGTCGCCAGGCAGCTGTAGTAGCTGCAGCATCAGGTTTGATCGTCGCTCTGGGTGTACCAGGTCAGGCATCGGCTCCACGCGATGTTTCGGCAGCGCCGGTTGACACCATCACCCCAGAGCGCGTTGCAGTCAAGTCGGTCAGCGTTGCTGCCGACAAGGACGCATCTGTAGACATCGAGCGCGCAAGCTTTACCGCTAAGGAAAAGCCAAAGCCAAAGCCAGTTGTTATCGCAGTAGCCGATAGCATCGAGCCAACCACTCGCAGCACCCAGGCGAGCAGCAGCGATTCCTCGGATTCGATGGCTCCAACCACTCGTCAGAGCCGCAGCACCGGTAGCCAGCAGACCCAGTCTGCTGCTCCAAAGGCTGAGACCAAGACTGAGTCCTCCGTTGAGACTTCCAGCCTGTCCGGCATTGCAGCAACCGCTGCAAAGTACGCAGGCGTTCCATACGTATGGGGCGGCAACACCCCAAGTGGCTGGGATTGCTCCGGCTTCGTAAAGTACGTATACGCACAGCATGGCATCAACATTGCTCGTGGCACCTCGGCCATTCTCGGCTCGGGTCAGTTCAAGCGCACCAGCAACCCTAAGCCAGGCGACTTGGTATTCCAGAACGGTGGCGGCCACGTTGGCATCTACCTTGGCGGTGGCCAGATGATCGGTGCTCAGAACCCAAGCGTTGGTACGCTGGTTCACTCCGTATCGCGCAACCCGCTGTACGGTTACTACACCCTGGCTGGCTAATTTCGCAGCTTTTCATAGGCCATCGAACGAATTATTCGTTCGATGGCCTATGTTCGTTTAAATAGGTGAACTGGACAAGTCAAAAAAGTGAAAAACGCTTGATTTCTTTCTCAGATGCTCACTAACTAGCGCCTCAATCGAATAGGCTAGCCGTTAGAGCCACTCCGATCAGAACGCGAGCTCCATCAATGCCAGATGGTAGCTATCGGTTCAAGAAGGAAGTACGACAAATGCGAACACTGGTATTAAATGCAGGATACGAGCCCTTAGCCGTCGTGACTTTTCGACGAGCACTGGTGATGGTGATGGCCGATAAAGCGACCATCGTTCTCCAGGATGACGACTCGCCTGTTCGCAGCTCCCACGGACAGTTACCCAGACCCACTGTCATTGTCTTAAAACGCTATGTACGACGCCCCTACCGCGACATGCTTCATGTCACGCGTAGGGGCGTTTTGCGTCGTGACGCGTATACCTGCGCGTACTGCGGGAAATCGGCGAATACGATCGACCACGTCATTCCGCGAAGCAGGGGAGGGAAGAACACTTGGGAGAACTTGGTGGCTGCTTGCCTGCACTGCAACAGCAGGAAGGCCGACAAGATGCTGTCTCAGTTGGGCTGGCAGCTGCGGATCACGCCGCATCGCCCTCGGATGGGCGGACATCTGGTCTCCGGTCTTCAGCATATTGATGCCGCATGGGACGACTTCCTTCAAGCAAGCTGAGCCTGGCACGCGGCAAGAGCATGAACCGGAGCCTGGGCCGGCTAATTCGCTGGTCGTTCGATCAGCATGGGCAGCACGTGATCTTTGAGCAATGGAGCCAGGTCCTCCCGCTGCAGGGCATCCTCAGGCGCGATCCATAGCAGCTCTTCAAGCTCGGCTAAGGGGGTCAGCGCACCATCGTAGTGCGCGGTGAAGATGGACGCGGTGATTGCTGTGTCATCTTCGTTGGCCGCTGGCCCAACCCACTCGCCGTTGTACTTGAGATCTTCGGCTGAGAACTGCAGCCCGAGTTCCTCATGAATTTCTCGAATAACAGTTTGTAACGGCGATTCGCCGAACTCCGGTTTTCCGCCGGGCTGCATGAACTTGGTTGTTCCACGTTTTCGCACAAGGAGGATTTCTCCTTGGTTGTTGATTAAACAGACAGCTGATATCGTCAAATTTTTCTTCACCAAAACACAATATCGCGTGTATCCATAAGTTATAGGTGGTAACGTGCTTAATTGGATCTCCAACGTTTTTAGTTGTAGCTCGTGAGTGGTCGCCTACTCGCAGTATTCAGACCACAGGCTCATGACTACCAAAAATTTTGGAACAGGAAGATCGATCCATCTAATTTACAGAACAATGGAGCAATAATGCGACGGGGTACAAATCTAGGCCGTTTGGGAGACTTCAACCAAGCTGTCATTCTCGAGTCGATTCGACGCGCGCCTGAGGGCATCAGCCGTGTAGAACTAGCAGGATCGACCGGTCTGTCGCCACAGACCATTTCAAATGTCGTTCGACGCCTGCTGGACGACGGCATCGTTCGAGAAGACCGCACAATTGTATCCGGCCCAGGTAAGCCTCGCACCGTCTTGGAGCTTGAAGGCAACCGTTTGGTCTCCATTGGCATTCACCTTGACCCCAGTGTACTGAGCTTCGTCGCGATGAACCTTCGCGGCGAAGTGTTGCGCGAGCGTCGCATCGAAGTTCCTAACCTGGAAGTTGCAGCTGAGACGATTCAGCTCATGGCAACCACGGTGAAGGAACTCATCGCTGAAATCCGAATTCCGAAGAAGCATATCGTCGGCGTCGGCATTGCGGTGCCGGGCCCAGTGAACGTCGAAGACGGCGTTGTCCTCAACCCGCCATTGCTCGATGGCTGGGCAGATGTGGAATTGGTTAATCCTCTGCGCAAGCTCTTGCGCCTGCAGGTCATTATCGAAAAGGACACCATTGCCTCGGCAGTGGGCGAGTTGTGGCAGTCCAAGGAAGAGAAGAACAACGATTTCGTCTTCATCTACTGCGGACACGGCTTCGGAGCAGGCCTTGTCCTGAATAACGATGTCCACCATGGCGCCAGCAACAACGCCGGCGAAATCGGACACTACTCCACCGGTCACAAGTCGTTCACTTGCGAAGAATGCGGCGCCGATGACTGCCTTGCAGCTGGCACCTCATACGAATACATTTCGAATCAGGCCAAGGAACGCGGCCTGGAACTGCCAACCTACGAAATCGTTGGTCCAGAGCAGCGCGCTGAAGGCATGAACCGCCTGTACGAGCTGGCACACGAAGGCAATAAGGTCGCCAAGGAATTGGTCACCGAAACCATGATCATGGTCGCCGAAGTTGCTGGTCAGCTGGCCAACTCGCTCGACGTTCGCGAAGTAGTCTTCGGCGGACCGCAGTGGGACAAGGTCCGCGAACTGGTGGAGGACGAAGTCCGCGAAGCGATCGAGCGTCGCTTCGCTCTGCGCGGTGTGCACGAAATTGAAACCCGCACTTCCGAACTGCGCTCCAACGTCGGCGCCATCGGTGGCGCATGCGTAGTCATGGACGCTTCACTGTCGCCAAAGGCAACCGCACTGCTGCTTCGCTAAATTACTTAGCCAAAGCCAGATAAGGGTACGTTCCTCGTGGACGTGCCCTTATTTGTTGCCATCAGCATGATGCGACAAAGCATGGAGATAACAAAAGAGCTTTGCTTCCAGATAAATTCTGGGAGCAAAGCTCTGATTGTGCCCCTGGCCGGAATCGAACCGACGGCCTACCCTTTAGGAGAGGGTCGCTCTATCCTACTGAGCTACAGAGGCATGGGCGTGAAAACACCAACAACACTATCCTACAAGGATGTCGTGGGTAAATTTCACGTGGCGACCTAGTCAGTTCCCTCGCGGATGGCCAGCAACTTGCGCTTGAGCCCGCGATTCGCACGGACGACTCCAAGCCCAAAGACAAGTCCAGCAGTGATAATCAGCAACCCCCAGCGGATGGTCGTCAAAATGGAGGCGAGAAGCACTGCGCCAGCACTGAGGTCATGGTTAAACAGGGCGTCGATGGCAAAATTTTCCCAAATATCGACAACGGCAAAACCGATGGGGGCCATCCACGCTAGCCAACGCGTCTGGCGATTGGGAATCCACCGGATGAATAGCAGCATCGAGAAGACTGCTGTGAACATGGGGAAGAGGAAGCCCGCGGTCTTATGCAGGTAATTCAGCTGTCCTACTGCATCCGCATCCATTGCAGTGCGTAGCGCCTGGATATCGCCCATGGTGTAACCGAAAACGCGCTGGTCCGGCATTGTCAATGAATCGCTCAAGTCCGTCATCTGGACCATGGTGAGCAAGTGGTAGTAGGCGAAGAGCGCTAAGCAGACAACCAAACCGACCGAGATGAGAAGCATGGGGTTTGATTTGTTTTCTTGAGAGCCAGGCTTAACTGTGGGGCGTGCTGCGCTAGCCTCCGCTGCAGCCGGCTCCTGGTCCCTGAATTGACTCGGCTTACGATACTCTTTAGTTTTTTTGACCTGCTTTGCCATACTCTCCATTATGCCCGTGCTGCGGCCGGTACTTTTCTACAGGCACTGAAAAGTGTCCGCAGCGCCACGTAGACTGGCTACATCATGGATTTTCTTTTTGATGATTTTGCTACCGACACGACTCCGCAGGTTATGCCCAGTGCTGAGGACTTGCTGCTGGGCATGAACCCGCAGCAGGAAGAAGCCGTCCGCTATGCCGGCGGTCCGTTGCTGATTGTGGCCGGCGCGGGATCCGGAAAGACCCGTGTCCTTACGCACCGCATTGCCTACCTGCTGGCCACCGGTCGTGCACGGCCCCATGAGATTCTTGCTATTACCTTCACCAATAAGGCCGCAGCGGAAATGCGCGAGCGTGCATCCGAGCTCATCGGTGAAGAGCAGGCCAAGAAAATGTGGATCTCCACTTTCCACTCCTCTTGCGTGCGCATTCTGCGTCGCGAAGCGGCGACGATTGGCCTGAAGTCCAACTTCTCCATCTATGATTCGACCGATTCCCTTCGGCTGATCACCTTGGTGGCCAAGTCCCTGGAGATCGACCCGAAGCGCTTTACTCCCAAGGCCATCGCGCACAAGATTTCTTCGCTGAAGAATGAGCTCATCGACGATGAAGACTATGCTGCGACCATCAATACCAACGACCCGTTTTCACGCGCCGTTGCCGAGGTCTACCGGGGATACACCCGGCGGATGCGTTCGGCCAATGCGCTGGACTTCGACGATCTCATCGGCCAGGTTGTCTACATGTTCCGCGCATTCCCACGGGTTGCCGATAGCTATCGCCGCCGATTCCGCCACGTGCTGATCGACGAATACCAGGATACGAACCACGCGCAGTACTCGCTGATCCGCGAGTTGACCGGGACCGAGGGGGAGACCACCCCGGGTGAACTGACGGTTGTGGGTGACTCGGACCAGTCGATCTATGCCTTCCGCGGCGCCGATATCCGCAACATCATCGAGTTCGAAAAGGACTACCCGAACGCGGCGACGATCAAGCTGGAGCAGAACTACCGCTCCACTCAGACGATCTTGTCTGCTGCCAACGAAGTTATTAAGCGCAATCCGGACCGCAACGACAAGCGGTTGTGGACCGCTAGCGGTGATGGCGAACTGATCACCGGGTACGTCGGTGAATCCGAATCCGACGAAGCACGCTGGATCGCCGAGGAGATCCTGCGGCTCAATGACGAGAACGATGTCCGGCCTGGCGATGTAGCGATTTTCTACCGCACCAATGCCCAGTCCCGCGCGCTGGAAGAGCAGCTGATGCGCGTTGACCTCAAGTACCGTGTTGTGGGCGGTACCCGGTTCTACGATCGCAAGGAAATCAAGGACGCCTTGGCCTACCTGCGTGTTCTGGTGAATCCCGAAGACGACATCAACGTACGTCGAATCCTCAACGAACCCAAGCGCGGGATCGGCGACCGTGCCGAGGGCGCAGTCGCGGCGCTGGCGGACCGAGAACGCATTTCCTTCATGGAAGCCCTGCGCCGTTCGGACGAGGCTCCTGGCCTCGGTACCCGTGGCATCAAGATGACTGTCGCCTTTGTATCGCTGATCGATGACCTGCAGACCGTCGCCGAAGGTTCCGGCCCGGCCGAGGCGCTGGAAGCGGTGCTGGAGCAAACCGGATATCTGGAGAACCTGCGCCTCTCCACCGACCCGCAGGATGAATCCCGTGTCGAGAACCTGGCCGAATTGGTCGCAGTGGTTCGCGACTTCGTCAACGAGGATCCTGAAGGCGGGCTCGCCGGCTTCTTGGAGCGGGTGGCCTTGGTGGCTGATGCTGATCAGATCCCTGAGGCTCCGAGCGATGATGAAGGCGCAGCCATGGCCGCGCAGGAAGGCATGGTCACATTGATGACCCTGCATACCGCCAAGGGCTTGGAATTCCCCGTCGTCTTCCTCACCGGCATGGAACATGGTGTTTTCCCGCATCAGCGTTCGATGACCGATGAGAAGGAACTGGCTGAGGAACGCCGTCTGGCCTATGTGGGCCTGACCCGCGCCCGGGAACGCCTGTATCTGACGCGCGCCGAACAGCGCAGCCTCTGGGGCCAAGCCCAGTACAACCCGGCCAGCCAGTTCTTGGAAGAGATTCCGAGCCAGCTCATTGACTGGAAGCGCGAAGGATCGGGTTCGATGGGCTTCGGCTTCGGTAACTCAGCGGTGAATTTCGCCACGAGCAGATATGAGCGCGGAAGCCATTGGGGTGCCGGCACTTCAAGCAGTGCGCCTCAGCGCGGGCACAATGCCGCTCCGGTTTCCAAACAACGTGTGGTGCAAAACAAGGACATCACCATCCCGGAGGTCGGGCAATCGGTCAAGCATTCCGCATTTGGCTTGGGAACTGTTATTGCTTTGGAAGGCGCGGGGGACAAGACCGTGGCCAAGGTGCAGTTCCCGGATTCCGAAAAGCGGCTGCTGCTGCGATATGCGCCCCTTGAAATCGTCGAATAGTCAACCGAAAGGTTGAGTTTTCTTCGTCACATTTACTTGGTTCCCGGCGTAATTCCGCAGTTTCTCTACGTGTTGTAAAAGTGGGAACTTTGCGAAAGTCGGGATAGTCTGAGAGGTGCGCACGGGCTACGGCGCCTTATGACGTCCGTTTGTTGCGGTGCGCTCTCTTAGGTATGGCATGGATTTCGGTCTGTGGCCATGCCGCGAGTCAGCATGAACTTCGAACGAAGGACACAAACCCGTGGACCTGTATGAGTACCAGGCGCGCGATCTATTCGAGGCACACGGCGTTCCCGTGCTTGCCGGTATCGTCGCTTACACCCCGGAAGAAGCCAAGGCCGCAGCTGAGAAGATCGGCGGCGTTGTAGTAGTAAAGGCACAGGTCAAGGTCGGTGGCCGTGGCAAGGCTGGCGGCGTTAAGGTCGCTAAGACTGCCGATGAGGCTTTCGAGCACGCATCCGCCATTCTCGGTATGGACATCAAGGGCCACACCGTTAACAAGGTCATGATCGCCCAGGGCGCCGACATTGCCGAGGAGTTCTACTTCTCGGTACTGCTGGACCGCGCAAACCGCAACTACCTTGCAATGTGCTCGGTTGAAGGCGGCATGGAGATCGAGGTGCTCGCAGTTGAGCGCCCAGAGGCTTTGGCCAAGGTCGCAGTGGACCCAATCGTCGGCATCGACGCCGCGAAGGCCGCAGAAATCGTTGAGGCAGCTAACTTCCCAGAAGAACTGCGTGCCAAGGTTGCCGAAACCATCCAGAAGCTCTGGGTTGTTTTCAAGGAAGAAGACGCAACCCTCGTTGAGGTCAACCCACTGGTGAAGACCGGCGCCGGCGACATCGTCGCACTTGACGGCAAGGTCTCCCTGGATGACAACGCTTCTGAGGTTCGCCACCCAGCTCACGAAGAGCTGGAAGACAAGGGCGCAGCCGATCCGCTGGAAGCCAAGGCTAAGGCCGCTGGCCTGAACTACGTGAAGCTGGACGGCGAAGTAGGCATCATCGGTAACGGTGCTGGCCTGGTTATGTCCACCCTGGACGTCGTTGCTTACGCTGGCGAGAACCACGGTTCGGTCAAGCCAGCTAACTTCCTTGACATCGGTGGTGGAGCTTCGGCTGAGGTCATGGCTAACGGCCTTGACGTCATCTTGAACGACCCACAGGTCAAGTCGGTCTTCGTCAACGTCTTCGGTGGCATCACCGCATGTGACGCTGTCGCAAACGGCATCGTTGGCGCGCTGAACACCCTGGGTGACGCAGCGAACAAGCCACTGGTTGTCCGCCTGGACGGCAACAACGTTGAAGAGGGTCGTGCCATCTTGGCCCAGGCCAACCACCCGTTGGTCACCCTGGCAGCAACCATGGATGAGGGCGCCGACAAGGCCGCCGAGCTCGCCAACGCAGCGAAGTAAGAGGGATAAGCGAACAATGAGCATTTACCTGAACAAGGACTCCAAGGTCATCGTCCAGGGCATCACCGGCGGCGAAGGCACCAAGCACACCGCCCTGATGCTCAAGGCTGGCACCAACATTGTTGGCGGCGTCAACGCCCGCAAGGCTGGCACCACCGTCACCCACGGTGACCAGGACATCAAGGTTTACGGCACCGTGGCTGAGGCCAAGGCCGAGACCGGCGCCGACGTATCGATCGTCTTCGTGCCACCAAAGTTCACCAAGGACGCAGTTGTTGAGGCTATCGAGGCTGAAGTTGGCCTCGTTGTAGTCATCACCGAAGGTGTTCCAGTACAGGACTCCGCTGAGTTCTGGGCTCTGGCTCAGTCGAAGGTTGACGCCGACGGCAAGCAGATCACCCGCATCATCGGCCCTAACTGCCCAGGCATCATCACCCCAGGTGAAGCACTGGTTGGCATCACCCCGAACAACATCACCGGCAAGGGCCCAATCGGCTTGGTTTCCAAGTCCGGCACCCTGACCTACCAGATGATGTACGAACTGCGCGATCTGGGCTTCTCCACCGCAATCGGCATCGGCGGTGACCCAGTCATCGGTACCACCCACATCGACGCACTGGCTGCTTTCGAAGCTGACCCAGAGACCAAGGCCATCGTCATGATCGGTGAAATCGGTGGCGACGCTGAAGAGCGCGCAGCTGATTACATCAAGGCCAACGTCACCAAGCCAGTTGTTGGCTACGTGGCTGGCTTCACCGCTCCTGAGGGCAAGACCATGGGCCACGCAGGCGCCATCGTTTCCGGCTCGGCTGGCACCGCCCAGGCCAAGAAGGAAGCACTGGAAGCTGCTGGCGTGAAGGTCGGCAAGACTCCTTCGGAGACTGCTGTACTGCTGCGCGAAGTTTTCGCAGCTCTCTAAGCTAACGCTGAGCGAAAGCCATGCCCCGGATCTTCGGATCTGGGGCATGGCTTTTTTCTACCGCCTCAACGACCGCCAGCGCTTGGCAGGGCGAAGCAAAGGGGAAGGCTGCCTCATCGGCAGCCTTCCCCTTTGATATTCAGTTACCGACGCTCAGAGCCATTTCGGACGGAACCCGTGTGGATCTGACGAGCTGCGGATCAGCCTTACGGCTGCGGGGTCATGTCCTTTCCAGGCTTACCCTGATCCGCAATTTCCTGCTGGTAGCTTTCTTCCAGCGCGGGAACCTGTTCGAAGAGCTCTTCGACGTCAAGGTCAGGATTCTCTTCCTGGGTCTTGACCAGTTCAATGGCTTCTTCCTCGGTGGCAACCGAAGGCAAAGAGCCTGGCAACGGCTTGCGAGCGGATTCCTTCAGGAAGCACACCGCGATGAAACCGGCTACCGAAGTACCCATCACCCAGAATGCTGGAGCCAGCGACGATGACGTCATGGTGACCAGAGCCTGCATGATGAACGGTGCGAAACCACCGAAGATCGCCACGGCGAAGTTGTAGGAAATGCCCATGCCACCGTAACGCGAAGCGGTCGGGAACAGCGCTGGCAGCGACGAGGCCAGGTTAGCCACGTAGAAGGTCACTGGGAAGGCCAGCAGAGCCAGGCCAACCAGCGTGGACCAGACAGCACCATGCATCATGAACAAGAATGCAGGGATGGCCAAGACGATTGCGGAAACCGAACCGATGAACAACACCTTGCGGCGTCCGATGGTATCGGAGAGCTTGCCTCCCAGAGGGATGCACAAAGACATGCCAACGAGGATTGGCAGGGTTAGCAAGTTGCCGTGGACCGGGTCGTAATGAAGGGTTTCGGTCAGGTACGTCGGCATGTAGCTGGTCAAAGCGTAGCCAGCGGTGTTGGCCGCCGAAACCAGAACGAAGCCGGTCAGCAGCTCGCGCCAATAGGACTTGACCAACGCAATGACGCCCTTAGGTGCATCAGGCGAATTCTTGGCATCCTCGCTGGCGCGGCTGGCCGCTTCCTGGGCCTCCTTGAACGCTGGAGTGTCCTCGATCTTGGAACGGAACCACAAGGCGATAACACCAAGCGGCAGCGCCACCAGGAACGGAATACGCCATGCGAATCCTTCCATGACGTCTTCGGTCAAGGTCAGCTGCAGGATCGATACAAACGCTGCACCTACCGCGAAGCCCATGTAGGAACCGAGGTCCAGCAGCGAGGCGTAAAAACCGCGTCGCCGATCGGGTGCGTACTCGGTAATGAACGTAGTAGCACCGGCGTACTCACCGCCGGTAGAGAATCCCTGAACCAGTTTCAAAACGACGAGCAGAATTGGTGCTGCTACGCCCCATACCGAGTAATCCGGAAGGATACCGATGCCAAAGGTGGCCAGAGCCATCATCAGCAAGGTGAAGACCAGGATCTTCTGGCGGCCAACGCGGTCGCCGAGCTGGCCAAGGATCACGCCACCCATAGGGCGCGCAACGAAGGTCACGGCAAAGACGCCGAGACTGAACAAAGTCTGAATTGCAGGGTCGACGGTGTCCGGCATGAACAGCTTGCCGATGATGACTGCAAGGTAGCCGTAGACACCAACGTCGTACCATTCCATGAGGTTACCGACGACAGTTCCGCCGATGGCCTTCTTCAGCATTGAGTCGTCAACGACGTTGACGTCTTCTACTTTCAGGCGGCGTTTTCTAAAGAACCGTTGTTTACGTGGATTTGCTGCTTCCATAGTTTCACTCCTCGTATCTTTCTTGATCTTGTCGTGGAACCGACGTCATCCCTGCCATGACAAAGGAGCCGAAAATTACTCGCTGAAGTCATATATGGACGCCGGGCGACTCATCGAAATCGATAGATTCCTACTCGAAAAACCGCCTAAAAACGGGCTTCGAGCGATGAAACGCTTGAGCGGATAGTTATCAACTCTACCAAAAAACCGATTATTTCCCCTAAGTGGGGCGTGTCCCACGTCTCATGCCAGTGGCCTTGAGATGCCTTTCCCGCGCGAGGCCAACCGGCTGAAACCGTTGAAGGCAAAAGGCATCGAGAAGAATTGAATGTGAAATTTGTGTGTGGAGGCTTGGCGCTAAAAATGTGGCGAAGGCCTCTGAACGACACGGCGGGGAAACCGTGGAAAACTAAAAAATCTGCTCGTCACAGAGCTATATTGTGAGGATTTTTCATGGCTGGGCGCGTGCGTTTCGTCGAACATGTTGCAGCGGAGATCGAGTTGAGGCGGACAAGAAAATGCCCCAAGGATGCTGGTGTGGCATCTTGGGGCATATGGTGGACGATTGTCAGCCTCGTAGGCCGACAGTCGCTTCAGCATCGATCCGCAGGAATGAGGAACCGATGACGGCAAAAGCGCCGGGGATCAGAAGCATCCTGTGCTTTGGGTTGTAAAAAATCTCTTCGAGTGGAGATGCGAGTACCCGGCTGACTTTCTCCAGCAGGCGATCGTTTTCCAAGGACAGGCGCTGCTGTCCAGTTTCGATGACCACACGATCTTTTTCTGTACTTACCGATGCACGCATCCAGTCGTCATCGGGGGTACTGATAGTCTCCGACTTAATCAGGGACACGGTTATTACCGCCTTTATCGTTCGTTTCGCCCTAGCGAGGATCCGCTCAGGCCAGTGACCGATGGGCGCACTATGTGTGGTTTAGCGCATACCAACTGACATATTGAATATATCGCGTCTGGCCAGCAGCCACCTCTTATTCCCAGAGAATTAATCAACCTGTTACTCGAGCAATCCTCTGATGTCCTGTGCGGTGAGCGCCTTAGAGAACCCATCGGCTTCGTCCATAACGGTAGAGATCAACTTGCGCTTGCTTTCCTGCAACGCAACGACCTTCTCCTCGATGGTGCCCTGGGAGATCATCCGGTAGACCATCACCTGACGAGTCTGGCCGATGCGGTGCGTGCGGTCAATAGCCTGGGCCTCGACCGCAGGATTCCACCAGGGATCCAAAAGGAAGCAATAGTCCGCTTCGGTCAGGTTCAACCCGAAGCCACCGGCCTTCAAAGAGATCAGGAACAGCGGTGCTTCGCCTTCCTTGAACTGCTCGATGACCTTGGAGCGATTTCGCGTATTTCCATCGAGATACACAAAATTCACACCTCGTTCGGTGAGCTTGTCAGCCAATACCTTCAGATACGAAGTGAACTGGCTGAAGACCAATGCGCGGTGGCCTTCGCCCAGAACATCGTCCAGCTGATCAAACAGCGCTTCCAGCTTGGAACCCGGGACATCCGAGAGTTCCGGGTCAACCAATGAAGGTTCCAGCGCAAGCATGCGCAAGTGCGTCAGCGACTGGAAAATGGTAAAGCGGTTGCGGTCAAGGTCCTCGACCAGGTGCAGGATCTTCTGGCGCTCGCGGTTCAGATGCGTGTCGTACACATGCTGATGCTCGTCCGAGAGGCGAACCAGCAGTTGCTGTTCCTGCTTTGGCGGCAGATCGAGAACCACCGATTCCTTGGTGCGTCGCAGCATGAACGGCTTGATGCGGCGCTGAAGCAAAGCCAAGGTGTCCTTGTCACCGAGCACTTCAATAGGCCGGGCGAACTGGCGGTTGAAGCGGCTAGTATTCAAGAAGAGCGCCGGCGCTACCAGAGAAAGCAAGGCGCCGAGCTCGGAAAGATTGTTCTCCATGGGAGTACCGGTCACTGCCAACTTGAAGTTGGTCTGCAGGTTCACTGCGGTGCGGTGGGCCTTGGTGGAACGGTTCTTCACGAACTGGGCCTCATCGAGGATCAGGCCTGCGAAGCGCTGGGCCTCATAAATCTCGTCATTCAGGCGCAGCAGCGTGTAAGTGGTGAGGATGACGTCATAGTTCTCGGCCAACTCGCTGAGCTGCCGTGGCGAATTCAACGTTCCCTCGATGCTTGTCACGCGCAGGCTCGGGGCAAACCGCTTCACTTCGGTCTCCCAGTTCGAGACGACCGAGCTTGGCGCAACAACCAGGAACGGGGCAGGAGCCTGCTGGGCCGCTGGCAGCTTGGCGCACGCCTCGCTGTCATTCCACAGCCCGTGGGCATGAAGGATCAAGGCAATGGTCTGCAGGGTCTTGCCCAAGCCCATGTCGTCGGCCAGGATCCCGCCGAAACCGCCTTCATACAAGCGGCTCAGCCAGCGGAAGCCTTCGACCTGGTACGGGCGCAATTGCGCGTTCAAGGTTTCCGGGACGCTGGCTTGCTCGCCCTCGGCTACCTTCAGAAGCGAGCGCATGCGAGCGATGAACAAATCGGCGCCGTCAATGCCTTCTGCGAGTTCATCAAGCTCTTCAAAGATGGAAATCTGGAAAACGGTAAGTTTCAGGTCGCCGTCTTTTGGCTTGTCGTTGAGCGCCTGCGCCTCGTCCACGAGGGCCTTGAGCTTCGCGAAGAGCGGCTGGTCCAGGGAGAACCAGGTATTGTCCGGCAGCTTGATCTTCATCGCGCCATTGCTCATCGCCTCGACGATCTGCGAAAAAGTAACCTCGTGGTCGCCCACGGTGATCAGCAATCCCAGATCCAGCCAGTCGGTGCGTTCGTGGTTCACCGCATTGATCTTCAGCTGTGGAAGTTCGCGCAGCTGGCGGAATACCGGCCTGGTGCCCTTTTCATTGAGCTTCACCACAGGCAGGCTCTCGATGGCCGGCAAGATTTCGGAGACGAAGGTGATCACGCTTTCGCCCGAGTAGAACTTCGGGGAAAGATCAGGGTTCCCTGCACCGGTGGTTTGCTCGAAGACCTCGTTGATCGCGGCGCGCAGCTGCTCTTCGGCCTCGAAATCGTAGACTTCGTGCTGGTCCGGAACCCCGGGGTAGCGAACCTGGAATTCCAGGGTAGCCGAGTCGTTGGGCTCGCCCTTGTCATTCAGATCCCGCTTGTAGGTGGCCGTGGCCTGGACATAGGGAGGCTTGAGGTCGGGGAGCACCAACTCGTCGCTGGCGCTGCGAAGATCAAAACGGCGTGCCAAACGCGGGTAGGTCGATTCGAAGAAGCTGTCGATTTCCGCAACCGGGACGGAGACCGGACGGCGGTCGACGTACCAGCGGCGATGTGCCTCGGCGACCGGTTCCTGGCTCGGCGCCAACCAGATCTCATCGGGCTGGCCCAGCTGGGCGTAGAAGCCATGGTCGGCGATGACGCCGCTGGGGGATTCGGAATCGAGGCTCAGGTCCTGGCCGTCGATATGCAGGATGCCGCCCAGTTGCATTTGCTGGTCGTCGAGCGTTGCCTGCATGCTGAAACTGGCCGGCTCCACGATGCGGATGCGCTGCTCGGAGCGGGTGGAAATGAGCGCGATGCCCAGCTCTTGGGCCTGCTGGAGCAGCGGCCAGAGGAGGTCCGAGGCGTACTCATCCATGAAGAGCCAGTCTTCGTCGACCTTGAACTGCAGCTGGGTGTCGCTGCGGGCCATGGAGGCAAAGCGGGTGAACCAGTGGTGCTGGGAACGCAGCAGGTTCCAACCATAGGTCTTGAAGCCCAAAGTGGTCCAGCGCAATTGCCCGCGCACCCAGCGGCCCTCGGAATTGCGGACCATCGGGCGCACGCCCAAGCGGAAGCGCTTATTGCGGGTGGGGTGCGGGATGGTTCCGGTGGGCATCCACTGCTGCTGCTGGGTGGTGTTCTTCGCATCGAAGAGCATGAATTGCAGGCCCATGGCAACCACCGGGTCGTGCTGGGAACCGAGAAGCCCATCAGCCGGTCCAGGCTCAGAAGGTTCAAACCACGCGTCGATCTGCTGCGCCCACGCGGCCGAGTTCTTTTCTTCCGGCACGACTACCAGGCGCGGCAAAGAGGCGATCTTGTTCGAGACAATGGCCAACGCGGCAATGTGCGCGCAGATGCCTGGCTTGTCGCAAGTGCACTCGCAGAGTTCGATTTTCCAGTCGTTGCCCTCTTGCTGGATCTGGATCATCGGCGAGAATTCTTCGTCGTTGGCACGAACGGTGCCTTCGATTTGCCGAGTGGATTCATCAAATTCCACGTCAACCACGGAATTTTCTTGTGCCGCGATGTTCTTTCCGTAGAAGAACGGGACGTCGCCGAGATAACGCAGCAAGTGGCGGGCGTCGATGGTTGGTGGAACAGAATCACTCATCCTCTCATCGTTTCACGTTCCGGCCCGTGGTGAAAGTTGAAGGGCCGGTCTGTGAATAATCACTATCTATGACGTAGCGTTGACGCATGTCGCATATCTGGCCCTATTTACCGGCACGGGCAGTGAATATCACCTCGCTGATCGAGTTCGATCGCTTGGCTTCCGAGGCGTTGGCCGCCACTTCTGCCCGGGGCTTGGGCTGGCGGGTGCATCGCGTCGATCTGCGGGAGCGCGATTGTGTCCTGCGGTCCCTGGATCTATCCGAGGCGATCTTCATCGACTGCGAATTCTCCCCGCAGGGCAGGGCCTTGGTCCAGGCGACGGGCGGATTGTGCATGGGCTCCGGTCTGGAGCTGCCCTTCACCACGGGCGAGCGGGGCTTGTATGGCCCAGAGGAACTGTATTCGGGGATCCAGACAGAAAGCTACGAACAGGTTCCGGACGCGAAGATCTACGCCTACTCGCAGCAACATGCCTCGCCAGCTGTGCGCACCTCCGAGGATGCGATGGCACGGACACTGCACGATCATCACATCGGGCAGGCCCTCGTCTCGGAAGTGTACGAGGGCGCCTTCAAGGATTCCCCGTTGATCGGCGTGATGGGCGGCCATGCCATGGGACGCGGGACACCCGAATACGAGCGCACCGTGGAACTCGGGCAACTCATTACGCGGGCCGGTTACGCCGTCGCCACCGGCGGGGGACCGGGAGCCATGGAAGCGGCCAATGCCGGTGCGTGGCTGGCAGACTACGATCCCAAGGACGTCCAGGACGCCCTGAAGATGCTGGCTGCCGAGCCTGATGCCATTCATCAGCGCACAGGGTGGGCCCGCACCGCGCTCGCCGTCAAGGAGCGTTTCCCCAGCTCCCGGCAATCCCTGGGTGTGCCCACCTGGTTCTATGGCCATGAGCCGCCGAATCTTTTCGCCACGAGAATCGCAAAGTTCTTCACCAACTCCATCCGGGAAGCAATCCTCCTGGAGCAGTCCAATGGCGGTCTGATCGTCCTGCCCGGGGCTGCCGGAACGGTCCAGGAGATCTTCCAGGATGCCTGCGAAAACTACTACGCCACCGGAGCCAGGGTGGTTCCCATGGTTCTGCTGGGGCGCGAATACTGGACCAAGACCATGCCTGCGTGGCCTCTGCTCAAGGCGCTCGCCGCGCAGCGGGTCATGGAAGACCGGATTGCCCTGGTGGACACGGCCGCTGAGGCGATGGAATTCATCGGCTCCATGAGCACCTTGCGCCGGCGCACGCGCTGGTAACTGACAGCGGCCGGTCAGGCGACCTGCACGTCGAAGAGCAGGCCCAAGCAATAGGTCACTGCGGCGGCGCCCCAGCCGATGGCCAGCTGGCGCAGGCCGCGCTTGAGCGGCGAAGCGCCTGAGAGCAAGCCGACGATGGCGCCGGTGATCATCAGGGCGATGCCAACCAAGACCACGGAGATGATGACCGCGGTCAATCCGCCCAGTCCGAAGATGTAGGGCAGGATCGGAATCACGGCGCCGGAAGCGAAAAGGCAGAATGAGGTAGCCGCGGCGCCGGTTGCCGAGCCGAGCTCCTCATGTTCGCTTTCCAATTCCTCCGCGCGTTCCTCGGGGTTCAAGGAGAAGGACGGATTGCAGTCGCAGGTGAACAGGCCCATGCGTTCGGCGACACGGTGCTCGGCATCTTCATCGTTCATGCCGCGGGCCTTGTAGATCAGCACCAGTTCGTTGGAGTCCAGATCGAGGTCGGGCGCGGCGGTCAGCGTGACCTGCGTGGGGCGCGAGGCGGTGAGCAGTTCACGCTGGGAGCGCACGGAGACGAACTCGCCGGCGGCCATGGATAGCGCACCTGCCAATAGGCCGGCGATGCCGGAGAAGAGCACGAAGGTCGAGGAAACCCCGGTGGCCCCGATGCCCATGATCAGCGCCAGGTTGGAGACCAAACCGTCGTTGGCGCCAAAAACCGCGGCGCGGAAGTTGCCGGAGAGCTGGGCGCGTCCCGCGGTGGCCAGCGCGCGGACTACTTCTTCGTGGACCTGTTCGTCCGCGGCCATCTGCGCGGTCGCGTCCTTGTCGTTGCGGTACGGCGAATTGCTTTCGGAACGCTGCGCCATGGCCAGGACGAAGACCGAGCCGAAGTTGCGTGCCAGGAAACGCAGGATGATGCGGCGCAATGATGGGCGCACCGGCTTGGCATGTTCGCCGAGCTTGGTTCGCCAGTGTTCTTCGTGGCGGGCTTCGGCTTCAGCCAGTCCCAGCAGGATCTGCTTTTCCTGCCCGGTTTTCTTCTGGGCGAGGGTGCGGTAGATGGCGCCTTCGGCAACTTCATCGGCTAGATACTTTCGCCAGCGCTGGATCTGGGCGCGGGTAGGTTCGGTTGCTGACTGGTTCGACATCACGAAAACAGCTCTCTTGGCAGATCGAATTCCTTGGAGAAATCCGGTGAACAGGTCAGCTGCCTATTTTAGTGGCCGGTTCCAGAGTTGGGAATTTGGCAAGGCTAAAAGCGACGGTGTGCCCCTGTGGCCTGCCGGCGGCGGCAACGGACAATTGGAGCTCGCAGGCCTCGGGGATGAAGATCGGGCGGCGCGCGCACCGGGCGAGGAGAATTTCCAGGCGTTGCGGATCGCTGACGTAGCAGATGCGCCATTGGCCGTGGACGGTGAATTGCACTTGGCCGGTCTGGCGGTCGACGATGGGCAGGACTGAATATGCCATGTGATGCGCTCTCGCTGGGTTCTTGCCCGGCCACAACGTGTGAACGGACCGCTTCTTCATCCGAACCACCCATGAATCTGGGGTTGGTGCACGGCAAGTCGGAGCTTAACGCCGTGTCTCGTGAAGCAACACCAGTGATGCTACCCGCCTGTACTACGGGCATTGAAGAGTTGTTCCGTAATATGACCTGGCCGTCGGGCTACTGCTGGCCTCCGCCGTCGGCAAGGCGGTTGATGGACTCGAATTGCTCGGCCCACTGCGCAGCGGAGTAGTCAGGGAGGTTGGGTGCTTCTGGACGCAGTCCGGTGAATCCATCGAGCTGTTCGCGCACGATATCAAGGTGGCCGGCGTGCCGGGAGGTCTCGGCGATCATATGCACCATGAGTTGTTCCAGCGTGGTGTGCCGGCGCCGGATCCACCAGGGCACCTCGACCGGGGCATCGAGCGGCAGCGGCTTGATCCCGGCGTCAGAGAACAGGATCGAGTCTTGATACAGGCCGATGATCTCGCCCGCGCTCAAGTGCGCCGGCGGCAGGAAGTCGGCCTGCGGATCCTCGGCATCCAGCAGGTTCTGGATGTAGGGGTCCTCCACATCTCGGCCGAGGCATTGCGCGAAGTACCCGTATTCGGTGATGGCCAGATGGTGGACGACGCCGAGGATGTGCGTTCCGGTGGCGGTCAGTGGTTTGCGGGCCAGCCGGTCGCTTATCCCCTGGGCTTTGTAGATGACGGCTTGGCGAGCGTCGCTGAGGTATTCGAGCAAAAGCTCTTTGCTGTGGTCCATGCTCAGAGTCTAATCAGCGAGCGGGACATTGAAGTGTGAAGTGTGTGAGACGCGGCATATTTGCAGGACTGGCGCTATGCTCTGTTTACTATTGGTAAACTTGCCGCGGCAGGCCACTATGGCCGCCAAAGTGGCCGCTGGTGTGCCGAAACAAACGACGCGATGGAGCTGACGAATGAAAACCCTGCCCGTGGAATCAAGCGGAGCCGCGATCAACATCGGTTCGCGGTTGCGCGGGGTGCGTCAGCGGCAGCGGATGACCATCGACCAGGTAGCCGAGCTTTCCGGGCTGACCAAGGGGTTCCTCTCGCGCGTGGAACGGGATCTCACCAGCCCTTCGGTATCAACGCTGCTGAAGTTGTGCGAAGTGCTCGGCATCGAGGTGGGCACCTTGTTCGAGGTGCCCGAGACCATGCTGGTGCGCTTGGAAGATGCGCCTCGGGTGTCGCTGGGCGGCGAGGGGATCACCGAGCAGCTGGTGACGCCGCGCAGTGAAAAGCGCGTGCAGATGATCCGTGCCGAAGTCGCTCCCAAGGGGGTCGGCGAGGCCGAGCTGTACTCCGTGGACTGCGAATTGGAAGTGCTCCACGTGATTTCCGGGAAGTTCACCCTGGTCCTGCCCGAGCAACGCGTTGAGCTCCAAGCGGGGGACACCATGACTTTCCCGGGGCGCGAACCGCATAGCTGGGAGAATGAGTCTGATGATGTTGCCTTGGTGACGTGGACCTTGATCCTCTGATCCGAGGCGCCGCTATTCGGCGTGATGCCGTTCAGCGCGTATTCTAAAAAGGTGTGCTCGGCGTACGCACACCATGCGGTGATTGATAGGAGTGGCGTGGGTACTAGCGAGGTAACTGGCACGCGGGGCCAGCTGCGCTGCATCAGCTGGTGGGCCTCATTGCTTGTCGGCATTCTTGCCGGCACGACGCTGACTTGGATCCGCACGCAACGCAATTTCTTTTTCATCGGCGCGGTGATCATTGCCGTGGTGATTGTGGCACTGGGGCTGCGGACCATCCGGCGCCGCGCGCGCTTCCCGCAGATGGCCCAAGCGCATGTTTCCTGGTCCTATGCCTTCTGGACGGTCATTCTGCTGATCCTGGTCGGGCCAATCCAGCTGGTTTACGTCGCCGATGACTTCTCGGAGCTGATGCTGAAGTCGCTGGTTCTTTCCGCCGGCTTCACCCTCGGGATCCATGAAATCGATCGCTCGCTGGTCAATGCCAGCAAGAAGAACTATCACGCAACGCCGGCAGCCTAGGTGGCCGCTGCAGCGAAAACAGAACCCGGATGACAGATGCCGTGACCCCCGAGGGTCACGGCATCTGTGGCATTAAGCGGCTTTGCGCGTCATAGTCCCAGATTCGGCGGCTTGAGCCTTGACGTGACCTCGCCAACAAAATAGCATAATAGGAAACTGAAGTTTCATATTAGGCAACTATGGCAGTTGCCCGATGAGTGCCAGGAGGGCAAGAACATGAAAGAAGTCCGCATCGAGGAAAACGGCAATCTGGGGCCGATCAACGCTGCAATGATTCCTCGCTACGCAGGCGCTGGAACCTACGCCCGACTGCCACGCCTGGACCAGGTGCAGAACGCCGATATCAAGATCATCGGCGTCCCTTTTGACACCGGCGTTTCCTACCGCCCCGGCGCCCGCTTCGGCGCCAACCACGTGCGCGAATCCTCGCGATTGATCCGCCCATACAACCCGGCCACCGACACCTCGCCCTTCGCGCAGAGCCAGGTCGTTGACGCCGGCGACCTCGCAGTGAACCCGTTCAACATCAACGAGGCCATCGAAACCATCCAGGACGAAGCCCTGGAACTGACCGCTGATGGCTCGAGCCTGGTCACCATCGGCGGCGACCACACGATCGCCCTGCCGTTGCTGCGCGCCGCCTCCCAGCGCGCCGGCGCACCGGTAGCCATGCTGCACTTCGACGCGCACCTGGATACCTGGGACACCTACTTCGGCGCCGAATACACCCACGGCACCCCCTTCCGCCGTGCCGTGGAAGAAGGCATCCTGGACACCGAAGCCATCTGCCACGTCGGTACCCGCGGCCCGCTCTACGGCAAGAAGGACCTGGAAGATGACAAGCGTTTCGGCTTCGGCATCGTGACCAGCTCGGATGTGTATTACCAGGGCGTGCGCGAAATCGTCGACAAGCTTCGGATGCGCATCGGCAACCGCCCGCTGTACATCTCGGTGGACATCGACGTGCTGGATCCAGCCCACGCACCGGGCACCGGCACCCCGGAAGCCGGCGGCATCACCAGCCGCGAACTGCTCGAAATCCTGCGCGGCCTGCGCGGGTTGAACATCGTGGGCGCCGACATTGTCGAGGTCTCGCCGGCCTACGACCACGCGGAACTCACCGGTGTGGCCGCCAGCCACGTCACCTACGACCTGATCAGCCTGATCAGCGACTTCCGTTCCACCCAGGGGCTGAACAAGTAATGAGCGAACAGCCTCAACGCAATGGCGGCGACCTGGTCATCGAGACCCTCACCGCGCTGGGCGCCAAAACGGTGTTCGGCATCCCCGGACAGCACGCCTTGGGGCTGTTCGACGCGCTGTCGCGTTCCAACCTGGAATTCGTCTCTTCGCGGGTGGAAAACAACTCGGCCTTCGCCGCCGACGGCTACTCCCGCGCCACCGGCGAGGTCGGTGTGCTCTTCCTCTCCACCGGCCCCGGGGCGCTGACCTCGCTGGCCGGATTGCAGGAAGCCTACGCCACCGGCGTGCCGATGGTCGTTGTGGCCAGCCAGATTCCCCTGGACGGGCTGGGCGCCCGCCGCAAGGGCATGCTGCACCAGCTTGATGACCAGAAGGCCTCGGCTGCGAACGTCACCAAGTTCCAGCAGACCGTGCACCACGCTTCGGGCATCCCTTCGGCGATCCAGGATGCCTGGGCCCGAGCCATCACCGTGCCCATGGGCCCGGTCTGGGTCGAGGTGCCACAGGATGTGCTGCTGGCCCAGGTCATGGTCCCGCCGGTGCAGGACGCCTTGGCCGAAGCCTACGAGCACCCGCCGCGCGAGGAACTGATCCGCGAAGCGGTCAACTGGCTCTCCGATGCCCAGCGCCCGGCCATTATCGCCGGCGGCGGCGTGCGCCGCGCTGGCGCGCAGGCCGAACTGCTGGCAGTGGCCGAAACCTTGCAGGCCCCGGTGATCTGCAGCCCCGGCGGCAATGGGGCTTTCCCCTGGAACCATGAACTGTCCCTGCAGTCCTGGGTCGAGGACCGCCACGCTACCGAGGTCATGGAAGATGCCGACGTGCTGCTGGTCATCGGCTCGGCGCTGGGCGAAGTGACCAGCAACTACTTCACCCTGGAGCCGCGCGGCAAGATGATCCAGATCGACGCGGAACCGCGAGTGCTGGAGTCCAACACCCCGGCCCTGGGCATCCGCGCCGATGCCCGCGAAGCGCTGAAATTCCTCGATCGGGATCTGCGCGCCGCCGGGTTCACCTCGCAGGCCAACTGGCACGGCCAGAGCCCAGCGGGCATCGTCGCCCAGACCCTGGAGAAGATCCAGGCACGCCTGGACCAGCAGGACCTGGCCAAGGAACGCAAGTTCATGGCCGATATCCGTGCGGCCGTTCCGGCCCAGATGCAGACCTTCTGGGATATGACGATCGCGGCCTACTGGGGCTGGAGCTGCTGGGATGCCAAGGACGGGCAGTTCCACTCGGCGCAGGGCGCCGGCGGGCTCGGCTTCGGATTCCCTTCGGCCATAGGCGGGGCCATCGGCACCGGCCAACGCGTGCTGGCAGTCAGCGGCGACGGATCCTCGATGTATTCGATTGCCGAGCTGGCTACCGCCAAGCAGCATCAGGCTCCGGTGACCTGGCTGATCGTTGACGATGGCGGATACGGCATCCTGCGCGAATACATGGAGGGCGCTTTCGGCAAAGCGACGGCCACCGAGCTGGCGCGGCCGGACTTCGTGGCGCTGGCCCAGTCCTTCGGCGTTCCGGCCCGCGAGGTGGAAGTAGAGCAGATCGGCGAAGCGCTCGCCGAAGCGCTGGCCGAGCAGGGCCCGAACGTCATCGTGGTCAAGACCCTGCTCAAGATGTTCGCCCCGACGCACCTGTAAAGGGCGGGCGATAGCGGGCAGGAATATGGTGGCCTCGGACCGTCGGCAATTGCTGACGTCCGGGGCCACAGCCTTATCGAATGCCAACAGCGCCTAGTGCGTGAAGTGGTACACCACGCCGAAAAGCACTGTGGAAATGCCCATGCAAATACCGATGAGCAGTGGCTCCCAGTCCAGGGACTGGGCTGCCAACATCACTGCGAAGGCACCGAAGAGAACTATCGCTCCGATTCCTCCCAGGATCACTCCTCCGCCTCCATGGTGCCGCACGGCGGAGTGTGCGGTCCGGTGGAATAGTGGTTCCATGCCGCCATGATACGACCGAATTGCTGCTGAACCGAGGGATCGGGGCGGAATCCGGATATTGTCAGATTTCTTGGGTCCCGCCCCCGGTGCGCAGCTCGTGGATTTGCCGGGCGGCGCTGTCCAGCGAGGGGTAATCGGCGCCCGGGCCCTGGGCGATGAAGCCGGGGCATTCATGATCCGCCAATTGGCTGTTCCCGTAGGACAGGCCGCGGAAGCTGCCGTGGGCCATGCGCACCAGGTGCGCTCCGGCGGCCACGTCCCAGACCTTGGTATCAAAGCCGATCGTGGCATCACACCACCCGGCAGCCACATGGGCCAAGGCCAGCGCGGCGCTGACCTTTCGCCGAATGGTGGCGAAGTCCTCGATCCACTGCCCGAAGAGCTGCAGGGCCAAGTCCCCGTCCTGTTTCAGGGACTCCGCGCCGGGATAGTCGGTCATCAGGTTGGCCCGGGACTGTTCGGGGCGGGCTTGCGGGTGCAGGAGAACATCGTTGAGCAGTGCCCGCTGCAGGTTCGCGGTGAATTCGTCTCCGGAGATCGGGTCGATGATCACCGCGGCCACCAGGTGGCCGTCGATCGCGGCGGCAATGGAAATGCAGAAGAAGGCGACGCCGTGCACGAAGTTGCTGGTCCCGTCGATCGGGTCGACAATCCACTGCACCGCGCCGGCTGCCGCTTGTCCTTGCTGGGTGGAGATCTTTTCCTCGCCCAGGACCCATGAATCCGGGACCGAGGCGAGCAGGGATTCGGTGATGATCTGCTGGCTGCGGCGGTCGATGTCCGTGACCAGGTCATGGGTGTTGGTCTTGTGCTCGGCATTCACCGATGTGCGGAATGTCGAACGCAGCAGTTCTGCTGCACTGCGCGCCGCGGACAAGGCAGCCAGTCGCAGTTCTTCGGCGCGGGAATTATCGCAGATTGCCAGATGCTCACTCACCGTGCCAGCTTATCGCGCGGCCGGCGGCAACCGGGCGTTGACGGCCTGAAGCCAGCAAACATACTGTGGTGGAAGATCTATAGATAGGCAGTGGCCAAGACGGTGGACAAGTTCCCAGACGAGTTCCCAGATGAGCAGATAACACGCCTGTTTGACGAGCTGGCTCGAAGCGCGAGGATCCTGCGGGCTTTTTCGCATGTGGATGATACCGACCCCGAAGTGTCCAACGCGTCGCATCATGTGCTCAAAACCCTCGAAGCCCGCCAGCCCACGCATGCCGCAGACCTGGCTCATGCGCTGGGGATCGGTGCCGCATCGATGAGCCGGCACCTGGCTGAGCTGGTGGCCGCCGGCCTGGTCGATAAACGGCCCAATGATATCGATGCCCGGCGACAAGTGCTCTGGGTGACCGAAGCCGGCAATGACCGGCTTGAAGCCCGCGATCAGCTGCGCAGGGCGCGGATGGCCGAGCTCATGCCACAGTGGGATGAGGAGCAACTGGCGTTTTTGGCCCGGTCGCTGGGCGAGCTGAACGACACGATGATGCACGGGATGAAACTCCACCGGGACCATGGCTTCCCGCCTGCCGATGATGGTTCCTTGCCGCGGGAGTGAATCAGGATAAGCTTCTGCACATGAGTAGCATGCAACCGATAGTGCCCAAGGCCTCGCTGACCGAGCAGGTCACCACGATGATCAGGGCAGCCATCGTGGCGGGGGAGATGGCACCGGGGCAGCACTACTCGGCGATCGGCATTTCCGAAAAGCTGGGGGTCTCGCGTACTCCGGTGCGCGAAGCGCTGCAGCTGCTGGAAAAAGAAGGCATCGTGACCGTGGCCAAGAACCGCGGTGTCCGGGTCAACCAGATCTCTTTGGAGGACATTGTCGAGGTCTTCCAGCTGCGCCTGGCGATTGAACCGCCGGCGGCCGCCCGCGGGGTCATCAATGCCAGCGATGCCGACCGGGCCCGATTAGCCCAGCTGCATGAGCAGATGCTGCAGGTCGGGCAAAGCGGCGACGGGCGCGCGACCTTGGAAGCCGACAAGGAATTCCACCTCTACCTGCTGGGGCTGGCCAGTAACAAGAAGCTCGACGGCGTGGTGGGCCAGTTGCGCAATCTGGTGCTGGCCCATGGGCAGACCACGGTGCCCTATGCGCGCAGCAGCCAAGAGCTGGCGGGGGACCGCGAAGAAATCATGGCCGCGATCCTCGCCAAGGATGCCCCGGCCGCGGCCCAGGCGGTGCGCGGGCACATCCTGCGGACTGCGCAGATGCTGGTCCGGTCGATTTGTTCGCGGACCGAAGGGCTGGAGCCCGAGCCGTTCCTGGAGCGGCTTGAGGACCTGATTTCCTAGCACTGGTTTCCCAGCGCCTTCCGGCAACTTTCCGTGATCTCTTGCCATAGGTGAGCTGCGCAACATAGAGTAGCATGCAACATGTAACTAGAGTCAGCAGTGAATCACAAAGGGGTGAAAAGATGGGCCAGCCGCTCGACGGAGTCAAAGTCGTAGATCTCTCGCGCATCCTGGCCGGGCCGCTGTGCACCATGACGCTGGCCGACTTCGGGGCCCACGTGCTGAAGGTCGAAAGCCAGGCAGGGGACGAAACCCGCGGCTGGGTTCCACCGGTCAATGCCCAAGGCGTCAGCACCTACTACTGGGCAGTGAATCGTAATAAGCAGGCAGTCGTTGCCGACTTCGCCAATGCTGAACACCGGGCAAGGCTCCTGAAGCTGATCCGGGAGGCTGATGTCCTCGTGGAAAACTTCCGTCCCGGCGTCCTGGCGAAATTCGGGCTGGACTACAGCAGCCTGATCGAGTTGAATCCGCGCCTGGTTTATTGCTCGATTTCAGGATTCGGCGAACAGCACGGCGCGTCCTTGCCCGGCTTTGACCTGCTCGTCCAGGCAGTGGGCGGGCTGATGAGCATTACCGGGGAACCAGAAGGAACGCCAAGCAAAGCCGGGGTGGCGCTGGTAGACGTGCTCGCCGCGCAAAATGCCGTCGCCGGAATCTTGCTGGCGCTGCGTGAAAGAGAGCGCAGCGGCGAAGGGCAGCGCGTGAGCATCAACCTGCTCTCCTCGGTGCTGGCGGGAATGACCAACCAGACCAGCAGCACGCTGGCGACCGGAAAAACGCCGGCACGCATGGGCAACGCCCACCCGAGCATCGCCCCGTACGAAACCTTCAAAGCCAGCGACGGGGTGGTGGCCATCGCCGTGGGAAATGACCGCCAATTCGCAGCACTCTGCCGCCAACTGGGGGACGCCGCGCTCGCCGAAGACCCCCGCTTCATCACCAACGCGGACCGCGTGGCCCACCGAGCAGAACTGAAAACACTCATCGAAGCGGCCACCGCGCAGCGAAGCGCCAGCAGCTGGGCGAGCAGCCTCATGGAGGCCGGAGTGCCCGCAGGAAAGGTGAACTCCATCGCCGAAGCCATCGACTTCGCCCGGGAACTGGGCTTGGATCCCGTGGCGGTCATCGAAGACCCAGCGACCGGGGAAACCACGACCCACGTCGCAAGCCCCATCGGGCTATCGCGCACCGTGGCCCAATACCGGAGCATCCCGCCGAAGCACGGCGCGGATCAAGAGCTTTTCGACCAGCAAACGACAGCAACCACCAAGGAGCGAGAATGACCACCACCGAGCACGTCCTCGACCCGGCAGATCTCATCAATTTCGATTCCCTGCTCAGCAGCGAAGAACTTGCCCTGCACGATACGGTGCGCGGCTTCGTCAAGGAGCACATCAAGCCGAATATCGCCCAGTGGTACAACGATGCGGTGTTCCCGCTGGACATCGTTCCGGAAATGGCGAAGCTGGGCCTGCTGGGAATGCATCTGAACGGCTACGGCTGCGGTGGCCGATCAGCCGTTGAATACGGCATCGCCGGTGCGGAATTGGAAGCTGGCGACTCGGGGCTGCGCACCTTCGTTTCCGTGCAGGGCTCCCTGGCCATGAGCGCCATCCATAAGCACGGCTCGGAAGAGCAAAAACAGGAATGGCTGCCGAAAATGGCAGCCGGAGAAGCCATCGGCTGCTTCGGCCTGACCGAGCCAACCGCTGGGTCCGACCCGTCAAGCATGAAAACCTTTGCCCGCCGCGATGGCGGCGACTGGGTGATCAACGGTGCCAAGCGGTGGATCGGCCTGGCAAATGTGGCACAGGTAGCGGTCATCTGGGCGCAGACCGAGGAAGGGATCCGCGGCTTTGTCGTGCCCACGGACACCCCCGGCTTTACCGCGACCCCCATCGAGCAGAAGCTGTCCATGCGCGCTTCGATCCAGTGCGAAATCGACCTGGTCGATGTCCGACTTCCAAGCACCGCGGTGCTGCCCAACGTCAAAGGACTCAAGGGACCGTTCTCATGCCTGAACGAGGCGCGCTACGGCATTCTCTGGGGATCGATGGGCGCAGCCCGGGACGCATTCGAAGATGCTTTGGCCTACTCGCAGCAGCGCCTCCAATTTGATAAGCCGCTGGCCGGTTACCAGATGACCCAGCAGAAGCTGGTGGACATGGCTCTGGAAATCAACAAGGGCTTCCTGCTGGCACTGCACATTGGCCGGCTCAAGGACGCAGGAAAGCTGGATCTGCACATGATCTCGGTAGGCAAGCTCAACAACTGCCGCGAAGCGATCAAGATCTGCCGCGAGGCCCGCACAATTCTCGGCGGCAACGGCATCACCTTGGACTACTCGCCACTGCGCCACGCCAATAACTTGGAGTCGGTGCGTACCTACGAAGGCACCGACGAAGTCCACACCCTGATCCTTGGCAACAAGCTCACCGGCGTACCAGCCTTCCGCTAAACCGAAGAACATAGAAAACCTAGAGGAAACATGACCATGGAAGCAGCATCCGCCCCGGTGGCATTGCGCCAATATCTCAACGGCAACTGGGTCGAAGGCGAAGGCCGCAAAATCACCTCCGTCGCGGCAGCAGATGAGTCGCAAGTACTTGCCGCAGGGGCCGCGGCCAGCGAAGGCCAGGTCGATGCTGCTTTCGCCGCCGCACACCAGGCCAAAAAATCCTGGGCCCAGGTACCGATGGCCACCCGTGCAGCCATCCTTGCCACGGCAGCCGGCTACCTCAAGGAGCATGCAGAACAATTCGGTGAGGAACTGGCGGCTGAAGAAGGGAAAACGCGGGCCGAAGGCATCGGTGAAGTCCTGCGCGCAGCCCAGATCTTCACCTACTACGCAGGCGAAAGCGACCGTGCGGCCGGAACCGTATTCCAGTCTCCCCGCCATGGGGAACAGATCCTGGTGACCCACAAACCGCTGGGCGTCGTGGGCATCATTACTCCCTTCAACTTTCCAATCGGCATCCCAGCCTGGAAAATCGCTCCGGCACTCGTCTTCGGAAATACCGTCGTTTTTAAACCCGCCAGCCTCGTGCCTATTCTCGCGCTTCGGCTCGTGCAAGCCTTGGAATATTCCGGGCTGCCAGCAGGAGTGCTGAACCTCGTCATTGGTCCGGGCGCGCTAGGCGACCGTTTCCTGTCCAACAGCTATGTCAATGGCTTGTCCTTCACCGGATCAACCGCGGTAGGCCGTCGGCTCTGTGCCGCCGGTGCCGCGCGCGGCATTCCTGTGCAGGCGGAGATGGGAGGCAAGAACGCTTCGGTGGTGCTGGCTGATGCTGACTTGGACCTGGCAAGCGAACAGGTGCTATTCGGTGCCTTCAGGTCAACCGGTCAAAAGTGCACAGCGACCAGCCGCCTCATCTTGGACGAAGCGATTGCAGAAGAATTCCTCGCGAAGCTCACAACGCGGCTGGAACAATGGAAGACCGGCAACCCGCTGGACTCGGAAATGCATATGGGCCCTTTGGTGGATGCGAAAGCGGCGGCCTCGGCCCGTGAAGGAATCGAGCGCGCAGTAGCCGAAGGCGCAACGCTCCGGTTCCAAGGTGCAGCACCGGAATCCGGCAATTTCTTGGCCCCGACTATTCTGGAATTGCCTTCGGATGCCACGGGCCGCGACAACTGCGCGTGGAGGGAAGAATTTTTTGCCCCGATTTTGGCAGTGCGCACCGTAAAAGGTATGGAGCAGGCATTTGAAGCGGCGGAGGACTCAGACTTCGGCCTGAGCCTGGCCCTGTTCACGAGCAATCTTTCTACGGCAATCCAAGCTCAACAAACACTGGATGTTGGCATATTGCATGTAAATTCGGAATCAGCAGGTGCAGACCCGCACGTTCCCTTCGGAGGGGCCAAGGCATCTGGCTACGGTCCGAAGGAACAAGGAGCGGCAGCTCGGGAGTTCTACACGCATACGACGACGACTTATCTGCGGGGCTGAAAGCCAACGCTGGAGTGCCGAAGGAAGAACCATCAATGACGATTGAACGTATTTTGGTAATTGGCGCCGGAACCATGGGCCGGCAGATCGCGATGAGCTGCGCGCTCAGCGGCTACACGACGGTCTTGCAAGATATCTCCAGCGATGCTTTGTCTGCCGCCCGCAAGGAACTGGAAGGGTGGGCCGCCTCAAGGGTTGCCAAGGGCAAATTGGCTCAGGCCGACGCGGACGCTGCCTTGAACAACCTGGCCCAGAGCACCGACTTGGAAGACAGCGCCAGCAACGCAGACTTGGTCATCGAAGCTGCCGTGGAACGCCTGGATATTAAGGAGCAGATTTTTGCCACCCTGGGCGAAAAAGCGCCAGCCCACGCCATCTTGGCAACCAACTCCTCGACCTTGCCTTCCTCTCGCGTGGCCCAAGCCAGCGGCCGCCCTGAGCAGGTATGCAACATGCACTTCTTCAATCCCGCGTTGGTGATGAAATGCGTGGAAGTAGTCCGCAACGAACAGACCAGCGATGAAACCGTGCTAGCCGTGACCGAGGTGGCCACCAAGCTGGGCAAGCAGCCGGTATTGGTGAATAAAGAGATTCCAGGATTCATTGCTAACCGCATGATGGGGGCGATCAATGCCGAAGCGCTGAACCTGGCCCACGCGGGGATCGCCAGCATTGAAGATATCGACACCACGGCCAAAACCGCGCTCGGCCACCCCATGGGCCCCTTTGAGCTGATGGATATGGTCGGCTTGGATGTCATCGACTTCATTGCCCAGGCCACCTATGCCGAAACTGGCAATGAGGCGGATAAGCCACATCCGCTGATTACTGAAAAAGTGGAAGCCGGACTGCTAGGGCGCAAGAGCGGTGAAGGCTTCTATCCCTACTCCTAGCGAACAGGCAAGTGCACTGTTCGAATCATGTGGCGGGCTCTGACTGCTTGTCGTTTTTCCAAGGTTTGGCGAGAGCATGAAAGACTGTGAGCATGAGTCACATTTCGACTGATCAGCGAGCCCGTCACGTTGCTTCGCGAGTGGAAGACAGATTCCACAATTGGCGTGCCAAACGGGCACTGGCGAAGGGCCAAGGGGCGGTGATTCTTCCCTATACCGGGTACGGCTCCACCGGCCCCGATGGCGGATGGATCCGCGTTCTGGCTCGTGTCGTGCTTGCCGGCCCTGGAGCCTTTGAATTCGGGCAGCATCAAGCACAGATGATCGCGGACGGGATCAGGGGCTTCCGAAATTTCATTTCGCCTATTCTGCCTTTTGGAAAAGTCAGCATCATGGTCGGCGAGCACCGGTTCGAGGTGCAGGCGGACCGCGGTGGTGTCATTGACGTAAAACTGTCGGTCGATCTGCCAGCCGGATGGAATGAAATCCATCTTCAGGCGCATGATGGCGACGAGGCAACCGCGCGCATCATGGTCATTGACCAGGCTCAGAAATATGGCGTGATCAGCGACGTGGACGACACGGTGGTGGTTACGGCGTTGCCGCGTCCCTTGCTGGCTGCATGGAACTCATTTGTCCTCTCGGAACATGCCCGCGTGGCAACTCCGGGCATGGCGGTCATGCTGCAAAAAGTACGGCAAGAACATCCTGGCGGACCGATGGTTTACCTCTCCACCGGTGCATGGAATGTTGCCCAGACACTGCAGCGTTTCATGTCCCGCAATCTCTATCCCGAAGGCCCGCTGCTGCTGACGGACTGGGGTCCCACGGACCGTTCCTGGTTCCGCAGCGGCATGCAGCATAAAGTGGACCAGCTGCGGCGTTTGGCCCAAGAGTTCCCGCACATCTCGTGGATCCTTGTGGGCGACGATGGGCAGCATGACCCTGCGATCTACGCAGAGTTTGCCCGGCGGTATCCCGAACTGGTGCGCGCTATCGTGATTCGCCAATTGACCCCGTCCGAAGCTGTGCTCGCTGGTGGCCGTTCCAACGAGCTGCGGCGTACAACTCCGGGGGTGCGCTGGGTTTATGAGCCAGATGGCGCGCGGATTCTGGACCAGCTGGTCAAGCTGGAATTGGTTGATGCTGACGCAAAAGATTTGTAGAAGGAAGAACGAAAATGGCTGAGTCAACTCTTCGCGTGCAGGTGCCAATGCGTTGGGGCGATATGGACGCGTACGGGCACGTTAACAACGTGAACCTGATCAGGTTGATGGAAGAAGCACGCATCGCCGGGTTTGGCGTGCCCGGAGGCACCGGTGCTCCGGGCGTTGAGCCGCAGGCCGATATTTTCTCCGCCGTGCCAGCAGGAACCCAGATCTTGGTAGTGGAGCACCGTGTTCGGTACTCCAAGCCGCTGGAATACCGCAATGTACCGGTGAATGTCGACCTGTGGGTCGCAAATATCAAACCCGCAAGTTTTGATATCTGCTATGAATTCAGGGACCCAATTGAGGATTACCTATGTGTTAAAGCCGCTACGACGCTGGCGTACTTTGACCCATCAACATCCCGAGTTCAGAGGCTAAGCCCTGAAGAACGTGAGGGACTAAGCGCCTTCGAAGGCGCTCCGACCTTCCCGAAGTAAGCTCTGACGCTCCTGTCAATTAGGATTGATCTATCTACTCTTATTCAGACAGGAAGTGATGTTATGTCTCAGCCAGCTGGCGGACGTCCGCAAACCGAGGCTCGACCTGCACGTCCTCAAGTTGTTCTGCAGGTGCTCAAGCGGGAACAGATCGCACCTCATTTGATTCGCTTGACGCTCGGCGGGCCCGGCTTTGCCAACTTCGTCGACAAGGACGTGACAGACCGATACGTCAAGTTCCTGTTCGCCAAGCCGGAGCTGGGGCTGGACATGCCTTACGACATGGAGGAGCTGCGCAATAAGCTGGCACCGGAAGATCTGCCGGTGCGCCGCACCTACACCGTGCGCAGCAGCGATCATGAAGCGCAGACTATCGACGTTGATTTCGTCGTCCACGGCGATGAAGGACTGGCTGGCAAATGGGCTCGTGACACGGAGATCGGTTCGTCTATCTGTTTCGCCGGGCCAGCTGGCCTGTTCGTTCCACGCGAAGAATTCGACTTCCATTTCTTTGCCGGTGATGAGACCGCGATTCCGGCAATTTCTGCCGCTTTGGAAGCCATGTCGCCTCAGATGAAGGGCGTGGCCATCATTGAGGTCGCCGACGCTGCTGATGAGCTGGAATTGGTTCACCCAGAAGGTGTAGAAGTCCGGTGGCTGCATCGCAACGGAGCATTTACCCCGCAGAATACCGTCTTGGAACAGGCCGTGCGAGAGTACCCGTGGTCAGGCGGCCGCGTGCAGGTCTTCGCGCACGGCGAGCGTGAAGTGATGAAGCGGTTGCGCCTCTACTTCTATGATGAGCGCGCTGTGGAACGCCGTGACATGTCATTGTCCGCGTACTGGGCATTCGGCCGAGCCGAAGATGCTTTCCAGGCAGAAAAGCGCACCGAAGTCGGCAAGATCTTCGCCGACTAACGGCTAAGTTAGACACACCTAATAAAAAATTACAGATATTAGGTGATTAGGGGTTGACCTTATTAGGGCTAGTTAGGTTATGCTTATTCCAGAGCTTCTCCCGTGTGTGGTCGGGAGAAGCGACAAACTTGACCGATATCATCGGCCAGTTCGCTACGGTTCGGGGCTGCTCACCTCGACCTAGTGGTCGGCTTAGCCGGCTTGAATAAGGGGAATAGGGAATCGGATGACCTGCTCAGTCATCCGGATCGCAGGAAAAGGAACTTGCCAAGATTGCACACCTTGGCAAGTTCCTTTTTCATTTGCCGCGGTTGACGGAGTCATGGGCCCACAGGAGCAAGGTGGCCAGGTATCCCGTACCTACGGGCAGGGACGCACCAGCGCCAGGTGCGATGCCAAGATCCTTGAGAGCCCGTCTGACGACAAGATCAGAATCCAGAAAAATCTTTGGGTCTCGCAGCCCGCGCAGTGCCATATAGTCTCGGGTCCACGGGCCGACCCCGCGCAAAGATAGCAGCTGCCCTAGGAATTCGTCCGGCCGCTGACCAAGTTCTTGCCCGTCATCGAGGTACCACGAGGCGACGGTGTGCAAAGTTGCGGCCCGCGACAACGGGCATCGAATGATGGCCTGGATCTCCGCGGGGTTCAGGCTCGCGGTGGCCTCGGCGGTGGGGAAGGCCCGCAGTCCCGACAGGTGCGCGTCGCCCAGATGATCAACGTATCGCCCGGCCAATGTCCTCGCGGCAGCCAGCGAGACTTGTTGGCCGATGACCGTCGTTGCGAGCGCTTCGAATAGGTCCGGATAACTGATGAGCCTCAGATGAGGAAATGCCACGGCCAGGCTCTTGAATCCTGGCATCTCCGAGAGGGCCTGATAGGCGCCGGATGCGTCCTGCTCAAGCCCGAACCAATGGATGATGACCGTCTGAAGCTGGGGAAGCAGCTCCATCGGGGCGTCATGATCCACGGAGATTCCTGATGCATTCAATGTCAGGCGAGTATCAATCAGGTGATCTTCAATGCGCAGAACCCTGTGGACCTCGGCCCTGCCGGAATTGATGTTCTCCTGGGCTGGAAGTGAATGGAGGCTCAGTACGGAGAGCGCATGCGCGATATCCAGCGTTCCCGCCGCTTCCAAACGCAGCCGCATGAGTTCTAGGCCCAGATTCCAGAGCTGTTGCGCCGGTGGGATCCCACCAGATGCGTATCGACCATGCCGATGGCTTCCATGAGCGCGAACATCGTCGTAGGCCCAACAAATTTGAAACCGCGCTTTTTCAAGGCTTTGGCTAGCTCCTTGGATTCAGGGCTCTGAGTGGGGATCTCCGCTATGGTTCGAGGAGTGGGAGTCGCCTCGGGCTTGAAGGACCAGATGAAATTGGCCAATCCTCCCTCTTCACGCATCATGAGCGTAGCTTCCGCATTCGCGATGGTAGCGCGAATCTTCAGCTTGTTGCGCACGATGCCGGGGTTGTCCATGAGGCTGTCAAAGTCGTTTTCCGTGAAGAGAGCGACCTTTTCAGGATCGAAGTTGGCGAATGCCTGCCTGAAAGCCTCCCGCTTAGACAGGATGATGGCCCACGAAAGCCCGGACTGGAAGCATTCCAAGCTCAGCCGCTCGAAGACTCCTGCCTCGGTATTCACCGGCATGCCCCACTCGGAATCGTAGTAGTCGCGGAGCGTATCGTTGGTGGCTGCCCATTGCGGTCGGGCGAGGCCATCTTCACCGATAACAAGATCTTCAGTCATGTATCTATCTTCGCATTGAGTGAGGTCAAGGGCATGTACTGAAGAAATGCTTCAGATTTTAGTAAATCTCGAGTGCCGGTTGGATGTCGGAGGCCGTAGCGGCTCGCGGATGTTCAACCGCGAAATTTCGGCCTGTATGACGGAGCTTGAAGTGCTCAATTAGCGGCGCTTCACGTTCAGTATAGGCCGGTTCTATTGCGTAACAATGAGGGTCCTGCGCCAGGTGCGAGCGCCCCGGCGAGTCGCCAGAGGCTGAATCGGGCCTTGGTTCGCTACTCGGTCTTCAGATTTCGGGCACAGTGACCTATCATCGTTATATGGCGATGATAGAGTTCAAAAGCGATGAATATCAGGATCGTGAAGGCAAGACGCGGCAAGCTGCCCTCTTCCATGCCCTTGCCGACCCGACGCGGCTGCTGATCCTTGAGCACCTGAAGACCGGGGAGCACAAGGTCAGGGAACTCACCGATCATCTCGGGCTGGCCCAAAGCACCGTCAGCGCCCATCTTGCCTGCCTGCGGGATACCGACCTGGTGACAGTCCGCAGCCAAGGGCGGGCCAGCATCTATTCGCTGGGCCAGGCTGAGTATCTGGAGCAGCTGCTTTTGTTGGCACAGCAGCTCATTCCAAACCAAACGCATCATTGGCATGAAGCGCACACCGGCAACCTGGCGGAGGTGTAATCATGGGCCACGATCATTCCCATGGCCACTCGCACGACCATTCGGACGCGAATCGCACCCGCTTGGCCTGGGCCTTCGGCATCACCGCTGGCATCCTCGTCGCCGAAATCATCGGAGCCATTGTCACCAGTTCGCTGGCGCTGCTGGTCGATGCCGCGCACATGCTGACCGATACGCTCGGGCTGCTGCTCGCCCTGACCGCGGCCAACTTGATTGCACGCAAACCTACAACAAAACGCACTTGGGGTTTTCGGCGCGCTGAAGTGCTCTCTGCCACCGTGCAGTCAGCACTGCTCTTGGCCGTGGGGATATATGCGGCCGTTGACGCCGTCCGCAGGCTCTTCGCTCCGGCGGATATCCATCCCACGGGGCTCCTGGTCTTCGGTGTTGTTGGCCTCTTCGGAAATGTCATTTCCATGTGGATCATCTCCGCGGGACGCAAGAACAACCTCAACATGCGCGCCGCATTCCTTGAAGTCGTCAATGACGCCCTGGGGTCTGTCGCCGTGATCATTGCAGCCATCGTCATCGCGACTACCGGGTGGATGCGCGCAGACTCGATCGCAGCCCTGGTGATCAGCGCGCTGATTGTGCCACGCGCCATGAGGCTGTTGAGCGAAACCACCCACATCCTGCTGGAATCCACGCCGCGGGGCCTGGACCTCACTGCGGTACGCGAACATCTTGAGAACCAGCCCGGGGTTATCGCAGTGCATGATCTGCATGCCAGCCAGATCGCCTCCAACCTTCCGGTGCTCACCGCCCACGTGGTCGTCGAAGACTCCATGTTCTCCGCAGGAGTCGCAGGCGACCTGTTGAATAACCTGCAAAATTGCGTGGCTGACCACTTCACGATCAGCATTGAACATTCGACTTTCCAGATCGAGCCATCATCGCACCAAAGCACCGAGCACCAGCACGGGTGCTAGCATTCGGCTCAATGAATCCGCGCCGGATCACCTGTGGCTTGGTTTTGTCCCAACTGGGTCATACCTGAGTATGAGCGCTCGGTAAACAAGACAAGCCTGTTGGTGGATGCCCCTCTGGCTAGGAAGTTTATATTCTTTTGGTATGACTTCTGAAACCCTGCCAAAAACTGATTATGCGGTCGCCGCTCGCGGGCTGACCAAAACCTACGGACATGACACCACCCGAGTTGAAGCGCTGCGCGGCGTCGACGTTGCCTTCGCCCGCTCGCGTTTCACCGCCATCATGGGCCCTTCCGGATCCGGCAAGTCGACCCTGATGCACTGCCTGGCCGGATTGGACTCAGCCGACGGCGGAGAAATCATCATCGGCGGCAAGAACCTGCTATCGCTTAGCGACGATCAGCTCACCGAAATGCGCCGCGAACAGATCGGCTTCGTGTTCCAGTCCTTCAACCTGGTGCCCACCATCAACGCGCAAGAGAACATCCTGCTGCCGCTGTCCCTTGCCGGCAAGAAGCACGATAAAGCCTGGTTCGACACCGTGATCAACGCCTTGGGCCTGCGCGATCGCCTCACCCACAAGCCGCATGAGCTCTCCGGCGGCCAGCAACAGCGAGTAGCTGTCGCCCGAGCGCTGCTCACCCGTCCCGAGGTGGTCTTCGGCGACGAGCCAACGGGCAACCTGGATTCCCGCACCGGTGCAGAGGTGCTGTCGCTGATGCGCACCTCGACCCGTGAGATGGGACAGACCATCATCATGGTGACCCACGATCCTGTCGCCGCGTCCTATGCTGACACCGTCCTGCTCATGAAGGACGGCGCCATCGTGGGAACCATCGAGGAGCCAAGCGTGGCTACCGTGTCCGAGGCGCTTGCCTCTTTGGCGGAGTAAGCGATGCTGCACGTAGCACTTTCCAATATCAAGACCTATGCGCGACGCTATATCGCCGTCGTGCTCGCAGTTGCCATCGGCACCGCGTTCCTCGCGGCAACACTGGCAGTGAACTCGTCAACGCAGGCCACCTTGAGGAATTCCTTGGGGGATTCCTACAAGAACGCCGATTTGGTCGCCTACTGGGATCCAAGTCCGAGCGCCGACCCGGACGAGTCGACGGAGCTGACCGCCAAGGAAATCAACGGCGTTCGCGAGCTGTCCGGAGTATCCACCGCCTATGGCCTGGGCTTCGCCTACGGCCAGCTGCATACCGCGGATAACGGCTACACCGTTCAGATCCAGCCGGTCGACCCGAACCAGGGACTAGGCGGCATGGAGCTGCTTGAAGGCCGGGCTCCACTGGCCAATAACGAGATGACCATCGATGATTCGCATGCCGAAGACATGGGCATTTCCATTGGAGATGTTGTCGCACTGAGCGATGATCAGAGGAAGACCCAGAACATCAAGGTTGTCGGCATCCAGCGATCCTCAGCCAACCCTCAGACCTCCGCCTATGCGCTGGCTGGGATGAGCGAAAAGGCCTGGAACCATTTCGCTGGCGACGGCGCGGTCTTCCGCGATGTGGTCATCAACGCCGACGGGTCCATCGACGCCGTGCGCCAAGAGCTGCAGGACTACTTCGCAGACCAGAAGAAGAAGGACGTCGCAGTTGTCTCGGCGGATCAAAAGGTCATCGACGAAGTAGCTCAATTGACCGGCGGCACCGACCAGCTGAGCGTCATCCTCGTGATCTTCGCCTTGATCGCACTGGTCGTCACCGGCCTGGTTGTGGTCAATACCTTCTCCGTGGTGATCGCACAGCGCACCCGTGAATTGGCGCTGCTGCGTACCTTGGGTGCCAAGCGCAAGCAGATCCGCAGCTCGGTGCTGATTGAAGCCCTGGTCATCGGCATCGTCGCATCGGTCATTGGCGTCCTGTTGGCCATCGCGTTGATGGCCGGCCTGATCCAGCTCTTGCATACGCTGGTTCCTGCCATGTCCTACGCAACATTGGCGATGACTCCAATTGGCTTGGCCATTCCGATCGTTGTTGGCATCCTGATGACCGTTGTCGCCGCGAGCCTGCCTGCTCGTCGCGCCATGAAGCTGGCGCCATTAGCTGCCCTTCGCCCCTTTGACGCAGCCAGCGTGAAGAACCGCGCAGGCATTGTCCGCATCGTCTTCGGCGCGATCCTCGCATTGATCGGCATTGCCTTGCTGGTCTTCGGTGCGATCAAGGGCAACCTGATTGTCGCCTTCCTCGGCGGCTTGGTCTCCTTCCCGGGCATCTTGATGCTCGCCTCGCTCTTCGTACCGAGCAGCGTGGCCGGCATCGGCAAGGCAATTGCCGGCAAGTCCACGTCCCGACGCCTGGCCGCGCTGAACGCGGTCCGCAACCCAGGGCGAACCACTGCCACCGCGACCGCGCTGCTGATCGGCGTGACCCTGGTTTCGATGATCATGGTCGGCGGGCAAACCGCCAAAGCAAGCCTGAACAATTCGGTAGCAGCCGAATATCCAGTGGACATGATGGTGTCCTTCTACGATGGCGCGACCAACCAAGCCAAGGCTGAAAAGCTGGCCAAGCAGATCGACGATGTTGATGGCGTGAGCGCAACCTCGACCTTCACCAGCGCCTATGCCGACGTGGAACTGTCCAAGAGCGAACTGGTCAATTTGCAGCTGCTCGCCGTTGATCCGGATCAATACGCCAAGACCGTTCTGGACCAGAAGGTTGTTCCGAAGGACGGCGAACTGATCCTGTCGCAGTGGGAGACTGACCAGAAGGCCATTGAGGTGGCCGGCACATCGCTCAAGGTCAAGGAATCCGGGGCGTTGCTCTCGGGCAATCTGATCACGAACGAGACGTTCAAGTCGCTGGACATCAAGGATCCGGGTTCCTACCCGGGCATCATCGTCAAGGTCGATTCCGCTGTCGCTGGCTCGCAGATCAATGACTTGGTGACCGAGATTTCGGATATCACCGGTGTTGAATCTTCGATGATCGACGGAGGCGTGGTCATGAAGTCGATGTTCACCCAGATCATCGACGTGCTGTTGACCATCGTCTCGGCGCTGCTGGCCGTCGCCGTGCTCATTGCGTTGATCGGCGTAGCCAATACGCTCAGCCTCTCGGTGCTTGAACGCACCCGTGAGAACTCGCTGCTGCGGGCGCTGGGGCTGAAGAAGAAGCAGCTGCGAAGCATGCTGGCTACCGAAGCAGTGCTGATCGGCGGTGTCGCGGCATTGCTCGGCATGATCCTGGGTGTCGCCTACGGCTTGCTCGGTGCCCAGTCGGCACTGGCATCCATGGGAACCCTGACCTACTCCATCCCGTGGTGGCAGCTGGCTGCTGTCCTGGCCATCAGCGTGATTGCCGCACTGCTGGCTTCCATCACGCCAGGCCGGCGGGCTGCCAAGCTTTCACCAGTGGAAGGCTTGGCCACCGAGTAGACGCTTCATAGGCGCTGAAGGGCGGGCCCGGAGAACAGCACATCTGTTGTCCGGGCCCGCCCTTTTGCAAAATCCAGCAAGTGGGATCAAGACTTAACTCATGAAGTAGCCACCACGCCATGAAGCAAAAGGTCCGGTTCCCCTGCCGAGGGAACCGGACCTTTATCCGTGCGCAACGCGCGCTAGCTGCGCAACGTGATGGTGGTAGCCATGGCCGGAGAGCGGCCGGTGGTCACGAAGCCCGAGATATTCGATCCCGGATGTTTGATGATGTCCGTAATGGAACCCAGATGGCGGCTCAGATCGATCTTGTCCTCGGGAGCGGCCAGCACCAGATGGAAGCCGAATTCCTGCAAGGCACGTATGCCGGCAGCAGCATATTCGGAGTTGGCCTGGATGAAGGCTTCATCGATCATCACGGTACCGAAGGACGTGAACCCGGCCGAAGCGAAGCCCAGCTGGTAGGCCAGAGCAGCACCCATGATGAAGGAGGTAAAGCGCTGCCCCTCGCCGCCAGAGAGGGTTCCAGGCTCCAAACCGGTTTCGATCTCACCGTTGGTCTTGTGCTCATTGCAGCTGATGACCACGTGCTGGCGAACATCCAGCACGGTGGATCGCCAGGCGTTCAACGCCGGATCACTCAATGCCGTCACCAGGGATTCCAGCGCCTGGTAGGAGGTCGCCAAGGTGGTTTCATCCTTGGTCGTGTAGGCCTGCTGCAGGGCATCCTTCAATTCCTTGCGGAAGTTTCCGGCCTCGACCGGAATCGCGTTCTCGACCTCCAGGCGCAGGATGGATCCATGCTCGAAGGTCACCTCGGCCAGGATCTGGTTCAGCGGCTTGATGCGTTCGGAGATCATGCGGCGTTCTTCATCCAGCAGCTGCAACAGGTCGCTGAAGCGCTCATAGGAGCGGTTGGCGAAGTATTCGCGGAACTGCGCTTCATGATGAGGCAAGCCGTCGGCGACAATCTGGTCGTGCAGCTGCGTGTAGTGCTCGGCAGCCTCGGCAGAAGTGCCATGGGTCTGGGCATGCGAGGTGCCGAAATCCCGGGCAAAACGGCGGAAGGTTTCACTGAGCTGGCTGCCGATTTCCTGGCGCTTGCTGCTCAGCGAGTTCATCTGGCTGCCCAATTGCAGCTTGACCTCGGCGAAAGCCTCGCTGATCTGCTCGCTGGCAGGGCAGCTGCCGGAAACGACCTGATCCAGGACCGGGCCCAAGAGCTGATGCTGGCGCAGGGACAGCGGAATCGCCTGCTCCCAGTCCTGTCTCGGCTCCTGCGCTGTGGCGAGGACCTGCTCGGCGCGCTGGATCTGCAGCTGCAGATCCTGGATGCGGGAGCGAACCAGCGCCAAATCGCCGACCAGCTTTTCGGCTTCGGCCTTGGCGGATTCGATCTGCTGGCGAACCCGCGAGGAATCGCCGGAGAGCGAGAGGGCATCGCCGAGTTTCTGCTCGCCGCGGCGAAGAGCCTCCAACGCCGGCGAAGAATCCAACTGGCTGAAGCTGCGCTCGTCAGCGATGATCGCCTTGAGCAGCTGCGACTTGGCGACCACCTTGTTCTTGGCGGCGCTGCGCTCATCGGCTGAAGTCTGGGCTTCGGTGATCTTCTCTTCCAAGCGGGCGGCCTTGGACTGCAGCTCGGAGATTTTTGATTCGTTGGTGAAGCCGAGCAGATACTCGGAGGCAGGAAGCCCGCGGGTATCGCGCTCAAAGGTGCCATTGCCGGTCTTCATCGTGCCCGCCGGGGTGATGGCCTTGGGATGCACGTGCATGGCTGCATCGTTCTCGACGCAGGCAAGCGGGTAGTCGGCGGTGATCTTGGCCTTGAGCCAGGCGCCGGCCTCGCCGGGAGCGAAGTCGAGCTTGGTCACCAGATCGGCTGGCCCGGCTTCGGCATCCTTGGGCTGCTGTGAAATATCGGTCCACCGCACTCGCCCCAGGCCATCGAGCTGGTCAATAGCGTGGGTCACCTGGCCGAGCAGGTCGCCCGGAACCAGCAGGGTGCGGGCCAGGGAATGCAGGGCTTTCTCGGCCGCCAAGCGCCAGGTCGAGGCATCGGCCGCAACATCCATCAGCTCGCCGGCGAACGGAAGCTGTTCCTCGCTCAGAGAGCAGGCCGAGGCAATGGCACGGCGAGCCGCGATGGAGCGGTCGTCGATGTTGCTGGCGCGACGCTGGTAGGAGCGAATCTGTTCAGCCAGAGTCTCGGCCCGCTTGCGCAAGTTCACCAGCGAGGCCATCGCTTCATATTCCACGGTCTGCGCATCATGGGTGATCGAGGCCAGCTGCTGCAAGGTGCGCGCTGCATTCGCGCGCAACTCGTCCAATCCGGTGGCGGAGAATTCGAAGTTCAACCCCGCGTCCGATGCCTGCTGCTGCAGGGCGCGAATGGTGTTTTCCTTCTCGCTCAGCGCTTTGCGGGCAACATCGGCTTCGCGTTCCAGAAGCATCAGCGAGGCAGAACCAGCCGAATCGTGGGCGGCTTCCAAGGACTGCAACTGGTCATCGAGCTGCTCCTTGCGGGAGCGAAGCTCTTGTTCTTCCGCCTGCAAGGTCGACAGTTCGCTGTGATGGGAGGCTAGATCATTGCGCAGGACCAGCTGGCGGACCTGGGACTCCAGCTCCTGGACGTCGCTATCGAGCAGCTGGCGGGTCTCGGTGATCTGCTGTTCCAGCTGCCGGTAGTCTTGGTCCTGCTGCGGAACATCGGCCAGTGCATCACGCTGGGCGCGAGCGGTATCCAGCTGGCGGTAGATGCCGCGAAGGTGGGCGAAGTCCTCGACTGCCGCGGCTGCGGCCTTAAGCGTTGCCGGTTCTTCGAGCACTTCGTGGCGGAAGAACTGGTTGACGCCCTTGGCCAGTCCCTTGCCGTTTTGCAAGGTGCGCAGCAGGGCAAAGGCCTTGTCGCTTTCAACCCCGAGGCGACGGCGCAGGCGCTCGATAAATGCCTTGTGGGTGTCGAAGGCCTCGGTGGGAGCCAGTGCCTTGGAGAGCGAGGAGACGGTGAAGCGGCGCGGGCCATGGTGTTCCAGCTCCGCGATATCGACCTTGCCTTCGCACAACAGGTAGTGCTTGGAGACTTGGCCTTCCAGGCCGGCGTCGGGCAGGTCGAACACCGCGCCGGCGGTGACGGTATTGCCCATGCCGTCGTCGTAACTCAGGATGATGGCGCTCCAGGTTGCCCCGGGACGCTGGTAGACGGTGCCTTCGGCGGTCTTGAACTGGCGGCCGCGCATATAGGAGAAGGTGGTGCGCCGATCCTCGCGGGTGGCGGCGTCATTGGCCGATTCATTCAGCCGCGGCGTTGCAAAGAACACGTGGCCCATGGCATCAAACAGCGTCGATTTGCCCACGCCGGGATGGCCGGTGACCAGGGTTCCGGCACGGTCGACGGCCAAGTCGTGAAGTCCGTGGAAGGTGCCCCAATTAACGATCTGCACCCGGCTGAGGCGATGCTGGCCGGGGTTGATGGCGCCGCCCAGCGGAAGAGTCATTTCAATGCTCATCGGTTACTCCTGCACCAACTCGGGGGTCTGTTCAGCCAGTTCGTCGTTCTCGTCAGCTGTTAGGTTGAAGGCCGGCTCATTGGCATCGATGGCTGCGATATAACGCGGGATGTCCTGGATATTGCCCAGAGGCAAGGCCATCGCCAACGCAGGGGAGATGCGGAACTCGTTCTCCAACTCGGTGCCGGTCAACAGCCGCAGGGACTGCAGGCGGGCAATGGCAGCATCGCAGGATTCGGCGAAGCGCTTGTCATCGCGGTCGCTGGCCTGGCGGTGCTCGGCCAGGATTTCGTGCATCGTGGACCGGGAAGCCACTGCATCGGCTCCGCTGCCGGACTGCTGTTCCAGCAGCAGGCGCAAGCGCAGCGCCAGCAGCGTTTCATCGCGCTTCAACGGGCGTCGCGGGGCAATCGGTGCGGTATGGACCTGCTCGATTTGCACCGGCGCCAGCATCGCGATCTTGCGATCCATATCCAAGGTCAATGACAAGAAGATCTCCGAGAAGTAATCGGTGATCGTCTGCTGCTGATCCAGCAACAGCTGCCAGGCTGCGGCATCGATCGAGCCGTCGAGGTAAGGGCCGCGCAAGAGGCGAACCAGCAGCTGGCGCAGCGGCAGGGAGTACTTTCCGGTATCACCTTCGAACAACGGTTCGGCGATCGGTGCGGCGTAGGCATCGCTCGTGGTCATAGCGGCTCCTTCGTGAAGCTTAAAGCGGGCAGGATAGCGGTTCTCATCGAACCATCAAGTTGCTGGAATTCAATGTTGACCAGGTCAGCCTCGTTGAGCGACTCGCCATTGGTGCGGCCGATCTCCACGAGGGCGCGAATGGTATTCAAATGCCGATGCTCATCATCCAAGGCGGCGAATACTTCATCCATGCGCACCGCGGAGCCTTGTGAGCCATCCAGATGCCGGGTAATCGATGCGCGCAGCAAGGCCATATCGGCCTGGGGAGTCGCCGGGTTGCGGACGATGTCGGCTTCGCTGAATTCCGGTGCCTGGGCCAACGGCGGAGGCGCGACGTGTTCGGAAGGATCGTAAATGCCCAATCCCGAGAGCGTCATCAGCTGCGGGGTGTACAGGTCCATCGGCGTCAGGCCGCTGCGCGGTTTCAGCGCAGTTGACTTGCTGATCGCCAGCTCCGCCTCGCGGACCGCCTGGCGCAGAAGCTCAGCTTGCTTGTAATCCTCCGATTGCACAAAGGCATGCAAGGACTCGGACAGCTTGCCGTAGGACGCGTGCACCTCGGCGGCCTGCCGGCGCAATTCCCGCAGCAGGTTCGTGAGGATCTGGCGTTCTGTGGTCTCCAGGTCGTCAACAAAATCGCGCTCGAGGACTTCAGCCAACGCCGAACGGAATCGTTGCTGGGCATCGGGGGAGTTGAGGAATTCGGTGAACCCGCTGAAGGTTTCGCCTTCGGCCGTGGAACGCAGCTGGCGATCGGCTTCGAGCACCTGGCCCACCGCGACGCCCTTGGCTGTGGAAGCATCGAGGATGCCTTCACGCAGCGAGTGCAACATGTCCTGGACGCCATCGCGCATGCGGCGGAAGTCCGCCGGGAGGCTTGAAGCAAGGTCCAGCAGCGAACGCGTGGCCGACAGGGCCGTGGTCCGCGACAACACGGCAGGATCATCCCCGCTGCGCAGCTGTTCAATCTGCGCCTGGCGTTGGGCGATCTGGGATTCCAAGGCGCGGATTCGGGCCTCGGGATCGGGGTCCGTCTCGTGGACCAAGGATTCCAGCGAGGAAAGCAGGGTATTGAGGCGCGAGGAGTTCAGGTGCGAATCATCGGTGGAAAAATCTGCGAGGAAACGAAGCGCGCGCAGGGTCTGGGCGCTGGGTTCGTAGACGAAGCGCCCATCGATCAGCGGACGGGCCAGAATCCCTTGCTTGACCCAGGCTTCGGCAAAATCCTGGGCGGAATACGACTGCGGGATCTGCTCGTCGCTTTTCCGGGCCTGCTTCAAAAACGAATCCAGCGACGCATGGAAGAGCTCCAACGCTACGCGGGAGCGATCTGCGGTGAATTCTGCTCGGATGAAGGCAACCGCCCAAGGTTGGGCCGTCAAAAGACGATATGCTGCGGAGCCTTTGAACTGCTGAGCCTGAAGCCACAAACTATTCGCGCGGTGCGAGGGCTGCATGTACTTCCTTGATCTTTAGGACGCCTAACTAATCAATTCTAAATCATCGGGCTTAACAGTAAATGTGAATCCATCGCATCTGGGCCTGAATCTGGGGGATTGCCGACGAAACAGCATCCGGGGGTGTTGCCAAAACCTCATCCTGTGTAGGGTCGAATTAGATGGATGACAACTTGTTTTCTGTCCAAGCATGGCAAAAGCCAAAATGCGCGGAGGTGGCGATCAATGAAGTCTTTGCGACTAGCGATATCCGTCAGCCTGGTCATGGCATTGGCTGCCTGCAGCGGCCAATCGACCACCGAAACCCCGGATTCCCAATCCGCTGCCCCTGAACAGCCCCAACAAGAACAAGACCGGGTCAAAAGCGTGAAGGCCGAGATCAACCGGCTCGCCGACGGCTATGACTATGACGCCGCCATCAAGCTGGCCAAAGAGGACAAGGAACTGTCCTCCATGGCCGCCGGGCTGGAAGACGAAAAGGAGCAGACGAAAGCGTGGGAGCGGCCCGATCAGATTCCGCACCTGTTTTTCCATTCGCTCATTGTGGATACCGACCGCGCCTTTGACAAGGACAACAGCTCCGCCGGGTACGAGGACTACATGGTGACGCAAAAGGAGTTCTCGGCGATTCTTTCATCGCTCTACGCCAGGGACTACGTACTGGTTAATCCGCAGGATTTCGCCGGGCTGAATAAGGCGAAAAAGATGGAATACCGAAAGATCATGCTCCCCAAAGGCAAGAAGCCGCTGGTCTTATCGGTGGATGATCTCAGCTACTACGAATATATGGAAGGCGATGGGTTCGCCAGCAAGCTGGTGCTCGACGAGCACGGACAAGTCCGCAATGAATATGTTGATGCCGAAGGTAAGAAGCACATCGGCGCCTATGACGTGACCACGATGGTTGATGATTTCATCAAGGAGCACCCCGATTTCAGCTATCGCGATGCTCGGGGCCTGGTTGCCATGACCGGGTATAACGGCGAGTTCGGCTACCGCACCTCGCAGAGCCAGTATCCAGATAACAAGAACCTGAAACAGGATCAGAAACAAGCCACCGCAATCGCGCAGGCCATGAAGGAAACCGGGTGGGTCTTCGCGTCGCATTCATGGGGCCACATCCAAACTGGCACCGTGAGCATGGGGCGCCTGCAACGCGATTCCAAGCTTTGGAAAGAAGAAGTTGAACCAATCGTGGGCTCAACGGACCAATTCATTTACCCGTTTGGCTCTGATATAGCGCATACCGGAGCGTACGCGGGGCCGCGGTACGAGTACCTGGAGAAGCAGGGCTTCAGATACTTCTACGGTGTGGATGGCACTACCGAATCCTGGATGCAGCAGGGCCAGGACTACCAGCGCCAAATGCGCATCAACGTTGACGGGTTGCAGTTCGCCAAGGAGGAAAAAGGCGACCGCCCGGTACTGGGCGCATTCTTCGACGTGGAAAAGGTCATCGACCCGGCCAGGAAAATGACCGAGTCGAAATCCCCATCTACAAAGCCATAAAGGCGCCCAGCTGCGACAACGCCAAAGGGGAAGAAGGCAGATAGTCAGTGAGCCTCTCGCTGCGCACGATAATCGCCTTCCACTGGCCTCTGGAAATCGCAACGTTGATCCGGTTCCGGTTCAAGAGGAATTCAATGCCGCGCGAAGCGTCATCTGCGCTGGAGCAGGCCATCGTCATGAGCACGACGGGCGCTTCCTGGCCTTGGAACTTATCGACCGTGCCAACTTTGGCGGCTTCCAGGCCTTCTGCGGCCAGGACATCGCGCACCAGATTAACTTGGGCGTTATAGGCGGCAACAACCAAGATGTCGGCCGGTTCCAAGGCTCGTTGCGGCTTGCCGGGCCCTGGGCTCCACATCAGTCCCAGATGCTCGCGAACCAGCTGGGCGATCGCTTGGGCCTCTTCAACCGAGCTGACGGTATTGCCCCGGTGCTCGACCAGCGCAGTGCTCACTCCCGCGGGCGTGCCTTCCAATGACCTCTGGCCTGCGGCCGGGGCTGAGAACAGCTGGTGGTCGTAGCTCAAGGCCGAGACCTTGGCACACAACTCGGGGTGCATGCGCCAAGATGCCGCAAGGAAGTAGCCCAGTTCCGATGGCAGCACGGGTTCCCCTGCAGAGAGCCAGCCCAATGCGGACTCGTCGACTGGCTGCGGGTGGGATCCCTGGGTTACTTGGGGAAGCTGCTGCGGGTCGCCAAGCAGCAGAAGATTTCGGGCAGCCCGGGAGACGGCCAGGGTATTGGCCAGCGAGAACTGCCCCGCCTCGTCGATAACCAGCAAATCAAGGCTTCCTGCAGGGACTTTGGAACCGGTGAGTGTCCACGCCGTGCCGCCGATGAGCGCTCCGTCGGGCGACGCCAAAACCTCGGTGATGGAGTCTTTAGAGGTTCCGGACCATGGCACAGGGTCCTTGTGCTTGACCTCTTTGGCGACGAGTTCGGGATCTACCCCTGCGTCGATTGCCTTGCGGAGAACATTTTCGACGACTGCATGGGATTGCGCGACAACTCCGATTTTCCAACCGTCATTGATGAGTTCACGGATCACGTGGGAAGCAACGAAGGTCTTTCCGGTGCCGGGAGGACCTTGGACAGCAAGATACGAGTGGTCAAGGTCCTTCAACGTCTCGACAACTGCTTGATAGACCTGAAGCTGGCCATCGAGAACAACCGGCTGGGCCGGGGCGGAAAGCGTCTTGAGCCGCGGGGAGATGCGGCGCAAGATATCGATTCCAGGCTGTTGTGGCAGCACGGGAACCGTTGACCCGACTTTTCGCGCGATTTCCGACAAGGCATCGTCAATGCTCTTGGTCATCAAGGGCTTGTCCGGGGTGAGCGCCATGGGAACCGAACCATAGGGAGGGATCTTGGCGCTGGACTTCTCAGCAATGATGATCCACCCTTCGCCGACTTCCACGACCGTGGCATTAAATGCTCCGCCGCGCAGGGATTCGTCGACTTCCATGCCTTCGGGCAGCGGGGAGTTGAACATGGCGAAAACCGATGAGCCGGGGGAGAGCAGCGAGCCTTCGGCCAAGGTGCCATTGAGCTTGGTCAGCCGTGTGAAGGTTCGTGCTCGTTCGGTGGGCTTGTGCCAATCTTCGAGGATTTCGGCGCTGTCGACCGAGAATACGCCTCGGACGTCGCTCCAATCATCAACGGGTGCCGAGAGCCGGTCGAAGTGCTCCCACCAGAACTGTTTTTTCTCTCGGCGGTTGTAGCCGGTGGCCGCGGCCACCATGGCGATGGCGCGATCGTCATCGCTGAGGGGCTGTCCGGACGGAAGATTTGCCAAGTAATCCTGCAGCCGCAGTTCTTCTGGGGTTGGCTCGTATTCTTCTTTGGCTTCTTCCTGCAGTGGCATGGCAGGAAGGCTCTGCGGATGGTGGTCTTCCAGCGTCAGCAGCCAGTCGCGCAAACGCAGCGTGGAGAGGCAGTCGTATTCGTTGTAGTCGGCAATCGAGGCCAGTACTTCGCTGGCTGTGGCATCATCGTTGGCATCGCGCGCCTGCATGTAGTGGGCGTAGGCCACTACCGAGGCGCCGGCATCGGTCACGTCACCGCCCCTCAGATGCTGCCCCATGTACAGCGGTTCAAGTTTCTTGATCGAGTAGGAACGGGTGGAGACCACTAATGAATTGCGCACAGTTTCATAGAGATCCACCAGCAGGTTTTCCCGCAGCCAGGTGTCGACTTCTTCTTCTCCGGCAATGTGCACCTGCGACAGCTTGCGCAGGGCGCTCTTTTCGTAGGCGGCGTAGTGGTAGATCTTCATGTTCGGGAATTGCTGGCGCCGTTGCTGAACGTAGCTGATGAAGTCGAGGAATGCTTGGCGTTCTTCTGCACGGCTATGTGCCCAGAAGGGCTTGAACACCGGCTGTCCGGTGTCGTATTCAATGACGCCGAAAAGGTATTCCAAGCCCCAGGAACCGTCGGTGCGTTCTTGGTAGAGCGGGTCACCCTCAAAGTCGAAGAAAATATCGCCGGGATCTGGTGCCGGAAGCTGCGAAATGGTTTGGCTGGATTTGACCCGGAAGCTCACACCTTGGACTTCGCCGTCAACGCGTCCTAGCCCCAGCTGCATTTGCGCCTGGTCGACCATTCGAGCCAATGATGTTCCAGCCGGTGCTTCCAGAGCAGCCAGTTGCTCGATGGTGAAGACCTTGCGTTTGCGCAGCTTCTCGCGTTGCACCATGGACATGCCGGCGACGAGCAGGACATCGCGGGTTGCTTGGACTTGCTCGGCGCAGTAATCGCAACGGCCGCAGATGCGCAACTGGTCCGAGTCCCAAGCGACCGGTTGCGAGGATTCGCGATGATTCTGGATCATCGACAAGAAGCGAGCACGCTGTGCACGGAAGACAGGAAGCACCTCGTCGACGCGATGGACCGAATGCGTGCCATCACCGAGGACGAGCGTGGTCTTGCTGGATACCTTGATGCCTTCAGCCATCATCTGATCCGCATATGCGGCGACCTGGAGCAGGGCGCTGACGCGCGCGTGGCGGGCCAACTTCGTATCCCAGACGGCCCATGAACCATCGGGTTGGCGAACCAGGAAATCAGCGAATCCAATGAACGAGCCGTCAAAGAACGTGGCTTGGAATACGACATCCGCACCGCTGCGCAAGACGTGCATGGTTTGCTCGTGAGCATGGCGGAGTCCTTCGGGCGTCATGGTGGGACGGTCGTGGAACTGCTTGACGCCCTTGCCGGTGGCAGGGTCATACTCGCCGTAGGTCTCGATCAGCTGATCCAAGACGTTGTGTTCGTGGACGTCGCCGAGAATGGCGGTGCGTTCGAGCATTTCGTCGCGTGCGTTGTCCGCAGCCGGGCGGCGGCCGAGCTTGACGTCTAGGAGAAATAGCGACTGGAAATTGCAGTCGACGGACACGGCGAGGTCGCTGGCTGAGAAGATGAACTGATCCTCTAAAAAGAACACGGGGCCGGCGCCTTTCGCTGACTGATATCTACCTAGTCAACGTAGCACCGGACCCCGACAGAATCATTGTTCTGCAACGTCAACGACGTTATTCACGTTTGGCGAGTTTCAGGAAAGTTCATCCTTCGACTTCTTGGATCCGCCAAGCACCAGGGATAGGAGCGCAACACCTGCGGTGACGCTGTTGACTGCGGGCCAAGCGCCGAGCTTCTTTGCCAATGGGTGGGAGGCGCCGAAGCCGCCAACGTAGGCACTGATCAATGCGATCGCCTTGCCGGTTCCAGCATCCTTTTTCCAGATGAGGAATGCGCCAACACCTGCTGCGCCAAGCACTACGGCTGCCAGCGGGCGTTTCTTGGTCGCGCGTCCGGTAGCGTAGCCTCCGGCCAATCCGGTAACGGCTAATGCAGTAGAAGCTAAGCGAGACATGAAGATCCTCCAAATATTTTGCACAACATCTCGCTATGAAGGTTATGCCTTGCACCTGTGATGTTTCCCAGAACGTGGTTGAACTGCTGGGTCGCACAGGGCTCAAACAGGCGGTGCTTGCAAGAATGGGTAGCATCGATGGGCGATTGAGGAGCTTGAATGAACTTGGACATTGTTGAAGCTTGGCATCGTTTGGCTCAACCGGTTGCTGTTGATCTGAGCCCATGGCAGTGGGTGATAATTGCCGCCGTGGTGCTGGTTTTGGTGATTCCTGCTCCAGCTTGGCGGATCACCGGATTGTATTCGACGTTGGTCCACGAGCTAGGACATATTGTCTCTGCATTATTCACCGGAAGATTTGTCACGGGTCTTCGGTTGGGATGGGACCATTCCGGCGAAGTGGTAAGCCGCGGTCGTGGAAAATTTTCCGTGATCGTGTCGGGCATTTTCGGCTATCCGGCACCCCTGTGGGTTTCGGCAGTGATGTTTTGGGCCATTTCCATCGGCTATGCAGGCCAAGCGCTGGGCATCTACGCGCTCTTCTTCTTGCTTGCATTGATTTTTGTCCGCAATTGGCCCGCCCTCGTGGTGTGCGCCGTGAGCGCGATCGTGGCTCTTGGCGTCGTCTTTTTCGCGCCGGTGGAGGCCTATCTTTATCTTTCATTGCTCATCGCGGGATTCCTGCTGATTGCCGGGCTGCGTGACTATGTGAAGCTCTTAGCCGTTCATACGTGGCGGCGTCGCGACATCGGGCAATCTGACGCCTACTTGATTGCCCGTGCAACCCATACCTTTGCAGGCTTGTGGCTTTTGGTGATTCTGGTCCTTGGCGCTTTCGCCCTGTGGTGGTCGGCCACAAGCCTAGTGGCCTTGGTCTGAGGTTTTCTCCGTGTCCTTGCGCAGGGACCTGATAGTCGTGGCCCGGGAGATCATCCATGCGGCGCCCGCGGCTAGCCCAACCGGCAACAGTTTTGTTTTGCGCTTGGCGGGGCGCTGCGGGTCGATTTCCATGTCCTGAAGCGGGTCGCCACCATGATTGATGCGAACTTCCTGGGCCTGGACGAGATCTTTGTAAGTAGCCAGTTCCTGCTTTGCCACCAGGGTGTCATCGCGTAGCGGAAGCAGTACCTCGTCAACGGCGGGCAGGCCGGTGCGTAGCTGGCGCAGCCGGATGAATTCGATATCGACCAGCGCGCCAAGCAGCAGGGCGATATTGCTGATCCAGCAAGCCAGCACGAGGATGATGACACCACCGATGGTTCCATAGGTGGCGGAGTAGCTGGCGAACTGGGAAAGGTAAATGCCGAACCCGACCAGTGACAGCCCCAAGATCACCAGAGCCGTCAGTGTGCCGGCTGAGAACCAACGGAATCGCGGGCGCTTGACGTTAGGCGTGAAGTAGTAGAGCAACGCCAAGACGAGCAGGATCATCACCAGCATGATTGGTGGTTTGGCGATGTTCAGCATGAGCACGAAACTGTCGCCGAGACCAACGACGTTGCCGATACCACGGGCAATGGAACCTGAAGTCACGAGAAGGACCAGCGTGATCACCGTGACCAGCATGATCATGACAGTAATAAGGAACATCTGTGGACGGCGTTTCCACTGCGGGCGACCTTCGGGCACCCCGTAGAGCCGGTTCAAACTACGGCCAAAAGCCGTGACGTATCCAGAAGTACTCCAAAGGGCACCGAGTGAACCGGCAAGGATTGCCCAGAACGTTCCGCTGGCTTGGGACGCAAGACCCTGTAACAGCTGTTCGGTGGTGTCGAGCAGTTGCTGGGAATCGCCATTGGACGCATGTCCGTTGGGTGCCAGACCCTGTTCCAGGATTTCCATGATCCATTTGGTTCCGCTTTCGCTGGCACCGGCCAGAGACAGCAGGGAAATCAGGGCCAGAAGTCCGGGGAACATTGCCAAGACCATGAAGTAAGAGAGCGACGCTGCGACGTCCAGACCATCGTTCCTGAAGAACTCGCGCAATGCGCGCGGGAAGCAGGCGAGTGATTCTTTCATGTGTTCTTTGGTGAATCTGCCTTGGTTTGGCATGGGGTTCCCCTGTCTGACAAATGAATTCATCAGTGCGACGATCTGGTTTCGCACATCACACTACCTAACTGCCAGTCCAGTGACTAGGTCATTTAGATTGTGACCGTGTCTTAGCTTGTTGAGAACGCCAGATTTTCAGTTGTTGCTGAGGGGTGCGGAACCAGAAGTTCCGGCCAAATTCTGCGGCGTTGGTTCGGCGGTCATTGAGTCGTCAGCGACGGCGTTATGGACGGCCGCGGGCCGTGACTTTAACACACGGATTGGGCCGGTTTTTGGCGTCGCGACCGGTTTGAAAGCTATATCACAAAAAGTTCTTTGATATCCAGTTCGGTTCGGTAACATTCTTGCCGGTTCACAAGGGGTTTAAGGCCTGTGGTCCCGTCGAAATTTAATTTTTTCGGCTGAAACTGACCTGTGATTTCGCGGATTCTGGACGTTTCCTGAGTTGCGGAGGTGGTGGGGGTCTGGGTTAGTGTCTTTATAACGTTTCGATAACACTCGCTGTGTTATTGGGGAAACAGGTACTGCCGGGACTTCCAGACCGCTCGCCAGGGCAGTGCTTCATACAACGTCGAAATGCGACGCTGAGCGGTGCACGAAGATGGTCTTGGACGACCTGAGCGCGGGAAGAGCACTGGAGAATCATGATCCAGCAGAAGACTAAGAAATTGATCCGCCGCGGCGGAGCCTCCCTGGCAGCCGTAGCAGTAGCCGGTGGCGCAATCGTTGCAACCACCGCACCAGCAAACGCAGCAAGCACCTGGGACAAGCTGGCTCAGTGCGAGTCCGGCGGAAACTGGTCCATCAACACCGGTAACGGTTACTACGGTGGCCTGCAGTTCTCGCTGTCGACTTGGAAGGCATTCGGCGGCTCGGGCATGCCACACCAGGCTTCGAAGGCTGAGCAGATCCGCGTTGCAACCAAGGTTCAGGCTGCACAGGGTTGGGGCGCATGGCCAGCATGTACCGCAAAGCTGGGCATCAGCGGAACCCCAACCGGCGGTTCCTCGAGCGATTCCACCTCGAGCACCCAGACCAAGCAGGCTGCTCCAAAGGTTACCGAAACCAAGAAGGCTGCGCCTAAGGTCACCGAGACCAAGAAGGCCGCTCCACAGGTTTCCGAGAGCAACAACTCGGTCAAGTCCACCAAGCAGGCTGCTCCAAGCACCTCCGGCAAGCACGCTGCTCCAGCTCCACAGGCACCAGTGTTCAACATTGATGTCACCGACTCGGGCAAGGACTACACCGTCAAGTCCGGCGACACCCTGGCCAAGATTGCTGACCAGCTCGGTGTTGACGACTGGCGCGGCCTGTTCGTCCTGAACGACGATCAGCTGACCAACCCAGACCTGATCATGGTTGGACAGACCCTGAACGTTCCAGCGAACTAATTTCGCTAGACAAGCTAGTTAGGTCCACGTGGCGTCAATTGATGCCATGTGGACCTCTCTGCATTTAACGTACCTATATATAGGGGACGAATCGGCGCAGTAGTCTGGTGCTATGAATATGTGTGCCGATGAGGAAAAGGCTGTTCTACGAATTCTCGGCAGGGGTTTTGAACGATCCGGGATGCTGGCTGTGTCCTCTGTTCCGGAGATCGACGGACCAGGTTCATGGTGGGTAGGTCCACTCAACGTGGAGCAGCTTGCCGTGGGGTCGGTTGCTCTGGTGTCTTCGGCCTTGAACTCACTGGGCAACGGCCAATTCACACCAGCTATCAGTTCCAGCCAGGTTGCCGCGGCGTTCGGGTCCTCCGGCTATCTGCGGATTAATGACGAAAAGACCAAAGGCTTCGCAGAGCGTTCGGGCTTCTTCCGCACCAGTGATGGTTGGATCAGGACCCACGCCAATTATCCGCATCATGAGCACCGGTTATTGCAGTCCCTCGGCGTCAACTCAGGAGCGGGGCTGGGCGAAGCCCTGGGCCAGATGTCCTCTGAACAAGCACAGGAACTCATTGTGGCTGCAGGCGGCGTGGCCGCCTCGGTGCAAACTCGCCAGCAGTGGCTGGAATCAATGCAGGGCCAGGCCGCGCAGCAAGGCGATTGGGCGCAATTTTCGCTCCGACCTGCGGATGCGGTCCGAACCTGGCAGTACAACCCATCATCTTCGCGTCCGCTGTCGGGATTGCGCGTCTTGGATTTGACCCGCGTCATTGCCGGTCCCACTGCGACCCGCACCTTGGCCGCGTTAGGTGCCCACGTGCTCCGCGTGGATGCTCCCCAGCTGCCCGAGCTGCAAGCGCAACATGTTGATACGGGGTTCGGCAAGCGCAGTACCTTGCTCGATCTCTCGTCGTCAGAGGGCAGCGAGCGAATGGCGCAGTTGCTGCAGGGCGCTGACGTGCTGATTGCCGGTTATCGGCAGGGGTCACTAGCGCGTTTTGGCCTCAGTGCCCAGAACTTGGCCGAGAAATACCCGGAACTGATCATCGCCGAGCTGGACGCCTGGGGCTATGACGGCCCATGGGTCGACCGGCGCGGTTTCGACAGCATCGTGCAGGCCGCCTGCGGCATCTCCGATGTGTACCAAACAAAGGATGGAAAGCCCGGTGCTCTGCCGGTGCAAGCGTTGGACCACGCCACAGGCTATGGGCTGGCCGCGGCGATCATCACCATGGTGCAGGCCCGTTCAGAACATCGCGGAGTTGGCAGCGTACGTTTTTCATTGGCGCGCACCGCGGCCGCATTATTCGAATTCGGGGCACCCACCCTGCCAGCGCGGCCGCTGGATGCTCCTCGCATGGGCCATATGGAAAGCCCTTACGGGAAACTGGACTATGCGCTGACACCCTTTGTGGTTGATGGCTGGATTCTGGATTACGCTGCGGCACCACCGGCCTACGGGCAGGATGAGCCGTTCTGGCTTTAGCCCGCGAGCACCGAGGCGACAAATTCCTTGGCTGGGCATTCAAAGACGCTCGAGAACTCCAAGAAGCGTTGCCTGCTGCGTTTGCCGGACCAAGCCGCCGGCAACATGCCATCGGGTAGCCCCGGATCAAGGTAGGGCAGTGCCCGCCATGCGTCGATCATGCCCACGTACCCGCGGTAGGCATCGGCGGGATCGGTTTGGCCGGCGTTGAGATCAGCAGTGGCCTTGAGGAACTGCTGGTGCAATGAGTCAAGATGTTCCAGATCCCACCATTGGGCTGCGGCTTCCTGGGGCGTGGCAGGGAAGTGCGGCTGCTGGACCGTGAACAGCGTGGCCAGGGAGCGGGCCTGCAAGGCCGCCAGGGCCGCGTCGACCTCAACGCGCAGATACTCCGGGAAAATCCACAAACCGGCAGCTACCAAGCCGCCCCCGAGCTGCTGGAAGTGCTTGCGGATCTGGTGGCGCAACGGGCGCATGCTCTCCGGCAGCGAGTAGGTCACCAAACACCACTGGTCATTGGGGGACATCTGCCGTGGCGTGAAGATGCGGCTGCTGCCGCGTTCAAACATGGCCCGGGCCATCGGCGGCACGTCCAAGGTTGCATCCGCCGTGTTCGCCAGCACCTGCTTGTCGATCAGCCGGGAGATGGCTGTTTGGGCTGCGGCGGCGGAGATGCCGGCGGCAGTCGACAGCTCTACCAGTTGCGTGCGCGGTACCGGGGCTGGCTGGTGGCGCAGATAGAGCCCGGTAATGGTGCGGATGATCGACGTGGCGCTGCCGGTGCGTGCCTCGAAGTCGTCGAGGCTGAAGGGTGATATCGGGGTGCTAGTTGCCAATTTCGGTGCGCACCGCAAACAGCTCGGGGAAGAAGGTTAGATCCAGGGCGCGCTTGAGGAAATCAACGCCCGACGATCCACCGGTGCCGCGCTTGAAGCCGATGGTGCGCTGGACAACGCGCAGATGGCGGTAGCGCCACGCTTGGAAATTATCCTCGACGTCTACCAGATCCTCGCAGGCCTGGTAGAGGCTCCACTGGGTGTCCTCCGATTCGTAGATTTCCTTGAAGACCGGAACCAGGGCTTCTTGGAAGGTCCATGGCTTGGTGACGTCGCGGGAAAGGATCTCCTCGGGGATTTCGTAGCCTCGACGAGCCAGTGCCGCCAGGAAGACGTCATAGAGTCCAGGTTCATGCAGGAGCTTAGCCAGCAATTCGTGGGCTTTGGGATCTGCCTCGTGGACCTTGAGCATGCCTTCGTGCTTGTTGCCCAGAATGAATTCGACGGCGCGGTACTGGAAGGACTGGAAGCCGGAAGACGAGCCGAGGAAGCCGCGGAACTGCGCGTATTCCCGCGGGGTCAGGGTAGCGAGGACCGACCACTGCTCAGTCAGGGTTTTCTGGATGTGCTTTACGCGGGCCAGGCACTTCAACGCCTTGCCGATGTCGTCCTCGCCGAGCAGCCGGCGGGCTTCGACCAATTCGTGGAGCATGAGCTTGAGCCACAGCTCGCTGGTTTGGTGCTGGATGATGAAGAGCATTTCATCGTGATGTTCGGGCACGCTGACCGGGTGCTGTGCGGAGAGCACACGGTCCAGATCCAGGTAGCTGCCATAGGACATGGTGTTCCTGAAGTCGGTGCGCACGCCCTCTTCAATGTCTCGCTGGTTTTCGGACTGTGGCTTCTGGTTGCTCATGCGCCCAGCATATCAATATTCTTACCAACGTCACAGTAATGAAAAATGACCTCGGGAATACCTTGGCAAGCCATCGTGTTGATACATGCATACGCATATAAATCATGAAAGGTGGCAGCAATGAGCAAGTCGATAGTGGTAATCAGCGGCGGACTGGGCTCGCCTTCGAGCTCATCTATGCTCGGGCACCAAATTGGCCAGAACATTGCAGCGAAGCTGTCGTCGGCAGGCGTCCAGGCAGATCTCAGCAACATCGAACTGCGCGAGCATGCCAGCGAAATCACCAACAACATGCTCACCGGCTTCGCCGCACCCAGCCTCCAGCGCGTGATCGACGCCGTTACCAGCGCGGACGTCCTCGTGGCGGTCACCCCGGTCTTCACCGCGTCGGTATCCGGGCTGTTCAAGTCATTCCTCGACATTCTCGACCCCAAGTCGCTGGACGGGAAGCCGGTAGTGCTCGCCGCGACGGCGGGGACCCAGCGCCATCAGCTGGCTATCGACTACGCAATGCGGCCGATCTTCAGCTACCTGCGGGCCAACATCATGCCCACCACGGTATTCGCCGCCTCGGAGGACTTTGGCGGACAGGGGCTTGCTGGCACCTTGGCCGAGCGCGCTCGCCGGGTTGCTGACGAAGTATTACTCACCCTCGGCGCTTCCAGCGGACGGCTTCAGGCCGACACTGACCTGGGAGACACCCGCTCGATCGCACCGTCGGTCAGCGAAAACGCGGACCCGAACGACGAACTGACCTCGCTGCCCTTCGAAGCGCTGCTGGCGAATGTGAAGGCCGCGGGCCGCTGACGCAGGCAAAAATGTTAGTACGATGTGCCATGCACCTGGAAGCTCGGTACGATCAAGAAACGTGAGCCATCTCATTGAGCTGATCGGTGGGGGCTCACCTTGGTTTTAACAGGAGTGAAAGGTGTAGCGCCGATGCTATCCGAGGAAACAATCACGGCCATTGCCGATGAGCTGGTCCAGGCCGGCCAAACGCGTACCCCGGTACCGCGCCTGACCGCGCGTTATCCGGAAATGACTGTCGAGGACTCCTACCGCGTGCAGAACCTCTGGCGCCAGCGTTCCGAGGCGGCCGGACGAGTCCTCGTGGGGCGCAAAATCGGCTTGACCTCGCGGGCCATGCAGATGGCCACCGGCATCACCGAACCCGACTACGGAATCATTTTTGACGACATGGTCCATGACTCGGGTGCCACATTCAACTTCTCGGAATTCACCGGCGCGCGCGTCGAAATGGAACTGGCCTTCAAGCTGAACAAGGACATCGAAGGCCCGCGCGCCAACATTTTCGACGTTCTGGACGCCACCGAATACGTCATCCCGGCCCTCGAAATCCTCGACGCCCGCGTTGAAATGGAGGGGCGCACCATCGTCGATACGATCAGCGACAACGCAGCCATGGGCGCGATGGTGATCGGCGGCAACCCGGTGAAACCAGACGCCGTTGACCTGCGGTGGGTCTCGGGCATCCTGTTCAAGAACCAGACCGTGGAAGAGACCGGCGTCGCCGCCGGCGTGCTGAACCACCCTGCCGCCGGTGTCTACTGGCTGGCCAACAAGATTGCTCGGCACGGCGACAAGCTCAAGGCCGGCGAATTGATTCTCGCTGGCTCCTTCACCCGGCCCATGTGGGTCAATGCCAACGACACCGTTTTTGCCGACTACGGACCGCTAGGAACTGTGACATGTCATTTCGAGTAGAACCGGATCCATCGCTCAAGGACGCGCTGGAGCAGGCCGATCATCCGCTGGCCGGAATCTGGGTATGCTCCGCCTCGCCGCTGATCGCTGAAATCTGCGCGGGCGCAGGATTCGACTGGCTGTTCATCGATGGCGAGCATTCTCCCAACGACCTGCAGAACATCTTGGCCCAGCTCCAAGCGGTACGCAGCTACCCGGTCGTGCCAGTGGTGCGCCCGGCAGTTAATGACCCGGTACTCATCAAGCAGTTCCTCGACCTCGGCGTGCAGTCGCTGATCATTCCGATGGTCAATGATGCGCAACAGGCCGCCGCGGCCGTGGCCGCCTGCCACTACCCGCCCAAGGGAGTGCGCGGGGTGGGCTCGGCCTTGGCGCGTTCGGCAAGGTGGAACCGCATCCCGGACTACCTGACGCGTGCCGATGAAACCATCACCGTGATGGTCCAGATCGAAGCAGATGAAGCCGTGCGCAACGTCCAGGCCATTTTGGAAACCGAGGGAGTCGACGGCATTTTCATCGGCCCTTCGGACTTGGCTGCCTCGATGGGAGTCATCGGCCAGCAAAACCACCCTGACGTTGTGGCCGCCGTGATCAAGTCGATTGATGCCGCCAAGGCGGCTGGCAAATACGCCGGCGTCAACGCATTCGACCAGAAGACTGCGCGCCAGTACATGGATGCCGGAGCAGACTATGTCGGGGTCGGCGCGGATGTGGCATTGCTGGCCCGCGCCACCGAGGCGCTGGCTGCCAGCTTCGCCTCCGGATCCCAGGCACCAGCACCGAAGAGCTACTAAAGCGCTGGTTCTGGGCAAGCGCTCAGGGGCAGGTTGCGCGTCGATCGGCGCGGGGCGCTGTGAATGGTGGCAACATTGACAGTGATGAGTCGCGAAAAGAAACCCATGAAGGCCGTGATGTTGCGTCTGCGCAACGGCTGGCCGATGCCCCTGGCGTTGCAGGGCGTGTTCGAGATCCTGCAATCAGTCGTTTTTTGTATTGCCTTGATCATGCTGCCCTTGGTTGCGGTGTACTTCAGCGGCGGGTTCCTGGAAGACTCCTTTAACATCATCTTGCAGTTCGCCGGATTCGTCTGGCTGCTGATCCACGGCGTCCCCATTGAGGTGCTGAACCTGGGCCCCGAGGCCGACCCGGGTTCCGTTTCCGGGTGGCTGACGCTGATCCCGCTGGGGCTTTCGCTGTTGCCGTTCCTCTTCTGCCTGCGCGCGGGGCGGCGCATCGCCCGCGCGTCCTACACGGACCAGCTGTGGCAGGGATTGCTCGGTGCCTTCATCGCCTATGGGGGCATCGGAGCTGCCGTGGGTGCGCTGTCCAATAACAGCTATGGGCGGGTCAACGTCTTCGCTGCGGCCTTCATCCCATTGATTATCGCGGCCCTGGGCCTGATCATCGGCGCGCGACGCGAAGCAGGCTCCTGGGCCAGGCTCTTCGGTGTTGATATGGCCGCCTATATCCAGCGGCTTTCACCGCACCGCCGTTGGGCCGGCTCCTACGTCTGGCACGTGGTCGTGGCAGGATTCCTCGGCTATGTCGCGGCGGTAGGCATCAGCGGGCTGCTGTTGACCATCAACTTGGGATTGCACTGGACCGAAGTCGCCAACGTCTACCAGGAACTGAGGCCCGGTCCGATCGGCTCCGCGGCCCTGACACTGGTGCAGCTCTCCCTGATTCCCAACGCGGTCTTCTGGGTTCTCTCATGGATCAGCGGTGGCGGGTTCACCCTGGGCACCGGCAGCACGCTGTCGACCTTGGAGACCACCGTCGGGCCATTGCCCTCCATTCCGATGTTGGCCTCGCTGCCATCAGGGGAAATGTCCCACCAGTGGCTCTTCCTCCTTTTGCCTGTGGCCGCGGGCATCATGGCTGGCTGGTACTTCCTGCGTGGCGGCGAGAACCATCTTGAAGACTGGTTCGCCCGCCGCATCCCGTTCAACATGCTCTCCTTGGGTCTGTCTACCGCCTGCCTCTCGCTGTTCACAGGGATTGTCGCAGCTGTGCTCAGCTTGATCGGTTCGTGGCTTTCTTCAGGTTCCCTGGCCATCGGCCGTCTTATCGACATCGGGCCCAACCCGTGGCTCACCGCCGGTGCGCTGGTACTGCAGGTTGGCGTCGGCACCGCGATCGGCTACCTGATCGCCCCCTTGTTCGAAACCGACCCGGTCCTCGAAGGCTAGGACCCGGTACCGGATCACTGCATAAGCAAAGACCGTGGCCCGGGTGGCATCAATGAACATTGATGCCACCCGGGCCACGGTCTTGTTGTATCACTGCCTGTTCAGTACAGGTCTAGTCGAAGCGGATCACGCTCAGGTCATGGAAACTGGCGGTGCCTTCGGCTGCATAGAGCGAGAGCCCGGTACTGGAAGGGGAGGGGAAGATCAGTTCCGTCATGGTCACTGCTCCGTCGTGCGCGAAGATCTCCACGGAACAGTGATCAACAAAGATCGTCAGCTCATAGCGTCCGTTGACCAGCGGAAGCGGCGCCTTATCCAGTGAGGCGAATGCTGCGTGGAAGTCCGTTTCCCCGGAGGTGCGGCGATCCACGAACAGCTCGGAACGTTCAACATCAATCCCGATCCGCGTGCCCTCGCTCGCGCCTGAGCGGACGACCAAGCCGGCTTCCTTTGCTGTCCCCGGATCGATGGACAGCTTTATGCGTTGGACTGCTCCGGCCGCTTGTTCCAGCACCTGCGTTTCATTCTCAAGCTGCACGAGGCCGCTGGCGAACTCAGCAGTGGATTCAAACTCATTCTTCGGGTCGGAAGCGGGAACCTGGACCAGCCGCGGAGTGCCGTTAATAGTTCGCAAAGCGACTTCGCGAGCCAACGACATCGGGCTGCGCCACGGGGAGGTCGGGATGTCATTGGCGTATTCCCAATTGTTCATCCACGAAATCATCAAGCGGCGGCGCGTGCACGAGTCACTCGGTTCTGCCCGGGGCACGATTCCCTGAGCTGGCATTGGGACCGTGGGCTGCACGCATTCAGTGTTGTGGGAGTGCAACGATGATCTGCCCCGGGTGGCCAAGGGCCTTTGGAACTGCGTGTCCCGTTTACAGATATCTCTGCGGGGAATGCAGTAATTTCCAGAATCAGGTCAAATTCGTTCAACTTTGAGAGTGCCGGTTCGACTTCGATGTGCGGCGTTTATTTAAATCTTGGATCGACGGAATCTGGCACAAAAAGCAAACCCGCCCCGGCTCTAGACTTGAGAGCGGGAGCGGGTTTACGAACTAGATGCAGCAGAAGGCGATTCGGGCTGGCCGTCGTGGGTGATCAGTTGTTGATCTAGCCACGTACGGCAGTTGACATCGCCGGCGTACTTTCAGAGCGTTTGATCAATGCGTAAACGCACCAGCCAATCACAGCACCGACAGCGTACACAATCATGTCGGTAATGGTGAGCGCGCGTCCCCAATTTGTGATCAGTTGAGTAAATTCAATGAGAATACCGAAGCCGACAACAGTGATGAATGCGGCCCTGGTACTCATCCGGGTGAACCATAAGGTCAATACCATGCCAGGTACGAAGAGCAAGGCGTTCAGCGCTGACTCTCGAACTGCAACTAGATTCAGCCCGTACTGGTCAACCCAGCCGTCAAAGGGAATCAATGAGTAGTTTGGCGGATCATCCTCAAAGCGTTCGCGAATAGTACCGCTTTCGGGGATGACTGTAATCATGACGACGCCGATATACCAGCAGATCAAGAGCCATAATCCAAGTACACCACTTAGCTGACGCTTGGAAGCTCTTTTGGAAAGTCTGTTGATTACGATCATCGCAACTAGAACAATGATGCTGATAATGAGGAACCAAGGTACGAGCCAACCGAAAGCTCGAAGTGCATTAGTCAATACTGAACGCCTTACTTATGGGTACGTGATTTTCCCGGAAACTGTGACATATCCGCCGTCGTCGACCTTGGAAATGTAAATGCGATATGAACCCTTCGGCATGTCCTTGAAGGTCTTGGATCCTGAAGATCCGCAGCTGACTGTGAAGGTGCCCTTGTTGCGCCAAACGAAGCTCATATGCTCAAGCCTAATGGTGGCTTTCATGCTTGAGGTCGAACCAACGCGCTTGTCGCAACTATAGACTGACGCGGAAACCTTGAGGCTGCCCTTTTTGCTGGAATGTACTTCGCGAGAAGTGACACCGTACTTTAGACGGGCCTCGTAATTCATGGTCGATGTCGCAGCCTGAGCCGGCGCGATAGGAATAAGTACTGCAAAGGACATTACCAATAAGGTAATCAGACTAAATTTCCCGCTGCGTTTTAACTTCTCGCTGGCTACTGATATTTTTCACAAGTCGGAACTCTTTCCTGATGGTGAGTAGTGATGGGCATTTTTAAGCTATCAGTATTTGAAATTAGTGTGAAATGAAATTCTGCACGAATACAGCGTTGACCGGACTGCTTTGTGATATATAACGCGCATATCCAGTTATGGGTAGCTTGGGCTGGCTTAATAGGGCTCTTCGATTTTTAGCGTGGTGACCCCAAAATAAGTAAGGCCCGCAGCTCCTCTGCGAAGATGGATGTCGACTAAAACAAATTCATCTGCAAGGAACTACGAGCCGTGTTCACGGATACCGGGCCAATCGATGCCGCGTCGATTCTGTTGAACCTCACCGACTACCGCGTCATCACCGCGACCCACGAATCTTCCGGGCGACAAGTACTTGTCGAACCCATAGCGACCGAAGCTGCCTGTCCTTCCTGCGGGGTGCTGACCACCAGGATCCAAGCCAGGCCGGTGCACCGGGTCAAAGACCTGCCAGCCGGCGGTGACGGCCTGCAACTCCTGGTTCGCAAGCGGCGCATGGCCTGCCAAGAGCAGGCTTGCGAACGGCGTTCCTTCGTGCAAGCCACCGACCGGCTGCCGTTCCGGGCACGGATCACCACCAGGCTCTCCCAACAACTGGTGGACGAGATGAGCTGCGAGCTGCGCGCGGTCTCCCGGGTCGCGGCCGCGCACGGGATCTCTTGGCCTACCGTGATGGTCCGGCTGAACACCGTCGGGGAACTGGTCGGGAACGTGGACCGCATGTTCATCCGCCGCCTGGGCATCGACGAGCACCGCTTCCGCTTTGGTCCGCTACGCGCGAGGACGCAGCGGAAAAGTGGTCCGGATTGAGCAGTGGTCCATCGTGTTCACCGACCTGGATACGGGGAAGATCCTGGATATCGTGGACGGACGCCGCGGTGCGGCGGTGAAGAAATGGTTGAAGGCCCGGCCGAGGTATTGGCGCCATAGAGTGCAGGTCGTGGCGATCGACATGTCTTCAGAGTTCCGCAAAGCCGTGCGCGAAACCCTGCCCAAGGCGAAGATCAGCGTGGACCATTTCCATGTGATTGCCCGGGCGAATCTGATGATCACCCAGGTGCGCCGGCGGCGTTCCCACGAGGTGCATGAGCGCCGCGGAAGGATCACAGATATTGTTGTATACGGCGGGGCTACGGCCGTGCTGAACGCTCTGCACCACGCTTAACTTTTAAGAGCCAGTATTTGAAGATCACGATGTAGGCGAGTGACGGCAGTAGTAATACGTATAACTGCCACGCCGACAGGACTTTTTTGAGCTTGAGCGCAAAAGGGACCTTGCGCTTTGCAGGGGTCTTGGCAAATCGCCTGAGTACGGCAGGTTTTGATTGACTCAAGGCTTCTCCTTGGAGTGTGATACCGACGAGCGTTCGATGAGCGGGCAATCCATGAGCTTGACCTGGCCATCAGGCTTGGCTCCTTGGAGCAGGAAATCCACCGCTTGCCGGCCCATGGCGGCGAAAGGTAGTTCAAGGGTGGTCAGTCCGGGGCGAAGGAACGGGGCGAGTGTTGACTGGTTATCAAATCCGATGATCGAGACATCTTCGGGAATTGAAATCCGCAGCTCCGCCGCCGCCTGGTAGACGCCCCATGCGGTGCGATCGTTGGCGCAGAAAATAGCAGTCGGCCGGTGAGACGAGCCCAGAAGCTCCATGCCAAGGGCGTACCCATGGGTTTCACCGCCTTCGCCAAAACGGATCAATGAGGGGTCGACCTCTAGATCTGCTTCGGCCATGGCCTGCCGGAAGCCTTCAAAGTGTCCCACCGCGGCAGGAAGCCCGCTCTCCAGCGATTCGATGTTGATCATGCCGATCCGGGTGTGGCCGGCTTCGATCAATCGCCGGGTCGCCCGGTATCCGCCCTGGACCTCGTTCGGGGTGACGCTGGGAAGCTTGCCATCCTTGACTTGGGCATTCAGGACTACCGATGGAACGCCTTCCAGCGCTTTGGGGACTTCGAGGTAGCGGTTGTACATTGCCGCGTAGACGACGCCCGCGACTTTGTACGACAGCATCGTATCCAGCGAGGCGGCTTCAAGTTTCTTGTCGCCGCCGGTGTTGATGGTCAGCAGGAGCAGGCCTTCTTCCCAGGCTCGTTCCTGTGCGCCTTCGATGATTGCGCCGGCGAATGGTGAGGTTGCCACCGTGTCGCCGATGAAGCCGATCATCCCTGATACGCCTTCGCGAAGAACTTTGGCGTGGGCGTTGGTGCGGTATCCGAGTTCTTCCACCGCGTCCCACACTCGTTGCCGGGTGTCCGCTGAGAACCGCGAACCTGGCGCCGAGTTGAGAACCAGGGAGACGGTGGCCTGAGATACGCCTGCTGCAGCGGCCACATCGTGCATTGTGGGCCCAGCTGTTGGCTTGGCTCTGACCATGAAGGTGTCTCCCCGTTGAGTGATGCTCATTAGTTATTCGTATAACAAGAGAAATATGTAGCACGGGTCACAGGAGCGGTCAGCGGAGATTTCAAAAAAATTAACTGGCGTTCACAGATCAGTGAACGCCAGTTGCTGCAAGGCCAGGGAAGTCAGGCTGTGTGGGAATCCAAATCCCACAAATGATGCACAAAATCGTGCCATGCGTATTGGTTCAAAGTTTCCACGGTGAAGGATGAACCGTTCGAACGCAGGCCCCGGCGCGAGTACGAATCCTCGTCGATGCTGCCCAATTTATCTGCATACTTCGACGCCGCGCTGCGAAGCTGTGCTGCAACCTCTTCTGGTTCCAAGGCGTTGTAGTTTCCAGCTTCCGCGGCTTGGTCCTGGTCCCAATTGGGGAAGGTCGGCTCATCATGCGCCAGCATCAGATCCAGCCGGTCATTCATGATCACCAGCATGCGCGCCACATGCGTGACGTACTCCTGATCGCTCCACCGCGAGGCTTCGATCCGCACGCGGGCCTCGGGCCTGGACAGCACGGCAACATAACGCTCCACGCCATCGAGTAATTGGGCGATGACATCTCCTGGAGTCACCGCGCGCACGTCGTATTTGCACTCGGGGCACACCGAGTCCAAGACAAAGGTCCAATTCTTCTGATCAGGAACAATTTTGCTCATGTGATCATCTTGCACCGAGGATGCTGGCCCTGCCACATTTGCTACCGGAGAAGGCAACAAACTGTTGCCGAATGAAAAACTGGGCCGCAGGAACCGTAGAATTGAGCCCATGCGCATCGTGGTTTTGGTTTCAGGTACCGGTTCTAATCTTCAAGCAGTCATCGACGCCGTCCAGGATGGATCACTGGCCAACGTGGAGATTGCCGCGGTGGGCGCCGACAAGCACGAAACCTTGGGCGTGGAGCGCTCGGCGCAAGCAGGAATCGAAACCTTCGTGGTGAACTTCAAGGACTTCGAGGACCGTGCCGACTGGAACCACGCCTTGACCGAAAAATGCCTGTCCTACGCGCCGGATTATGTGGTCTCTTCCGGCTTCATGCGCATTGTCGGCGAGGAATTCATCAACGCTTTCGACGGCACCTACATCAACACCCACCCGGCCCTGCTGCCATCCTTCCCAGGCGCCCACGGCGTGCGCGATGCGCTGGCCTACGGCGTGAAGGTCACTGGCTGCACCGTGCACATCGCCGACACCGGCGTGGACACCGGCCCGATCCTGCGCCAAGAGGCCGTGGCCATCGAGGATGACGACACCGAAGATACGCTCCACGAGCGCATCAAGGTCGTCGAGCGCCGCCTGCTCATTGCCACCCTCGAAGATCTCGCACAGGACAAGTAGCCTAGCGCCTAGAACCTCGCGCTGACCGGCCTCGTCTTCAAGGCCGTAAAATTGGTGGCGAGATGACTGAGCAAACACCTAACGCCGATGAGGCGTCAACCACCGAACTGTTCACCGACGCCGAGCTGGCCTCCGCGCTGAAGGTGCTGTCGGTGGTGCACCAGCTGGATTCGGCCGACGAACGCCATATCGCCGTACGCCGCGCCACCAGCAATATGTTCAAAGCCGCCAAGCGCTACCGCAAGTCGCAGAAGCGTGCCGAAATCAGCGCCGCGGACCGCGCGCTGATCGAAAGCACCGCCACCGGCTCACCCCAGCGCCTGGACGACGAAACCCTGGGCCTGGATCTGAGCACGCCCACCGAGGGGGCCAGTGCCGGCGAATTCCGCAAGCCCCGCGGCTGCTACATCTGCAAGCGGCGCTACACCACGGTGGATGCCTTCCACCATTACCTCTGCCCGGACTGCGCTGCGGCCGGACGCGAGCGCCGCGATGCCCGCGCGGATTTGAGCGGCAAGCGCGCCCTGCTCACCGGCGGACGGGCAAAAATCGGCATGCATATCGCACTGCGCCTGCTGCGCGACGGGGCGCACGCCACCATCACCACGCGCTTCCCCAAAGACGCCGCCCGGCGCTTCGCCGCCATCGAAGACAGCGGCCAGTGGCTGCACCGATTGCGCATTGTCGGCATCGATTTGCGCGACCCCGCCCAGGTCATCTCCCTGGCCGACCGCATCGCCGCCGAAGGCCCGCTGGACATCTTGATCAATAACGCGGCCCAGACCGTGCGGCGCACCACCAACTCCTACCAGCACCTGATCGAATCCGAGCAGCAGCCGCTGAGCGGCGAACTGCTCGCCGGCAACGGCGGCCCGGAGCTCTGGGGCGAAGCCAACCCGCCAGCCGAGCATCCCAAGGCCCTAGCCAGCGCCTTCAGGCTCGAAGACTCGGCCCTGCTCGCCCCGGCCCCGCTGGGCAGCTACGACGCGCAGCAGCTGGCCGACCTGGCCATGAAAGCCGGCTCGGCATCGCTGGAGCGGATTACCGCAGGCACCGCCATCGACGCCGGAGGCCTGGTCCCCGACGTGGTCACCGAGAACTCCTGGACCCAGATCCTCGGGGATGTGGACGCGCTGGAGATGCTGGAAGTGCAGCTGTGCAATGTCACCGCGCCATTCCTGCTGGCCTCGCGCCTGCGCCCGGCTTTGGCAGCCAGCGACGCACGGCGCAAATACATCGTGAACGTCTCGGCCATGGAAGGCCAGTTCTCCCGCCGCTACAAGGGGGCCGGGCACCCGCACACCAATATGGCCAAGGCCTCGCTGAATATGCTCACCCGCACCAGCGCCGAGGAAATGCTGGACACCGATCGGATCCTGATGACCGCGGTGGACACCGGCTGGATCACCGATGAACGCCCGCACGATTCCAAGGTCCGCATGGTGGCCGAGGGCTGGCACGCGCCGCTGGATTTGATCGATGGGGCCGCCCGGGTCTACCAGCCGATCGTTGATGGCGAGCGCGGAATCGACCTCTACGGCTGCTTCCTCAAGGACTACGAACCCTCGCCCTGGTAAACGGCGGCGGCCCGGCCGCTAGCCGGCTGTGGTCAAACGCAAGGTCCGCACCTCGAAAGGCCCCAGGGCCAGGGGCAGCCCGTCCTCGGTGAGCTCAAGTTCGCCGGCATCCAGCGGGTCTTCCAGCAGGCTTGCCGTTGTTGCCGAGGTGAGAGGAATGTTCAGCTGCAGGGTGCCTCGGGCCCGGCGGCCCAGTGACTCGTAGACGCGCACCACGAGGTCCCCGGAACGGTCGGCTGCCAGTTTCACGCTGGAAACCACCAGGCCCTCGCCTTCCACGCGCACCAGCGGCGCGACGGGCTCGGCGCCGAGGATCGTGCGCTCGGCGCTGTTGAGCAGGGCGCCTTGCCTGGTCACGGTGGCAACATCAGCGCCCACCACCAGTCCGTAGCGGTGGGTCTGCAGGCCCTGATCGGTCTGGGGATCAGGGAAGCGCGGAGCGCGCAGCAAAGACAGCCGCATGGTGGTGGTGACCTGGGCGTCCTTGGCATCGCGGGTGACATCGAATCCGTAGATGGAGTCATTGACCAAGCCAACGCCAAAGCCCGGTTCCTCAGCCAGCGCAAAGCGGTGCATGGAGGTCTCGAACTTGGCCGCTTCCCAACTCGTATTCACGTGGGTCACCCGCTTGTGGTAGCCGAATTGGGTTTCGGCGATGATCTGCTCGGCGCGGACATCCAGCGGGAAGGCGACCTTGAGGAACTTCTCGGCTTCATGCCAATCGGTGCTCTGGCTGATCTGCACGGTGCGTTCGCCCGGCGCCAACGAAACTTCCTGCACCACGGTGGACTTGGAGAAGCTGCGCTTGATGGTGATCACCGCGCCCGCATCCTCGGAGGAAGCCAGCTCCATGGAGTCCAGATCGCGCAGGTCGGTGACCTGGTTGCGGTAATACTTGTCCACGTCCCAGGCATCCCACATATTCGGGAAGTCCTGGTGCAGCTGCAAGAGGTTGGCTTCCTGGCCCGGCGCGATGGCCTCGCGTCCCGTCGCCAAATCCACCGCCGAGGTGATCAGGCCCTGGG
>Ga0308157_10000681_pt1 | contig 96543 bp, 104 predicted proteins | sample PhyBR1_FD_201035 | JGI IMG/M metagenome (GOLD analysis project Ga0308157, IMG submission 201035) | Phyllosphere microbial communities from UC Gill Tract Community Farm, Albany, California, United States - DLSLB.R1 | ecosystem: Host-associated > Plants > Phyllosphere > Unclassified | place...
GGATGACCTGATACTGGTAATAGTGCTGCAGCCGGTTGGGGTTCTCGCCATAGCGGCCGTCGCCGGGACGGCGCGAGGGCTGGACGTAGGCGGCCTTCCACGGCTTGGGACCGAGCGCGCGCAGGACGGTCGCCGGGTGCAGCGTGCCGGCCCCGACCTCGATGTCATAGGGCTGCAGAATAGCGCAGCCCTGGTCGCCCCAGTATTTGTGCAGGGTCAGGATCAGGTCCTGGAAGGATAGGGTTTCGGTCGTCACGACGGCTCGTTTTCGCAGCGCAAAATTTGAGCGCGGACCCTAGGGCGCGCGAGCCGGAAACTCAACCGGACGCGGGATTTCCCAACAGGCAGGGCCGCACCCACCAGCCGGGGCGTTGCAGCACAAGCGCCGCGCCCTTGGCCCCCGCCGCATCGTCGAACAGACCGAAGACCGTCGCGCCCGAGCCCGACATCCGCGTCAGGCGACTACCCGGCGCGGCCTGCATGGCCGACAGGGCCGCGCCTATGCCCGGCGTGACGCGCAGAGCGGGCGCTTCCAGATCATTGCGCTGGGCCTTCAGCCAGTCGATCACGGCGGCGGGCGACCAGTCGGGGGGCGCGTCCGGGCAGTCGGCCCCACCCGCGGGCGCATCGTCATAGGCGCGGTAGACCGCCCCCGTCGGCGACGGCAGGCCGGGGTTGAGCAGGACCGCATGCAGCGACGGCAGGCGGGGCTCGTCGCGCAGGTCGTCGCCTCGTCCGGTGGCCCAGGCCGGGCGGGCGCGCAGGCACATGGGACCGTCCGCCCCAACCACGCCCGCGACGGCCTCCAGCGCCGCCTCGTCCAGATCGAGGTCCAGCAGCCGCGCCGCCAGCCGGATGGCCGTGCCGGCGTCGGCTGAACCACCGCCCAGACCGGCGGCGATGGGCAGTTGCTTGTCCAGCGTCACGGCAACTCGCGGCGCGCCGATCCCGGCGGCCTCGCCCAGCGCCCGCAGGCCGCGCAGGATCAGATTGTCACCCTCATCCGCCAATGCGTCGCCGAACGGGCCGCTGACGGTAAGGGACAGGGTGTCTGCGCGCGTCACCGTCACCCCGTCGCCCACGTCGGCGAAGGCGACCAGACTGGCGAGCGGATGGTAGCCGTCAGCGGCCACCGGGCCAACGTGCAGGAAGAGGTTGATCTTGGCCGGGGCAAGGCCGGTCAGCGTCACCGGATCAGTCCGCGACGCCCGCGCCGGTGTCGTCGGTCGGTTCCTGACCCAGCTTGTCGCGCAGCTTGGCTTCGACCTCGGCCTTGCGCTCGGCGTCGACCTCCAGCGTGAGAACGCGGTTCCACTGGAAGCCGGCCTCGCGCTGACGGCCCACGGCCCAGTAGGCGTCGCCCAGGTGATCGTTGATCTCGGCGTTGGCGGGCTCCTTGGCCACGGCCTGTTCCAGGGTTTCTACAGCAGCGTCGAACTGCCCCCGGCGATACTGCGACCAGCCCAGCGAGTCCTGGATATGGCCGTCCGAGGGATCGGCGGCGAAGGCGCGAGCGATCATTTCCGCCCCCTGCTCGACCCGCGCGCCGGTGTCCACCCAGAGGTAGCCGAGATAGTTGAGCACGGTCGGATTATTCGGCTGCTTCTGCAGCGCCGCCCACAGCTCAGCCTCGGCCTCCGCCTTGCGGTTCACCGCCTCATAGGCGGCGCCGCGCAGGAAGTTGGCCTCGAAACCCTGGTCGGCGGTGGCCAGCAGCGGACCGTTCAGCACGGCCAGACCTTCGTCGTACCGCTTCATCTGCACCAGTTGCCCGGCGAGCAGATAGGCGATGCTCGCCTCATTGGGCCGCACCTCCGCGGCTCGGCGCAGTTCGGTCAGGGCCCCATCGGACTGACCGTCCTTTTCGAGGCTCAAGGCGCGCTGCACGCGGGCGGCGGCGTAGAGTTCCACATCCTGGCGACCCACCTGGGCGAAAACTGCGCGGGCCGCCGGCTCAAGCTCGGCCTGCTGCAAGGTCTGGCCGATAAAGAAGCGGTTCTCGTCCGTGGGTTCAAGGTTGAGGGCCAGACGGAGATAGACGACGCCGAACTCCAGCGCGCGCTGGGCGATGATCTGATCAGCGGCGGTCTTCAGCGCCAGCGCGGCGCCCTTTCGGTAGGTGGGGGCCGCAGGCGGACGCGCCTTGGCCAAAACGCGGAGGCGAGCCGACGCCGTGGCGCGGTCGGTGGAACCGGCGGCAGCCGCGGCGTCATACTGCGCCAGGGCTTCCTCGCGCCTGCCCCGCCGCTCCAGGAATTCGCCGTAGGGCAGCCGGAACAGGCGCGAAGCCAGGGCGTGGCTGGTCAGATCGCGCCACTCTGCGTCGGCCTCGTCGTAACGGCGCCGCAGTTCCAGCAGCCGGGCGCGGTTGGCGCGGGCCACCAGGGTGCTGATCGGGTCCAGGTCGGTCGGCGGCAGGGCCAGGGCGCGGTCCCAGTCGCCCGCAGCCGCCGCGATCCACGGCTGGACATAGAGGCCCGCCCGAGCGTGCGGCTCGCCGATGGGGGAGGCCTTCAGCATGGCGTTCGCCTTGCGCGCGTCGCCGTGGACGAAGGTCTGCACCGCCGCGACCAGACGTCCGGCCTGGACGATGACGGGCGAGACGCCCTCCCCTTCCGGCGCGATCCGGGCGGCGACATCGAGGTCGCCCGCCAACAGCGAGGCGGTGAAGGCCTGTTCGCGGACGCGGGGTTGTTCTGGGGTCAGGGCCTCGACGCGGGCCAGATAGTCGGCGCCGGCCTCGCTCTCGCCGCTGGTCAGGGCGTTACGGCCCGCGAGGTAGTAGCCATAGGCGCTACGCCCCTCGGCATCGGTCGGGATGGGGGCCCAGATCGCCGGGATGGGGGGGACCTCCGGCGTCGCCGGCGCGTCGGCGATGATGATTTCGGGGTCCTGGGCTTCGAGGTCAGGGCTTTCGGCGTCCGGGGTCGTCGCGTCCGGTTCCGGCGACGGCTCGACCGCAGGCTCAGCCTGGGCCGGGGTCGCTTCGGCAGGCGGCGCCTCCTGCGCGACAGACGGCGCGGCCATGCCCAACGCGATCAGCGAGGCGGCGGCGAACAGGGCGGAGCGGCGGAAGGCGAAACGCATGGGCGGACCCTTCACGCTTTCCCTTCCGCCCGCAAGAGGCTGAAACCTCTGGGCCTTACATGTTCGGGTAGTTGGGGCCGCCGCCGCCTTCGGGCGTGGTCCAGACGATGTTCTGCGACGGGTCCTTGATGTCGCAGGTTTTGCAGTGGACGCAGTTCTGGGCGTTGATCTGGAAGCGCGGGTTCTGGCCCTGCTCGTCGGTCAGCACCTCATAGACGCCCGCCGGGCAATAGAGCCGCGCCGGTTCGCCATACTTGGGCAGGTTGACGCTGATCGGCACGCTAGGGTTCAGCAGCTTCAGGTGGGCCGGCTGGTCCTCGGCGTGGTTGGTGTTCGAGATGAAGACCGAGGACAGCTTGTCGAACGACAGCTTGCCGTCCGGCTTGGGATAGCTGATCGGCTTGAAGTCCTTGGCCAGACCGGTCGAGGCCGCGTCCGTCTTGGTGTGCTTCATCGTGCCGAAGACCGAGAAGCCGCCGGTCAGCTGGTTGACCCACATGTCGAACATGCTGACCGCGCCGCCCATCATGGTGCCCAGCTTGGACAGCATGGGCTTGGCGTTACGGACGATCTTCAGCTCCTTGTAGACCCACGACGCCTTGTAGGCAGCCTCATAGGCGTCCAGCACGTCGCCCTCGCGGCCCGCGATCACGGCCTCATAGGCGGCGTCGGCGGCCATCATTCCGGTCTTCATGGCGTTGTGGGTGCCCTTGATGCGCGGCACGTTCACAAAGCCCGCCGAGCAGCCGATCAGGGCGCCGCCGGGGAAGGCCAGCTTGGGCACCGACTGGAAGCCGCCCTCGGTGATGGCGCGGGCGCCGTAGGAGACGCGCGTGCCGCCTTCCAGATGCTCGGCGATGGCCGGGTGGTGCTTGAACTGCTGGAACTCGTCGAACGGCGACAGGAAGGGGTTCTGATAGTTGAGGTGGACCACGAAGCCGACGGACACGTAGCGGTCGCCGAAGTGATAGAGGAAGGACCCGCCGCCCGTCTTGTCGTCCAGCGGCCAGCCGGTCGTGTGCTGGACCAGGCCGGGCTGGTGCTTGTCCGCCGGGATCTGCCACAACTCCTTCAGGCCGATGCCGAACTTCTGCGGGTCCGAGTTGGCCGTCAGGTCATGGCGGGCCATGATGGTCTTGGCCAGCGAGCCACGCACGCCCTCGGCGATGAAGACATACTTGCCGTGCAGTTCCAGACCGGGCTGGAAGTCGCCGGTCGGCTTGCCTTCGCGGTCGATGCCGAAGACGCCGGCGACGACGCCCTTCACGCGCCCCGAAGGCTCATCCCAGACGACGTGGCTGGCGGCCATGCCGGGATAGACCTCGACGCCCAGGGCCTCGGCCTGCTCGGCCAGCCAGCGCGCCACATTGCCCAGCGAGGCGATGTAGCAGCCGTGGTTGTGCATGAAGGGCGGCATGGCGAACATCGGCAGGGAGGCCTGGCCCTGCGGACCGAGCACCAGGAACTTGTCGGTCTTGACCGGAGTCTCCAGCGGCGCGCCGCGTTCCTTCCAGTCGGGGAAGAGCTCGTTCAGGGCCTTGGGATCGATCACGGCGCCCGACAGGATGTGGCCGCCGATCTCGGCGGACTTCTCCAGAACGGCGACGGAAATCTCTTTCCCGTCCTTCTCGGCGCGCTGTTTCAGGCGGATGGCGGCGGACAGGCCGGCGGGGCCGCCGCCGACGATGACGACGTCATATTCCATGACCTCACGCTCGACGCCCTCAAGCGCCTCTGCGGGCGGCAGCTTGTCGATCACGGCTTCCTGCCAGGCGTTGATCGCGCCGCCTTCGATCGCTTGCTCAGCCATCTTCCCCTGAATCCTCGTTATCGTCGTGGTTATCTGCCTTATCATGAGGTGACGCAGCGGCGGTCAAGGCCTATCCCTGTCGAGGAATGACGCCCCAGCCCCTTGAGACCGCCGCAACCGAAGCCCTGCTCGCCTTCTGGCGCGATGCGGGGGTGGACGCCTGCTATCTGAACGAGCCGGTCGACCGCACGGTCTTCGTCGCTCCACCTGCGCCTCAGATGCTGCAGAAGGCCGCCGCCACCGTCACCACCCTGCATGGGGGAATGTCAGGGGCCGACGCCGTGGCCGAGGCGCGCCGTGTCGCCGCCGCCGCCACGACCATGGACGACCTGGCGCAAGCGATCGCCGCCTTCGAGGGCTGCCCTCTGCGGGCCATGGGGGCCAAGCAGGCGGTGTTCGCGCGCGGCAATCCCAAGGGTTCGATCCTGCTGATCGGCGAGGCGCCGGGCGAAACCGAGGACCTACGCGGCGAGCCCTTCGTCGGACAGGCCGGGCAACTGCTGGACCGGATGCTGGCGGCGGCAGGCTTGGCGGACCAAGCCTTCATGACCAACACCGTCTTCTGGAAGCCGCCCGGAAGCCGCTCGCCCTCGCCGCAGGAGCAGGCGGCCTGCGCCCCCTTCGTTGAGCGCGCCTTCGCCCTGATGCAGCCGAAAGCCGTGCTTCTGGTCGGAGCGGCGGCGGCGAAATCGGTGCTCGACACCGAGGAAGGCCTGATGAAGATTCGCGGTCAGTGGCGCGAGTGGCGGCTCGACGACGGCTCGGCGCGCGCGCCCGCCATGGCCACCTTGCACCCCGCCTTCCTGCTGCGTCAGCCCCAGGCCAAGCGAGTCGTCTGGGCCGACATGCTGTCGTTGACGGCGCGTCTGGATACGGCCCAGGTTGAGCCGAACGCCTGACTAGGGCATGGTTATCGGCTGACGACCAGTCCACAGAGCGCTGACAATCCCGACGTCGAGAAGGGAGCGGCGCCGACGAAGGGGGCCGCCGCGTATGTACCTTTTCCGCCGCGCGACCCTCGCGCCCCTGCTCGCTGCTGCGCTCTGCGCCACGATTGCGCCTGCCGCCCTGGCGGCTGAAAGCGGAGCCAATGACGGCGGAACGGCCTATGTCGCCAACGACTCCGATAGAACCCCCACGGCCCTGAGCAGTTCCGACCGGCTCAGCTACACCACCGCCTTTGACGCCCTGCGGCGCGGCGATCTGGAGCTGGCGCGCAGTTCGGCGCGACAGGCCCAGGACCGCATCCTGCTGGGCCAGGTCGAGTTCGAACGCCTGTTCCACCCCACCCATGTCGCTGCCTATGACGAACTGGCGGCCTGGCTGGAAACCTATTCCGACCTGCCGATGGCCCCGCGGGTCTATACCCTGGCCATGCGCCGCATCCCCGATGGCGCGCCCGAGCCGAAACGCCCCGGCAACCTGCTGGAACGCACTTGGGCCAGCGTGACCGGCGCCGGAAGCGGCGGCGTCACCGATCCGGCCAAGGCCGCTCGTGTGGCCCTGAACAATGATGACCTTCCGGGCGCCTATCGCACCGGCGCCGAGATGGGCGATTGGTGGAGCGCAGGGCTCGCCGCCTGGCGGATGAACGAGTTCTCTGACGCCTTCCGCGCCTTCGAACGCGTGGCCCAGGACCCGACCGAAGACCCCTGGGTCCGCGCGGGCGCCGCCTTCTGGACCGCCCGCGCCGCCGCCCAGTCGGGCCGCCAGGATCGCGTAACCGAATATCTGCGCCTGTGCGCGCGCTGGCCCGCCACCTTCTACGGCCAGGTCGCGCTGCGACAGTTGGGCGAAGAACCGGTCATCGAGAACATGGGTCCGCGCGCCTATAGCGCCTCGGCTCAGCGCGCCAGCTTCACGCCCGAGCCGACTGGCGTCGATGCGCGCGAACTGAACGCCTTCATCCGCGCCGACGAAACCGCCCGTCGCACGGTCGCCCTCTATGAGGTCGGTCGCCGCAACGAGGCCGAGGAAGCCGCCCGCACCGGGATGCGCAGCGCCGACGGCGACGCCGCCCGCCGCCTGTGGGCCGGCCTCTATCGCACCGTCGCTCCGAACCGCGCGGCCCAATCCGAGGCCAGCCGCATCGACGCCACGCGCTATCCCATGCCCGACCTTCAACCCGAAGGCGGCTTCACCATCGAGAAGGCGCTGGTTTACGCCATCGCGCGCAAGGAAACCGACTTCAACGCCAATGCCCGCTCCGGCGCCGGGGCCTACGGCATGATGCAGGTCATGCCGGCGACCGCCGCCTATATGACCGGGGATCAGGGCTATGTCCGCAGCCCCGAGCGGCTCTATGTCCCGGCCACCAACCTGAAGCTGGGCCAGGACTATGTGAACCGCCTGTTCCAGATCGAGTCCTTCCAGGGCGATCTGCTGAAGGCCGTAGCCTCCTACAACGCTGGGCCGGGACCGATGCTGGCGGCGGGACGCAAGCTGGGGCCGGACGCCGACCCCCTGCTGCTGATCGAGACCATCGACGTGCCTCAGGCTCGTGAATACGTGGAAAAGGTCGTGGCGGCCTACTGGATCTATCAGCGAATGCTGGGCGCGCCGCTGAACACGCTGGACGCCGTGGCGTCAGGCGCCAAGACTGTGCCGATCCGTCTGGACTACGTCGCGCCGCCGCCGGCGCCGCTACAGGTGGCTGAAGCCGCCCCGGTGGCTGGAACGCGCTAGAGCCGCCTTAAACAACGCTGGACAGCAACATCGCCCAGACAAAGGCGAAGGCTAGGGCCGCGAGGAAATAGCCGCGCGCGGTCTTTCCCCAGTTGGTATTCCGGCTGATCGTCCGCATCGCCCGTCCCCCACGGCCCGACGCCGTCAGGACAGATTGTAACATTACTCGTTAATCGCCGGTTTTCGGCCAAGCTTAAGCGGCGTTAGCCAGTGCGTCCTCGCCCCAGGCCAGGAAGTCGGGCTGGGCCAACAGGATCTCAACATAGGCGCGAGCCACGCCGTCCGTGTCGCCGTGCTCGGCCAGGTCGATCTGGAAATGACGCACGCGCGCCGCGACCGGGGTGAAGAAGGCGTCGGCGATCGACCACTCGCCATAGAGATAATCGCCGCCTGCGCCGAAGCGGGCGCGCGCCTCACGGAAGATCTGCACCAGACGGCGGATGTCGGCGGCCGTATCCTCGCCCGTCGGCGGCGGGCTGCGGTCGGGGCCCACCATGGAATGGTCCGGGGCCATGCCGCACTCGGTCCGCAAGGCCATGAAGCCGGAATGCATCTCACAGACCACCGACCGGGCCTGCCAGCGCGCAGGGGCGTCGGCGGGCCACAGCCGGGCCTCGGGATAGCGTTCGGCGCACCAGACCGAGATGGCCATGCTGTCCCAGATGGTCTCGCCTTCCACCTTCAGCACCGGCACGCGCCCGGCGGGCGAATGCCGCGCGATCTGCTCGGCGGTGTCGGGCCGGTTCAGACGGATGACCGTCTCGGTGAAGTCCGCGCCGCAGCGCTTCAGCACCAGCCAGGGCCGCAGCGACCAGGTGGAATAGAGCTTGTCGCCGATCACCAGTTCCATAGTCGCCACTCCTGCTGTGCTGTCACCCATCAATGGCTTGAGGACAGCTTCAGCACAACCAGGCCCGAGATGATCAGCACCGCGCCCGCGACCCGCATGGGGGTGATCGGCTCGCCCAGCACCGCGATGCCGACGACGAAGGCGCCCACCGCGCCGATGCCGGTCCATATCACATAGGCGGTGCCCAGCGGCAGGGTCTTCATCGCCATCGACAGCAGGCCGAAGCTGATGATCATGAAGACGATGGTGCCGACCGTCTGCCACGGTTTCGAAAACCCGTCCGACGCCTTCATCAGGAAGGCCCAGACGATCTCGAACAGACCGGCGAGAAGAAGAAGAATCCAGGCCATGACAGTCTCCCTTACATGGCGAGCCGGGTCGTCCCGGCGATCATGCCCAGAATAAGGGAGAGGTCGTCCTCTGAGGCCCCTATCTGGGACAAGGGGGGAGGAAGTCAAGGTTTCGCACGTTCCTCCCCATTTCATGGTGAGAGGGACCACGAAGTGGTGGAGGGGGCGGCACAAAGGGCTGACGTCGAGTCGCCCCCTCCGTCACGTCGGCTTCGCCGCCGCGCCACCTCCCCATCGCTGCGCGACAGGGAGGAAAGACGCAAGTTTGCCCCGGTGAACCTTGACTCCCCGCCCGTCCCGCACGACACGACCGGTCCATGATCACGCGCTATACCCGCCCCGAAGCCGTCGCCATCTGGTCGCAAGAGACCAAGTACAAGATCTGGTTCGAGATCGAGGCCCACGCCGCCACCAAGATGGCGGAACTGGGCGTGATCCCGAAGGAATCGGCCGAGGCCATCTGGGCCAAGGGCAAGGACGTCGTCTTTGACGCCGACCGCATCGACGAGATCGAACGCACCACCAAGCACGACGTCATCGCCTTCCTGACCCATGTGTCGGAAATCGTCGGCGAGGAAGCCCGCTTCCTGCACCAGGGCATGACCTCCTCGGACGTGCTGGACACCTGCTTCGCGGTGCAACTGGCGCGCTCGACCGACCTGCTGCTGGGCGGCGTCGACCGCGTCCTGGCCGCGTTGGAAGTCCGCGCCAAGGAACACAAATACACCCCGACCGTCGGTCGCTCGCACGGCATCCACGCCGAGCCGGTGACCTTCGGCCTGAAGCTGGCCGGCTATCACGCCGAGTTCCAGCGCGCCAAACGCCGCCTGATCACGGCGCGCGAGGAAATCGCCACCTGCGCCATCTCGGGCGCCGTCGGCACCTTCGCCAACGTCGATCCGGCGGTTGAGCAGTACGTCGCCGACCAGATGGGTCTGGCCGTCGAGCCGGTCTCGACCCAGGTCATCCCGCGCGACCGTCACGCCGCCTACTTCGCCGCCCTGGGCGTCGTCGCCTCGTCGATCGAGCGCCTGGCCGTGGAAATCCGCCACCTGCAGCGCACCGAAGTCCTCGAAGCCGAGGAGTTCTTCGACAAGGGCCAGAAGGGCTCGTCGGCCATGCCGCACAAGCGCAACCCGATCCTCACCGAGAACCTGACCGGCCTGGCCCGTCTGGTCCGCTCGGCCGTGACCCCGGCGATGGAGAACGTCGCCCTGTGGCACGAGCGCGACATCAGCCACTCCTCGGTCGAGCGCGGCATCGGTCCCGACGCCACGGTCCACCTGGACTTCGCCCTGCACCGTCTGGCGGGCGTGGTCGAGCGCCTGAACGTCTATCCCGAGAATATGCAGAAGAACATCGACCGCCTAGGCGGTCTGGTGCACTCGCAACGGGTCATGCTGGCCCTGACCCAGGCCGGCGTGTCGCGTGAAGACGCCTATGCCGCGGTTCAGGAGAACGCCATGAAGGTCTGGCGCGGCGAAGGCGCCTTCCTCGACTTCCTCAAGGCCGACGCCCGCGTCACCCTGCCCCACGACCAGCTCGAAGCCCTGTTCGACCTCGGCTACCACACCAAGAACGTGGACGTGGTGTTCAAGCGGGTCTTCGGCGAGGGCTGATCCTTGCCCGCGCGTGCGGTCGGCTTCGAGCCTGTCGTTGACGACCGCACCCGCGTCCTGATCCTCGGCAGCCTGCCCGGCGACGCCTCGCTGAAGGCGGCCCAGTATTACGCCCACCCGCGCAACGGCTTCTGGCCCTTGATCGGCGACCTGCTGGGCGAGCCGCTGCCCGCCTTACCCTATGAAGAGCGCCTGATCCGGCTGAAGGCGCGCGGCGTTGGCCTGTGGGACGTGCTGGCCTCGGCGGAACGGTCGGGCAGCCTGGACGCCGCCATTCGTTCGCCCGAGGCCGCCGACCTGCATGGTCTGGTTTCAGGTCTGCCCCACCTGCGCGCCGTGGCCTTCAACGGCGGGCTGGCGGCGAAGCTGGGACGTCGCATTCTGGCGGACCTGCCAGGGATAGCTCTGATCGACCTGCCCTCCTCCAGCCCCGCGCACGCGCGGCCCCTGAATGAAAAGCGCGAGGCCTGGTCCGCCCTGTCGCCCTTTCTGAGCTGACGTCCTCGCGACCGATCACGTGTCGCGCCGGAAAATTTGAACCATTTGGCCTGCTCACCCGTAGTTCTCCCCGACCCCGCCGCCCCTTCGAGCGGCCGTCGATGGAGAGACGCCATGAAAATGATCCGTACCGCCAGCCTCGCCACTGTATCCGCCGCCGCCCTGCTGGCGCTGGCTGCATGCGGCAATAACGAGACCAAGGTCGAAAAGGCGCCGACCGACGCCATGCCTGCCGATTCCGCCGCAATGGCGCCTGTCAGCACTGAGCCCATGGTCGGCGGCGTGGCCATGAACCCCGCCGATAACATCGTCGCCAACGCCTCCAAGGCGCCGAACCTGACCACCCTGGTCGCCGCGGTTCAGGCCGCAGGCCTGGCTGCCACGCTACAAGGCGCCGGCCCCTTCACCGTCTTCGCCCCCGACAACGCCGCCTTCGAGAAAATTCCGGCCGCGACACGCGAAGGCCTGATGCAGCCGGCCCAGAAGGCGGCTCTGACCAAGATCCTGACCTATCACGTCGTGCCCGGCCGCCTGACCGCCGCCGACATCGCCGCCGAAGCCCAGAAGGGCGGCGGCACGGCCAGCCTGACCACGGTTCAGGGCGAGAAGCTGACGATCAGGGACGCCGGCGGCGGCCGCTGGACCATCACCGACGCCAAGGGCGGAACCTCGACCATCACCCAAGCCGACGTCGGCCAGTCGAACGGCGTGGTCCACGTCATCGACACGGTGCTTATGCCGAAATAGGCCTATCCGCGTCGCTCAATGCAAAAGGCCGCTGCCGGAGAACCGGCAGCGGCCTTGTTTCATGCCGATCCGAAGATCAAGCCGCGGTCGCGCGGAACCGGCGCGAAGCGAACACGCCGCCGCCGATCAGCAGCAGACCCGTCAGACCCCACAGGGTCCATTCACCGACCGTCGGGACAGGGGTGGGGGCGGCAAGGACCGTATGCGCACCGCCCGAAGTCGTGCCGACGCACGGACCAGTCGCAAACCTGCCCTGGATCGACCGCGCGCCCGCGACATTCAAAGCATTGGTGGAGCAAAAAGCTCCACTGCCACCGACCACGCCTTGGCACAGAACCACATTACCTCCGCCGGTGACGTCGCTGAACTCTGCCGTCGAGCCCGTGCAGACGCCGCCGACCGACCAGTTGAGCGTCACCGCCTGCCCGGCCGTCGATGGGTTCGGAGTCGTAGCGATCGGAACAATCCCCGCATGCGCCACGCCAGCGCCGATAGTCAAAGCCAGTGCAGCGCCTACCGCAAGCGAACGATACCCAGTCATGAAGCCCCCCAATAAAGCTTGACCATATCATCTGGGCTGTACGTCTGCCAGTCGAGCAGTCGCTTCAGGGCCGCAGGGGGGCAGCCAGGAGCGTGGTAAGGTGCGAAGCGCCCTCGTCCCCCTCGACCCCCAGCGCCATGCTCGCCCGTTCCGCAGCCGACCGCCTGCGATAGGTGCCGAACAGGCGGTCCCAGATCGACAGGACCATGCCGAAATTGCTGTTGCCCTCGTCCATTCGCACCGAGTGATGCACCCGATGCATCCCCGGCGTCACCAGCACCAGACGCAGCGCGCGGTCAATCGGCTCAGGCAGTCGCACATCGGCATGGGTCACGAACTGCCACAGAGTGGTGATCAGCCCATAGGTCAGGACCACCAACAGCGGGACGCCCAACACCGCAAAGACCATCAGTTGCAGGGCGACGCCGGCCAGGCTTTCGAGCGGATGATGGCGCACCCCGGTGGAGGCGTCCAAGACCGTGTCGGTGTGATGCGCCCGGTGCAGGCGCCACAGCCAGGGCACGCCATGGAACAGGGCGTGATTGAGATAGGCTAGCAGGTCGATCAGCAGGAAGGAAACGACGACCAGCAGCCAGGCGGGCAGCCCCAGTCCGGTCAGCGGCGGGAAGCGCAGCGCGCCCTGCAGCCAGGCTGCGCCTTTGAGGATCAGGGGCGAAGCCACGAAGACGACGCCGAAGCCGATCAGGAACAGGGCGGCATGGGCGAACCAGCGCCGCCCGCGCAGCCCCCGATCACCGCTGAGCGGAAACAGCATCTCCACGCCCGCCAGCGCGACAAACGCGAGAGCGGTGAGCAGCAACTGCCAATGTGAGGATTGAACGAGAAGCTCGGCCACGAACGCCTCTCGTTCAGAAACTTATTCGCCGGCGCGGATCTGTTCGCGAGCGATCGAGGCCAGTTCGTCCATCTTGGAGCGCAGTTCGCCCTCGGACACCGTCAGGCCCGAGGCCTTGAAGTCGCCGGCGATCTTGCGGAAGACGTCTTCCTCGCCCGGCTGTTCGAAGTCGGCGCGAACCACGGCGGCGGCGTACTGCTCGGCGCTGTCAGCCGACAGTTCCATCTTCTCGGCCGCCCACAGGCCCAGCATCTTGTTGCGACGCGCGATGGCCTTGAACTCTTGTTCCTGATCGAGGGCGAACTTGGTCTCGTAGCCCTTTTCCCGATCGTCGAAGGTCGTCATGCGCGTCGTAACTCCAGTCGCGGACGGAAAGTGAGGCCCGCATCGCCGTCTATACCCCCCTCCCATCCGAACGCAACCAGACTTGCGGTCGCGGTCCTGACGCTAGGTTACAGGAGGATATTTGTGTCACAGACGCCCTTCGGTTAAAGGGCGTCCGGTCTTATATAGCCGCCATCGATTCAGGATCGCGCCGCCCACAAATCGCCGGGCCGCGCGTTTTTCGTTTTGAGGCCGTCCGTTTCCTTCCCCTCCGGGACCCGATTGATGAACACCAAGCGCAAGAAGATCTACGAGGGCAAGGCCAAGATCCTTTACGAGGGTCCCGAGCCGGGCACCCTGGTCCAGTACTTCAAGGATGACGCCACCGCCTTCAACGCCCAGAAAAAGGCGACGCTGGAAGGCAAGGGCGTGATCAACAACCGCATCAGCGAGTTCATCATGTCGCGCCTGAACGGCATCGGCGTGACCAACCACTTCATCAAGCGCCTGAACCTGCGCGAGCAGCTGATCCGCGAAGTCGAGATCATTCCGCTGGAAGTCGTCTGCCGCAACGTCGTCGCGGGCTCGCTGGCCACGCGCCTTGGCCAGGAAGAGGGCACCGCCCTGCCCCGTTCGATCATCGAATTCTACTACAAGAAGGATGAGCTGAACGACCCGATGGTGACGGAAGAGCACATCACGGCGTTCAACTGGGCCACGACCCAGGAGCTGGACGACATCCTGGCCATGACGGTCCGCGTCAACGACTACCTGTGCGGCATGTTCGGCGCCGTCGGCATCACCCTGGTGGACTTCAAGATCGAGTTCGGCCGCGTGTGGGAAAACGACTTTGCCCGCGTCATCCTGGCCGATGAGATCAGCCCCGACAGCTGCCGCCTGTGGGACTCGACCACCGGTGAAAAACTGGACAAGGACCGCTTCCGTCGCGACCTGGGCGACGTGATCGAAAGCTACACCGAGGTGGCCCGCCGCCTCGGCATCATGAAGGACATGCCGACCGTGATCCAAGGGGGACTGCACTAATGGCCAAGGTGAAAGTTCACGTCTTCCTGAAGCCCGGCGTCCTGGACGTTCAGGGCAAGGCCGTCGAAGGCGCCCTGCAGGGTCTGGGCTGGGCTGGCGTCGCCAACGCTCGCGTCGGCAAGATGATCGAGTTCGACCTCGACGACAGTGTGTCCGACAAGGAAGCCGAGGTGAAGCGCATGTGCGACACCCTCCTGGCCAATACGGTCATCGAAAGCTACCGGATCGAAGTCGCCTGAGGCGACGCCGCATCCGACGAAAAGGGCCGCTCGCAAGGGCGGCCTTTTTTGTTGCCCGGTCGCTGACGGCCAACGGTTTTCGTCCCATGCCTCGAAATCGAACGCAGGGGCCTCTATATGGCGGCGATGACCCTGGCTGATGACATTTGTCCCGTTCCGACCATCGCCCCCATGTCCGGCGCCGCCGACATGGATGCAGCGATCGAGAGCGCGCGACAGGCTGTCGGCCTGCCGGTCGGCGCGCGCGTGGTCGCAGCCATGTCGGGCGGGGTGGATTCCACCGTCGTCGCCGCCCTGCTGGCCAAGGCCGGCTATGACGTGGTCGGCGTCACCCTCCAGCTCTATGACCACGGCGCGGCGCTGAAGAAAAAGGGCGCCTGCTGCGCCGGTCAGGATATCCACGACGCCCGTCTGGCCGCCGAACTGATCGGCATTCCTCATTACGTCCTGGACTATGAAAGCCGCTTCAAGGACGCGGTGATCGACCAGTTCGCGGATAGCTATCTGAAGGGCCAGACGCCGGTCCCCTGCATACGCTGCAATCAGACGGTGAAGTTCCGCGACCTGCTGGACGTCGCCCGCGACCTGGGCGCCGAGGCCATGGCCACCGGCCACTACGTCCGCCGCGCCGCCGTCGGAAACCGCTCGCAGATGCGCAAGGCGATCGACCATTCACGCGACCAATCCTACTTCCTGTTCGCTACGACCCAGGCCCAGCTCGACTATCTGCGCTTCCCCCTGGCCGATCTGGAAAAGCCCCAGGTGCGCGGCGTCGCCGCCGCTCTTGGCCTGCGCATCGCCGCCAAGCCAGACAGCCAGGACATCTGCTTTGTGCCGTCGGGCGACTATCGCACCCTGATCGACCGCCTGCGTCCACAAGGGCGCGAAGCGGGCGAGATCGTGCATATGGACGGCCGGGTTCTGGGCCAGCACGGCGGCATCACCGACTACACCATCGGCCAGCGCCGGGGGCTGAACGTCGCCGTGGGCGAACCCCTGTTCGTCACCAAGCTGGACCCCGAAAACCGCCGCGTCATCGTCGGTCCGCGCGAGGCCCTGCTGACCGCCAGCCTGACGCTGGAAGAAACCAACTGGCTGGGCGACCAGGCCACCATCGAGGAAGCCGCCCGCGACGGTGCCCTCGTCCTGGCCCGCGTCCGCTCGACCCGCCAGCCCTCGCCCGCCCGTCTGAGCCTGAGCGAGGACGGCGTCGTCTCGATCGTCTTCGAGGAAGGCGAAGAAGGCGTCGCGCCGGGTCAAGCCTGCGCCCTCTACGATCCGGCCGATCCCGACCGCGTCCTCGGCGGCGGCTTCATCCAGAGCACCGCCGCTGTCGCCTGAGGCTCAGAACGACGGGGCAAACGACCCGCACGCGCTGGGCGTCCGCCCCTGCCTGCCCGAGGACATGCTGTATCTGCGCCACGCCTTCCCGCGTGAGCGCTGGACCGGCCCCCTGCCCGAAACCGCCGCCTTCTGGCTGGACATGCACGCGGGCTTTCGCGCCCAGCAAGTTCAGATGGCCGAGGCCGCTTCGCGCTGGCGCTCAGGCGCACTCGACCCGCGCGGTCTGCACGCCGCCCTGATGCCGACGCTGCAAGCCTTCCTGCAGCATCTGGACGGCCACCACCGGGTCGAGAGCGGGCACTATTTTCCGCACTTCCGCCTCATTGAGCCGCGCATCCAGACCGGCCTCGACCTTCTGGACCGGGACCACGACGCCATCCACGCCCATCTGGACGCTCTCTACCACTCCGCCGTCGCCTTCCATCAGGCCGTCGCCGGTCAGGCTCCCGACGCCCCCGACCACGCCCACCGCTTGACCGACGTGCTGGACCTCGCCGCCCCCGGCTTGATCCGCCACCTCGACGACGAGGAGGACATCGTCATCCCTCTGATGGTGCTGAAGGGCGAACCGTCGGCCTGACGCCACAGAACCCCGCTCATTAAGTTTTCGACAGAGCGCATCTGGCGGACCATGCTAACGCCTCATCAGGTCATCACGCACCTCAAGAGGCTCCGAATGCGCTCCTTCGCCTGCATGGTTTCCGCCCTGGCGCTCGCCGCCGCCGTCCCTGCCCTCGCCGCCGAACCGGCCGCGCCCGCACCGGCCACGTCCGTCGCCGTCTCGCCCTACACCGCCGCCCAGTTCTTCGAGACGACCAGTTTCTCGATGGCCAACCCGGACGGCCTGGCCTTTTCCGAGGGCCGCAGCCACGTCCTGATCTCGTCGGACAAGAGCGGCGTGTTCAACGCCTACGCCCTGCCTGTCGCGGGCGGCGATCCCGTGCCGCTGACCGCTTCGACGACCAACGCCACCTTCGCCCAGAGCTACTTCCCCGACGGTCGCCGTGTCCTGGTGGCGGCGGATGGCGGCGGCGACGAACTGACCCACATCTATGTGCGCGAGACGGATGGGACGCTGCGCGACCTGACGCCCGGCGACAAGCTGAAGGCGGGCTTCGTCGGCTTCAGCGACGATGGCAAGACCTTCTGGCTGACCAGCAACGAGCGCGACGCCGAGGTCTTCGACCTCTACGCCTATGACGCCGGCACCTACGAGCGGAAGCTGATCTTCCAGAACCCCGGCATGGACCTGGCCGCAGTGTCCGGCGACGGGCGTCTGGTGGCCCTGACCAAGTCCCACACCAGCGCCAACTCGGACATCTATCTGGCCGATCTTCAAGCGGGCGGCGAGCCCTATCTGATCTCCCCGCACACCGGCGACGTCGCCTATGAGGTCAATGATTTCGGCCCTTTCAACGCGACCCTGATCTACACCAGCAATCAGGACGGCGAGTTCAGTCAGGCCTACGCCTATGACATCGCCAACAAGGCTCACAACCGCACGACCGGGGCCGACTGGGACGTCATGTACGTGGCCTTCTCGCCCAACGGCCGCTACCGCGTCACGGCGGTCAATGCCGACGCCTCGACCGAACTGGCCATCGAGGATTCTCAGACCCGCGCACCCATCCGCCTGACCGGCCTGCCCCAGGGCGACATCACCGGGGTGCGCTTCGATCCAGGCGCCGATCTGGCCGCCTTCACCGTGGTGTCCGACACCTCGCCCGCCGATGTCTTCGTCGCTGACCTGTCGACCGGGCAGGCGCGCCGTCTGACCCACGCCCTGAACCCCGCCATCCAGGAGAGCGATCTGGTCGAGGCGACCATCGTCCGCTACCCGGGCGAAGGCGGCGTGATGGTCCCGGCGGTCCTCTATCGGCCCAAGGGCGCCTCGGCGGCCCATCCTGCCCCGGCGGTCGTTCTGGTCCACGGCGGACCGGGCGGCCAGACGCGACGCGGCTATTCCGCCATGGTCCAGCACCTGGTCAATCACGGCTATGCCGTGCTGGGGGCCAACAACAGAGGCTCGTCCGGCTACGGCAAGACCTTCTTCCACATGGACGACAAGAAGCACGGCGCAGCCGACCTGCGCGACATCGTCGCCGGCGGCGACTGGCTGCGGGCCCAGGACTGGGTGGCCGACGATCAGGTCGCGGTCATGGGCGGTTCCTACGGCGGTTACATCACCGCGGCGGCCCTGGCCTTCCACCCCGACAAGTTCGAGGCGGGCATCGATATCTTCGGCGTGACCAACTGGGTGCGGACCCTGCAGTCCATCCCCGCCTGGTGGGGCGCGCAACGGGTGGCTCTGTTCGATGAGATGGGCGATCCGGCGGTCGACGCCGAGCGCCACCGCGCCATCTCGCCCCTGTTCCATGCCGACAAGATTCGCCGCCCCCTGCTGGTGGTGCAGGGCGCCAACGACCCGCGCGTGCTGCAGGTCGAGAGCGACGAACTGGTTGAAAAGGTCCGCGCCAACAATGTGCCGGTCGAATACGTCGTCTTCCCCGACGAGGGCCACGGCTTCCAGCGCCGCGCCAACCGCATCACCGCCCAGGAAGCCTATCTGGCCTTCCTGAACCGCTACGTCCGCAAGGCCGACTAAGGCCTAGGCCGCTTCCTCGACGTGGAGGATGGCCCGGTTGCGGCCCTCCTTCTTGGCGCGATAGAGGGCCGCGTCGGCCGCCTGCAGGGCGGCGCTGCCCTCACGGTCCATGCCCGGCCGCCAACAGGCGACGCCGAAGGACATGCTGGTGCTGCCCAGGGCCTGATTGCGATGACGCAGGGAGATGCCGGCGATGGCCTGGCGCACTGTTTCGATCCGCTGCAGCAGGGCTTCGGGCGTCGTGCCGGGGGCGATGATGGTGAACTCCTCGCCGCCATAGCGGCAGACAATGTCGCCGTCGCGGAAGCGATGCCCAAGCTCAGCAGCCACGGCCTGCAGCACCAGATCGCCGGCGTCGTGGCCGAACTCGTCGTTGAAGCGCTTGAAGTGGTCCACATCGCACATGACCACGCACAGGGGCGCTCCCGACCTGGCAGACCGCGCCACCTCCAGGGCCAGGGCCTCTTCCATGTAGCGGCGATTGAACAGGCCGGTCAGCGGGTCGCGGATGGTCTGTTCCTTCAGGTCGCGCTGCAACTGGTGGTTGACCATGGCCGAGGCGATGTTCTCGACCAGGACGTTGATACGGAAACCGCTCTCGGTATCGAGCACCCCGTCCAGATGCAGGACCCCGATGACCTCGCCCGACGCCAGCAGGGGCTCGCAGTGATAGGCGTGGCCCTTGTCGCCGACGTGGTCGCAGACGACGTCGGCCCCCGCCTCGCTGACAAAATGGCTCTGACCGCGCCGCAGAGCCCAGCACTGGTCCGGCCCGAAGGCGTCGCCGTCGCCCTCATGCTCGCCCCAGGTCGAGATCGGGACCAGCAAATTGCGCGAATTATTGTAGGCGTAGAGCGCCCCCGGCAGACCCGGCAGGACGCGCGGCACGAAGGCCTGGATGACCTGGGCCAGTTCGGCCTCGGTGCGGGCCGCCTGCATCCGGTGAGCCATGCCGCCCAGCAGCTCGATCACCTCGCCGCGTTCACGCAAAACCTGGCTGCTGGACAGAAGCTCCTCGTGCACCCGCTTCAACTCGCGCTCGCTGCGTCTCTGGTCTGTGGAAGCCACGGCCAGCCGCTCCGCCATCTGGTTGTAGCCCTGGGCCAGGCGATTGAACTCGCGCGAGCCCATGCGTTCAGTGATGCGTTGATCCAGATCGCCCCCGCCCAGGCTGGTCATGGCGCGGGTGATGACCCGCACAGGCTGGCGGATGCCGCGAATAACCATGACGGACACCGACAGCGAGAACAGGGCGATCAGGGGCCCGCCGATCAGGGCCAGCCGTTTGCCCCATTCCAGGCGACGCTCGGCGGCCTCGATCCGCTCGGCCTGCAGCTTGCGCTCCTCGCTGAGGAAGTCCTGCGAAGCCAGGAGGACGGCGCTCATGGAGTCGAAGCCCCGCCCGCCGACGATGGCGGCCTCGGCCTCGTCAAAACGCCCCTGTCGCGCCAGTTCCAGCGGCTGGCGCATCAGTTCGGTCCGTTCTGACAGAAGACTGCCAAACGCCTGAACCCGCGCCTTCTGCACAGGGTTGTCCTTGGTCAGCTCCACCAGGTCCGAAAAGCCCCGCAGTGAGTCCGCCACCCGGCGATCGAAGGACTGGGCCAGGCTGGGATTCTGGGTCAGGACATAGCCGCGCTGGCCGGACTCCGCATCGCGCAGCCCCGCCATGGTCTCCTCCATGGCCTCGATCACCTGAGAGGAATGCGTCACCCAGCGGAAGCTCTCGCGACTTTGCCGCGAGGCGTCGACGAGGGAGGCCACCAGGGCCAGCAAAGCAATCACCACCAGGGCGCCGACAGCGGCGATCCTGGATCGTCAGGGACAGGAACATGGCCCAAAGGTTAACGGACGATGGTTGACGGAAACTAAATGTCCGCGCGCCGCCAGGGTCAGACCCTTGCGGCCATTCAAACGTCGATGCGTTCGACCAGGGTTCGCGCCTGAAGGGACAGGATGGCCCGTTTGATCGTGTCGAATACGGGACCCGCGTCCTGCTCCATCTCGGCATAGGCGCGCTCGAACTCGCCATCCAGGCTGTCGAGCAGGGCCAGTTGTTCGCGCCCCCGATCGGTGATCGCGATCAGGTTCACCCGCTGGTCGGCGGGATCGGGCTGGCGGGTCACCAATCCCAGGGCCACCAGCTTGGGGACCTTTTGCTGGATCAGCTGATGCGAACGGTCCAGCGCCCGCCCCAGGTCGGCGACCGAGACCGGACCCAGGGTCGCAATGGCCGCCATCAGGGACGACGACTTGACCGGAATGATCAGGCCGGCGCGCTTGAACACCTCGGCCGACTGTTGCTCGATCAGTTCGCTCAACTGCTCGCTGACACGGCCCAGATAGGTGCGGTTCAACTCGATCATTCGCCCGACGGCTCCTCAATCCAGGCGACGATAGATGGTCGTTTCGCCAGACTTCTCAACGCGCTCCAGCCCCGTGACGGCGCCGTTGGCCCGTACCAGCCGGAACCGGTAGTCATCCGATCCCTGAACTGCAAACAGATCCTTCCCGATCGGATCAAGCGCCAGAACGAAGCGATCGCGCCAGTGATAGGCGAGGCCGCTCGGGGTGCGGACCAGGGTCCGCCCCTCATAGGCGCCGGCCGCTTCATCCAGGTCCGCAGCGCTCGGCGCCTGACCCGAAATGGCGAACTCCACCGGGACCAGGGCCCATGCGGCGTCCGTGTCGCCTGCGGTCGCCCGGCTCTGCAACAGGAACTTCTGCGCCGCCAGCAGGGCGCCCGAGGCCGGCACGGCCAGATCGGGCGTCACGCCGACACCCTCGAAATCCTTCCCGTCGATCGGGTCCCGGATCTGGCCGATCGGCACCTGCAGCATGAACCGATCATCGACCGGCACGCGGGTGACCGGATGCGCGCCGCCGGCGGTCTGTTCGCCGATCACGGTCGCCCGGCCGAGCCGCTGCAGCGAAAAGGCCATCCACTCGGCGGCGGAAAAGGACGTCGATCCGGTCAGGACCACAACGGGCACATCGCCTGAACGCTGGCCGGGCACGGCGGCCAGATTCCATTGCCCCCGCGCCACCCTCTTGCCGTCCTCGGCGTAGTTGTAGTCGAAGAATTCCTGTTCCTTGCCCGCCGGATACAGGTAGCTCATCAGCAGTTGCGCCATCTCCAGCACGCCGCCGTTGTTGTAGCGAAGGTCGAAGATGATCCCCTTGGCGCCTTCAGCGAACCGCATGGCCCCCGTCGCCGTGTCCTGGGCGTACTGGGGGTCGGCGAAGAAGTCGAAACGGATGTAGGCCAGATCCCCCTCCAGCCGTCGCGCGTCACGGAAACCGAAGTTGGCCGCGCGTTCGACGTCGCGCCGCGCCTGGGTCGTTCCGTCTCCGCTGGCCTTGGCCTGACGGCTGGCGGCGACCTCTTCAGGATCGAAAGCCACCGAGAAATGCAGATCCCGGCTCGCCTTCATCATGCCTCGCGAAAGGCTGTCCGCGAACTGGTCGGCGTCGACCGGTTCGGATCGGACCTGCCGGCCCAACTCCGCCGATATGGCGGGAATGCGATCCGGGAAGACGTAGTTTCGTTGCAGCGCCGCCTCCAGACTGGACACGACCTCTCGCTGCGCCCGCTGATCCAGAGTCGGCCGATCCGAAGCCTGGGTGAAAACCGATCCCGACGTCAGGACAGCGACCGCCAGCATGGAGATGAAGGTCCGAGAAAACATCGCCGCTCCTATTTATACAATATATTGCGCAATATATTTCATAAATGAGGGTGTCAAATTCGGCCCCGTGTTTCTCGCGGCCGATCAGGCAGGGGCTATCGAAATCCAGCTAGGCTGCGATGCGGGTAGGGCGCGACGGCTCCGCAAGGCTGCCCGGCATGCCCCAGCCTTTTCGCGCAACTGAAAGCCCTCGCCCGAGGACCGTTCAGCCAAAGTCCGGTTGCGAACCAGACGCCCATGTCTCGAAACGACCCATTGCGGACCTTTGCATTTACGGAGAATGATGATCGGCTGGGAGAGAAAAATGCCGCCTACAATCGTCGCCGCCCTTGTCGGAGCTGCTGCAATGCTCTGCTTTTGGCTTGTCTACGTTTTTGGTCTTGCGGGTGGTGAGGTTTATTCACTCACATGGCTACTTAGCGGTTACTTCAATCCGACGGTCGAATCGGTACCTCTGGCCTTATGGGCGGCGACATTTCTCGGTGGATTTCTCTTTCGATCGAAAGCGCCGCGTTTCGCTATGATGTTGAGCATCTTCGCGCCGATATGCGGCCTTTTGGGTGTGGCCAGCGAACTGTGGCCGCTTCAACAGGGCATGGGGGACCTCGACCAACCTGAGAGTGAAGAGGTGTGGCTATTTGTTCCCCGCCTCGTCGCCGCCAGTTTCATGCTCGGGATCACCCTTCTAGGACTTTCAATCCAGCTTCTGTTCAGCGCGCCAAGGCCGCAAGCGCAGCAACGGGGTGTAAGGTCCGTTTCCCACCCATAGCGGACATTCCAAAGGTCGGCCTCCTACGCCAACCCTACGCCGCCTCGTCCTTCGGCAGCACATCCCCCACCGTGGGGCGGTTCTCGGCCCAGGTCAGTGCGATGTCGCGGGGTTTGACGATCTCGTTGCAGTGACCGCAGGCGATGCGGGGCTTGAGGTCGTGGCCGCAGGTCTTGTGGATCATGGCGATGCCGCTGTCGGCCTCGCCATAGACGTGTTTCTCACCCCAGGCGTGCAGGGTCACCAGCACCCCGTACAGGTCCTTGCCCTTGGCCGTCAGGACATATTCGTTGCGCGGCGGGCGTTCGGAATAGAGCTGCGGCTCCAGCACCCCATGCTGCACCAAGGACTTGAGCCGCGCCGCCAGGACGTTGCGCGCCACGCCCAGCCGGTCCTGCCACTGCTCGAACCGGCGCACGCCGTTGAAGGCGTCGCGGATGACCAGAAGCGTCCACGGGTCGCCGATCACCTCCAGCGTGGCGGCGATCGAGCAGCTCTGGCGGCTATAGTCGGCGGTGCGTCCCATGCAGCGGAAAGTGACCCCGCGTCAGGCTTTTGACAAGTGGGTTGCCAATCGGGACGCAGTTTGTCAGTTTCTTTTGGCAACGAACTAGCGGCTCCCCGGTCGCGGCTCTTTGCGTTCCTCGACTTGCGGGCGGCGACGCTTCAGTCTCCGCCCGCCTCTTTCGCCTGATGCGTGGACCGATGACCGAAGCTGATCTGCTGCACGACGCCCTGACCCTGACGGCCTCCGATGAAGGCCTCGCCGCCCACCTGTCCGGCGAGTTTTCCAACGGGCCGATCACCGCGCCGCCCGAGGCAGGCTTCCCCTTCGGCGGTCTTCTGGCGGCCCTGTGCGCCGGGGCCATGCGGCAGGGGCTGGGCATCAAGGCCCCTCTTCGCAGTCTGAGCGTTCAGTATCTGGCCGCCGCCAAATATGGCCAGCCGCTCCATTTCCGCCCGCGCCTGCTGCGCGGCGGCCGTAATGTCGCCTATGCCGTGGTCGAGGGCGGACAGGGCGCGAAACTGACCCACCACGCCAGCGCCACCTACGGCGCCGACAGCGACAGCGTCGGAACCCTCAGCCCGCTTCTGATCCCGCCGCCCCCGCTGGATCTGGACGCGCCAGGCCTCAGCGGCCCCTTGGCCCCGCGCTTTTCGCAGCACGTCGACTATCGCTTCGACGGCGGCCCCAACATTCTCGGCGGCAATGAGGGTAAGCCGGCCGTTGAGCGGGTCTGGATGCGCACCAGGGACGGTGCCCCGCTGGACGAACTGCGCATGGCCTATCTGCTGGACGCCCTCTATCCGCCCGCCTGGACCGCCTTCAAGGCGCCGCCGATGATGACGAGCGTAGATCTGCGCTACGACTTCCTGGCCGATCCGACGCCGGAAACCGCGCCCGACGGCTGGGCCTTCTTCGAGTACCGGCTGCTGGATCACGGCCTCGGCTGGTCAATGGACGAGGCCATCGCCTGGGGCGCGGACGGTCGCCCCCTGGCCCTGGCGCGTCAGCGTCGCAAGCTGCTCTAGGCGGCGCGCCTACGTTGCACGAACAGGGCGCCGAAACCGGCCAGCACGGCCGTCATCAGGATCATGGCCCATTCGGTCAGGGTCGGCACCGGCTCGGCGTAGATGAAGCTGCTGCTGGGCGAGGCCAGGCTGGGACCGCCCAGGGCCGAGATCGAAACCGTGCGCGCGCCCTTGGCGGCGGGCGGAGCAATGACCGTGATCTGCGTCGGGCTGTCGACCGTAAAGCCGGCAGGGATGCCGCCAAAGGTCACCGACGTCACGCCGTTGAAATTGGTCCCGGTGATGACCACGCTCTCTCCGCCCTCCAGCGGTCCCGACGACGGCATAAGGCTGGCGATGACCGGGGCGTGCGTCACGGTCAGGGTCGGATTCTGGCCTTCAGCCATCTCGAAGCTGCCGCCCGCAGGCGAAGCGTAGGTCAGGGTGGTGGGCTCCAGGGGATAGGTCGTCAGCGTATTGTTCGCCGTCAGATCCACCACGATCTCGCAGATGAAGGACACCGTCTGGGTCATGTCGCTGACCGTCAGGATATTGCCAACCAGATCAACTGTGGCCGGGCAATACTGCGAGGGCGTGACGCTCGTCGCCGTCAGCCCGGCAGGGATCGTATAGGTAAAGGCCCCGCCGCTCATTGCCGAGGGCGCCACCTCCGAGGTGTAGATTCCGAACTTCAGCTGGGTCGTCCCGCCCGGATTGACCCCCGGCGCGGCATAGGACCCGCTCATGGTCACATTCTGGGCCATCGCCGGTGCGGCGCAGGCGAAGACGACGGCGGCCAGGGCGGCGCCCGACAGGTGATGGCGAAGCATGATGACGGCCCTCTGACCCGCCCCGGCCACGCCCGGCGAATCGATTTTACATTGATGGTTAATAACAACGCCTGCCGATCATTGGTCAACCAAAGCTGCAATCCTGACTCTTGTTATAACTTGCGCCGTTCGACCCGGCGCCCGATCTAGCCCACCACGAGTTTCCCATAAGGACGCCCCTCATGACCGCCGCATCCGATCCCGTCGTCATCGTCTCCTTCGCCCGCACGCCCATGGGCGGCTTCCAGGGCGCGCTGTCGCCGGTCAAGGCCACCGATCTGGGCGCCGCCGCGGTCAAGGCCGCTGTCGAGCGCGCAGGCGTCGCGCCTGAAAAGGTCGAGCAGATCTTCATGGGCTGCGTCCTGCCCGCCGGTCTGGGTCAGGCCCCGGCGCGTCAGGCCGCCATCGGCGCGGGCCTGGGCAAGCACGTCGAGGCGACGACCGTGAACAAGATGTGCGGCTCGGGCCTGCAAGCCGCCATGATGGCCCACGACGCCCTGCTGGCCGGCACGGCCGAGGTCATCGTCGCCGGCGGCATGGAGTCCATGACCGGCGCCCCCTATCTGATGAACAAGCACCGCGGCGGCGCCCGCATCGGTCACGACGTCATCGTCGACAGCATGATGATGGATGGTCTGGAAGACGCCTATTCCCCCGGCAAGGCCATGGGCGTCTTCGCCGAGGACTCCGCCGCCCAGTATCAGTTCACCCGCGAGGCGATGGACGAATACGCCATCGAGAGCCTGACCCGCGCCAAGGCCGCCATCGCCTCGGGCGCCTTCAAGGCCGAGATCGTCCCCGTCGAGGTCGCCACCCGCAAGGGCCCCGTCACGGTCAGCGAGGACGAGCAGCCCGGCAAGGCCGACGCCGCCAAGATCCCGACCCTGCGCCCCGCCTTCACCAAGGACGGCGCCATCACCGCCGCCAACGCCAGCTCCATCTCGGACGGCGCCGCCGCCCTGGTCATGACCCGCGAGAGCACGGCCAAGGCGCTCGGCCTGCCCATCGTGGCTCGCGTCGTCGCACACGCCGCCCACGCGCATGAGCCGGCCCTGTTCACCACCGCCCCGGTTCCCGCCATGCAGAAGGCCCTGAAGAAGGCCGGCTGGTCGGTCGAGGACGTTGACCTGTGGGAGGTCAACGAGGCGTTCGCCGTCGTCGCCATGATCGCCCAGCAGGAACTGGGCATCGACCGCGCCAAGCTGAACGTCAACGGCGGCGCCACGGCGCTCGGCCACCCCATCGGCGCCTCGGGCGCCCGCATCCTGTCCACCCTGCTGGCGGCGCTGCAGGCGCGCGGCGGCAAGAAGGGCGTGGCCTCCCTGTGCATCGGCGGCGGCGAAGCCGTAGCCATGGCCGTGGAACTGGCCTGATCCCATCGCGTTCTCCACGGTCACGCTAACCTTGGCCGTGGAGACTACGCCTTGAAAATCCTCCCCTCCCTCTTCGCCGGCGTCGCCGCCCTGACCCTGGCGGCCTGCGCCACGGCTCAGGCCGAAAGCGCCATGACCCCGCCCACGGCTCAGACCAGCGCCGACGACCTGAAGGCCTTCCCCGCCGCCACGGCTGGCCAGACCCGCCACGTCATCCGTCTGCCCGCTCAGGCCGACGAGGATGCGCTGAAGGTCGAGGTCATCGTCGGCAAGACCATGAAGGTCGATTGCAATCGCCACAGCCTGGGCGGTCGCCTTGAAGAGCGGACGGCCGAGGGCTGGGGCTACACCTACTACGTCATCAACAGTTTGGGTCAGGCCGCCTCGACCATGATGGCCTGCCCGCCCGGATCGGAGCATGACGCCTTCGTCCGCGTCGGCGGCCAGGAGTTGGTTCGCTACAACAGCCGCCTGCCATTGGTGGTCTATGCCCCGAACGACGCCGAGGTCCGCTACCGCGTCTGGCGCGCGGACGAGGAAAAGACCGCGGGCTGATCACGGTCGCTCATGGATACCAGGCGGGGGCGTCGGTCGGGTTCGATCGGCGCCCTTGTCGTATCCAAGCACGGCGTCGGGTCCGCATCCTGACGCATCAGCGAAGCCAGCGAGGCGCATCCGGCGCTCAGGACGATCATGGGTCGACTCCTGCATTTGCGAACCATTTGCAGATTTGCGCAGAGTCGGCCGACGTGCAAGCGTCGCCTTCATTTCCTCGGAGACCCGCCATGCGCGAAGACGGCAAGCTGGACTATCTCGAACTGCCCGCCACCGACATGGCGGCGCACAAGGCCTTCTACGCCTCGGCTTTCGGCTGGACGTTCCAGGACTACGGCCCTGATTATGCGGCGTTTGGAGAAGGCCTGGACGGCGGCTTCACCACCGAGGCCATGACCCCCAAGCCCCTGCCGATTCTCTATGCCCACGACCTGGAGGCCATGCTGGCCAAGGTTCAGGCGGCGGGCGGGGAAATCACCCACGCGATCTTCGCCTTCCCCGGCGGACGCCGCTTCCACTTCCGCGATCCGTCCGGCAACGACCTGGCGGTGTGGTCGGAATAGAGCGGACGACTTGGGGTCGGCAGCCTACTTGGGATCAACAGACTGAGCGATCCGCTCGGCGGCGTCGCGATCGGCGCCGCTGAGGCTCATCAACCAGACGTGGATTTCATTGGGCGCCGTCGGTTGCTGGAACAGATGCTCCATGGCGATGCGCCGCGTCCCCTCAGGCACGATCACCGAGACTCGACCCGCCGCCGTCACCTGCTCGCCGTCATAGATGGGAAACTGCGACGCCGGCCCAGTATAGATCATGGCGAAGGTCTTGCCCGCCTTGCGCACCGAATAGACGTGCGTGTTCGGGGCGCCCCGCCCCTCTACGAGCTGGAAATCAGCGGGCATGTCGATGCTGAACGGCAGAGCTGCGCGCTCGGCGAAGCTCAAGCCTGCGGACGAAGCGGACGACGGCGCGCCAGATCGCCTGACCGGCGCGGAAGGGGCCGGAACTGGAGCGGGCGCGCCCTGGGTGGCTTGCGGGCGCGGCGAACCGATCGGGGCCTGACCGGCGATGCGCGGCGGTTGCGGCCTCGGCTGAACCGGCGCGGCAGAGGTCGTCGCTGACGTCGGACGAACAGGCGCGCTGGCCGAAGACGCAGACGTCGAGGGCTGCGACGGAGGCGCAGCGACGCGCGGCGCCGTCGGCGGCCCTCCATTGAGCCGACGCGTCAACTCCTCGACGCTCTGGGCCTGGTTCGAGGATTGGGCATGAGCCGCCACAGGCGCGACACTCAACAGGACGGAGGCGAGAAGCACGGTTTTCATGCGGGAACCTTGACCCCCGCGCCGCCTGACGGTCAAGCCGCCGCCAGTTCGACCCAGAAGGTCGCTCCCTGCCCCGGCGCCGAGATCACGCCGATCTCCCCGCCCTGAAGTTCGGTCAGACGCTTGGCCAAAGCCAGGCCGATGCCGTGCCCCTCGATGGCCGAACGCTCCAGTCCCAGTCGATTGAACGGCTCAAACAACTGCGCCTGCTTTTCCAGCGTCAATCCGGGGCCAAAGTCGACGACCTCGATACGCACCCGATCGTCCGCCCAGGCCGCCTTGAGCAGCACGCGACCGCCGATGGCGCCGTATTTCACGGCATTCCCGGCCAGATTGCCGATCACCTGGGCCAGTCGTTGCGAGTCCGCCTGTGCGATCAGGGCGTCGCCTTCGACCAGCACCGCGATGTCCAGACCCCGCGTTTCGGGCTTGAGAACCAGAGCGCGTCGCACGTCTTCGAGCAGGCCTGCGACATCGGTCGGCCGCAACTCGACCTTGACCGCCCCGGACTCGGCGCGCGCCACGTCCAGCAGGTCATGGGCCAGGGTTTCGACCTGACGCGCGGTCTTGACCAGCATCTGCGCCATCTCGATCTGCTCGGCCGAAGTCGCCCCCAATTGGCCGCCGGCCCACAGTTCACCGATGCCGATGATGCCGCCCACCGGGCTCTTGATCTCATGGGCGACGTTGGCCAGCAGCCGCGACTTGGCCGCCGAGGCTCGCTCGGCCCGTTCACGTCCGGCCCGCGCCCGCTCGGCCAGACGATCACGCTCTTCCAGCAGCGCCGCCACCATCAGGATCGGCATATAACCTAGCAGCACCAGCAACTGGGCCAGCAACGCCCGGTCCTCGGCGGCGAACGAATGATAGGGTCCATGCCCCGCCATGGTTCCGCCAATGGCCATGACCGTTACGAGCACCAGGGCAGAGGCAATGCCAGCCACCCTGAACCGCACCGCCATCATCAACAGCAAGGGCATCAACAGGAAGCCGAACGGCAGGCTCAGATGCGAAAAGATGGCGTAGCAGGCAGCGCCGATCATCCCCAGCAGAGCCGCGCCCTCCGCCAAACGGCCCGGATGACGCGCGATGGACAGATGGCGTCGTTGCAGCGCCAGACCAAAGGCGCCGATCACCGCAAAGCCCAGGGCGTGTCCGCACCACCAGATCCGCAGCCCGTCCAGGATGTCCGCGCCCACCAGGGCGTCCAGCGCCACGGCGCTGATGACGGCGCCAGGCAAGGGGGCGACGGCGCACACCCCAAGGAATCGCGCCAGCCCCTCGACCGAGTTGACGCTCAACCCCGGGACGAAACGCCGCACCAGGACCACCGCCAGCCCGATCTCCAGCAGGTTCATCGCCGTGAACATGGCCGACAACACCGGCCCGTTGCCGACCAGGAACTCGCCCGCCAGCACGCCCATGGTCACCAGGGCGCCGAAACCCAGGTCATAGGTCAGACCGCGCCCGCCCCTCAACCAGACCGCCAAGGCCAGGCCGCCCGCGCCCCACAGGGCGGCGACCAGGCCGTTGGTCCGCGCAAAGCTGATGGCCAGAACGACCAGAACGGTCACGCCGACCGCCGTCAGGATCGGCGCCAGGGGCTGTCGGAAGAAGGCCGTATTGGGCGCAGTCACAGGCGCGGCGTCGCCCGCAGCCGCTGCGTCGAAAATGGGGTCAGGCCTGTCGAGCGCGCGGCTCATGCTCATGATCGGGTCCGATGTACGCGACTAACGCCTCATCCTGCCGGACCTTCCTAAACATCCTCTGAAGTCAGAAGGCCGTCGCCAGAACGGCGTTGAACGCCCGAACCGCAGCCGCCGGGCCATCCGCATGCTTCCACACCCCGGCGCTGACGGCGACGAAATCGGCGCCCACAGACGCCACTTGGGCTGCGTTCTCGATACTGATCCCGCCGATGGCGACGCAAGGCGTCTCCATGGTCTCCTGCCAGATGGTCAGCTCGATCAATTCCGGCCGATGCGTGGTTGCCTTGGTGTCGGTCGGGAAAAAGGCGCCGAAGGCGACATAGTCCGCGCCCGCCTCAGCCGCCTCCATCGCCAGGTGGCGGCTGTCATGGCAGGTGGCGCCGATCATGGCGTCCGGCCCCATGATGCGCCGCGCCTCGGCGACCGGCGTGTCCTCTTGCCCCACATGCACGCCGTCGCAGCCCGTGGCCTTGGCCAAGTCCGGGCGGTCGTTCAGGATCACCGCCACGCCGTGCGCCTGAGCGATCGGGGCCAGCCGCGCCACGGCGGCCTTGATCTGATCGTCCGAGGCCTCCTTGAGCCGAATCTGAAAAGCCGCGACCTCGCCTGCCGACAGGGCCTGTTCCAACAGGCCGGCGAAGACCTCCAGATCATCGATCGCCGGCGGCGTGATCAGATACAGTTGGCAGGGCGGACGGGGGGGAAGCGCAGTTTGACGGGCCATGGCCCTCGCCCTGCCCGTCCTCGCGCCGGGCGTCAATGTCGCAACCCCATGCGAACGATTTGCACTCGCCTTAATAAATGCTATAGCGAGCCATTCTCAGTAACTGTTTCGGGGCTTGTCGCCTTGTACGTCTGCAACTGTAACGGCCTTCGCCAGCGTGACGTCGCTCAAGCCATCGAGGCGGGCGCGACCCGTCCCAAGGATATTTTCGCGTCCAATCAATGCGCTCCGCAATGCGCCAAGTGCGTCTGCGAGATGCGGCAGATGATTCAGGACACCCAGGCCGCCTTCGCCCTCGCGGCCGAGTAAGACGCTTAGCTGAAAGTCGATTTCACTCGCATTATCAATGCAGTGATAAGAACTCGCAAATGATCCACGGCCTCAAAGCCGTGCTATGAATCGCCTCATGGGCGGTGCTCAGAGCCGCGACGTCACGACGACGTCGTCCAGCGCCGCCGCATCAGAGGACGACGACCATGAAGGGCGATCCGGCGATCATCCGCACCCTGAACGCGGTGCTGACCAACGAACTGACGGCGGTGAACCAGTACTTCCTGCACGCCCGCATGTTCGAAAGCTGGGGCCTCAGCCACCTCGGCAATGTCATCTACGAAGAATCGATCGGCGAGATGAAGCACGCCGACATGCTGATCAAGCGCATCCTCTTCCTCGACGGCCTGCCCAATTTGCAGGACCTGCACAAGCTCAAGGTCGGCGAGGACCCGATCGAATGCCTGGGCGCCGACCTGAAGCTGGAAATCGACAGCCGCGCCACGACGCTCGACGCCGTCACCCAGTGCGAGGAAGCCCGCGACTACGTCAGCCGCGACCTGCTGATGAAGATTCTGGCCGACACCGAGGAGCACGTCGACTTCCTGGAAAACCAGCACAAGCTGATCGAGTTGCTGGGCGCCCAGAACTATCTCCAGTCCGCCATGAGCGAGATCAAGACCGACGGCGCCGCCACCGGCAACTGATCTCTCCTGCCAGGACGATCACGCACGAAGGGGCGACCGAGCGATCGGCCGCCCCTTTTGCTTGGCTACAATACCTCGCGCCGCGCCAGGTGAACCACCGCCAGGATCAGAATGACCAGGCCCAGCCCTCCGCCCAGACCCAGCGCCGTCTGCATACGCCAGGCTTCGCCGGCCAGGACATTGACCGGCATCTGCCAGGGCATGAAGACGCCCTGCTTGGCCGCCGTCGCCACCACCGCAAAGAAGGTCCCGCCTATGCCCACGATCAGCGCCGGGACAAAACTGGCGAAGCGCATGGCGACCCAGAACTGGATGGCGGTCATCAGGGTTCCCGCCACCGCCATCAGACCCAGCATCCTGGCATAGGTCGCCAGGTCAAAGACGCCCGTCGGCGCCACAGCAGGCTTGATCAGCGCCGCCAGAGACACCGAAGCCGCCGTCAGCGCCAGGACGCCCGCGCTCATCAGCAGAACCAGGCCGAACACGCAGACCGCCTTGGCCGCGTAAAGGCTCCAGCGCGGAATCGGCAGGGCGCGCAGATGGTCCCAGGATTTCGGTCCATGTTCCATATGCGCGACAAGGGCGGTCAGAGCCGTCACGCTCATCGGCATCATGAAATAGGCCCAGATGGCCGAACCCGTCGTGATCCACATGTCCCAGGGCGAAGGCTCCTTGGCGCGCAACATCATGAAGAAGGCGAAGATCGCGATCAGGCTGGGCGCAGCCACGGCCAGCAGCAGGGCCAGGGATCGGTTCAGCTTGCGGACCTCGACGGTCAGAACAGCCAGCATCACGCGGCCTCCCGCAGGGGTTGAGCGGTTTCCGTGACCTGCCGATACAGGCCCTCCAGCGAGCGTTCGCGGGCGCCGATGGCGAAGACGGCGACGCCCTGCTCGACCAGAACCTGGTTCAGACGCGCCGTCGCGGCGTCGTGGTCCTGGCCGAGACGTAGCCGCGCGCTCAGACCCTCGGCAGTCTTCGTCACGGTCAGGTCATGCTGGGCCAGCACCGCCGCCGCACGACCGCAATCATCCACCCGCAGGTGGATTTCGGGCGCTCTGGCCGCCTTCAATGCCGCCAGTTCACCTTCCAGCACCAGCCGCCCCTGATGGATCACGCCGACATGGCTGGCGATCTGTTCGATCTCGCCCAGCAGGTGGCTGGACAGAAGCACCGTCGCCCCGGTCTGCGCGGGCAGATCGCGCAGAAAGCGCCGCATTTCAGCGATGCCGTCGAGGTCCAGGCCATTGGTCGGCTCGTCCAGCACCAGGATCGGCGGCGCGCCCAGCAGGGCCCGCGCCAGACCCAGCCTCTGCCGCATCCCCAGGGAATAGCCCCCGACCCGACGGCCTGCGTCCGCCCGCATCTCGACCACGCCCAACACCCGGTCGACTTCGCTGACCGGCAGACCCTGCAGGCAACGACTGATGTCCAGGTTCTCGCGCCCCGTCAGATTGCCGTAGAAACCATGCGCCTCCAGCAGGGCCCCGACCTTGCGCGCCGCGCCGATCCGGTCGCGCGCCACATCGACGCCGCCAATCCGCGCCGTCCCAGCCGTAGGCCGGATCAGGCCCAGCAGCATCTTCAGCGTCGTCGTCTTGCCTGCGCCGTTCCGCCCCAGGAAGCCATAGACCGCCTGATCCGGCGCGGTCATCGACACCCCCTCCACCGCCGTCCGCGCGCCGAAACGCCGCGTCAGCCCCTCTGTCTCGATCACGCCCATGCGACCGCTCCTTTATTTAACTCTTAGATAAAGTTGCGAAGCGCCGATCTTTAAGTCAAGATTAAAGATCGGTCAGATTCGGAGCCCTCCAATGACGCGTGATCTCGAGCGCTTTCGCCGACTGTGCGGCCAGTATCGCTGGCTGGCGGTCTTCATGGTGGCCAGCGTGGGGCTGCTGCTGGTCGTGACTAACCTGATCGCCCCACTCGCCCTGTGGGTGCGCGTTCCGACGCTGGTCAGCGGACGCGCGGTCGCCGCCTCGCTGATCTGGATCGCCCCGGCGCTCTGCTACCTGTTCGGCGTCTGGTCGATCGGCGGCGGTATGGGGCAACTGGCCAAGGGACGGCTGATACAGCCCACTTTGGCTTCAACCCTGCGTAGGGTCGGCCTGGCCCTTGGTTTCGGCGGCGTGATCAGCGTCTTCGTCGTCACCAATCTGCTGCGCCTGATCGGATCCAGCCAGGGCGGCTATCTGCATTTCGACGTCGCGGGCATGACGCTCGGCATGATCGGCGGCGCTCTCTTCCTGCTGGGTCGCGTCGTGGATCAGGCTGGGGCCGTTCAGGCCGAACTGGACGAGATGATCTGATGGCCGTTCGCGTCACCCTCGACGCCCTGATCGTCGCCAGGGGCATCAAGGCCCGCGATCTGGCCGCCCAGGTCGGCCTCAGCGAGACCCAGTTGTCGCTGTTCCGCTCCGGCAAGGTGAAGGGCATCCGCTTCCGCACGCTGGCCCGACTGTGCGCCGCCCTGGGTTGCCGCCCCGGCGACCTGCTGGACTATGATCTGGACCCCGCCGATCTGGAGCCGCCCAGGGGCGACGACGCGGACTGAGGACATGAACTGATCAATCGCCGATCAGCGTCCCCATTGCCCTTTTTCCCCTGTTACTCTACGGCTCGCCGCGATTTCGCGCGCCCGCCTTTGATGCGGCCGGGCCGCCCCCTGCCCTCACATCCAGCGGTTTCTATGAAAATCAACGGCAACACCATCAAGCCCGGCATGGTCCTGCAGCACAACGGCGGCCTCTGGGTCGTCACCAAGGCCAGCCACGTCAAGCCCGGCAAGGGCGGCGCCTTCGCCAACGTCGAGGCCAAGAACCTCGAAACCGGCAACAAGCTGAACGAACGCTTCCGTTCGGAAGACAAGGTCGAGCGCGTCACCCTGGAACAGAAGGACTTCTCCTACCTGTTCGACAACGGCGACAGCCTAGTCTTCATGGACGACGTCACCTACGAGCAGATCGAACTGCAAAAGGGCTGGGTCGGCGACGAACGCATCCCCTATCTGCAAGAAGGCATGAAGGTCATCATTGAGATGCATGAAGACCGCCCGATCGGCCTGGAACTGCCGGAGCAAGTCACGCTGGAAGTCGCCGAGACCGAGCCCACCGTGAAGGGCCAGACGGCCTCGTCCTCCTACAAGCCCGCCATCGCCTCGAACGGCGTGCGCATCATGATCCCGCCCTACATGTCGGCCGGCGAGCGCATCATCGTCGACACCACCTCGGGTGAATACGTCCGCCGCGCGGACTAACAAAGACCGTCTTTCCCGGCCAAGGTCGGGCGCTATAACAGCCTACAGGGGCGCGGATGGTCCGCGCCCCTTTTGCTTCTCCGTCTCTCCGGGCCGAAAGGGCCTTCAAGGACAGCCGGACCAGGAGAACCCCATGGCCCTCGCCTCTGCTCTCGTTCAGGTCATCATCAGCGCCGTGCGCAAGACCGCACGCCCCATGCTTCGCGATTTCGGCGAAGTCGCCCAGCTTCAGGTTTCGCGCAAAGGGCCCGGCGATTTCGTCACGGCCGCCGACCTGAAGGCCGAAGACACCCTCTACGAACTGCTGATGAAGGCCCGCCCCGGCTACGGCTTCCTCGGCGAGGAACGCGGCCTGATCGAAGGCACCGACAAGTCGCACACCTGGATCGTCGACCCGATCGACGGCACCACCAACTTCATGCACGCCATGCCCCACTTCGCCATCACGGTGGGCCTGGAGCGCAAGCACCCCGACGGCTCGTCCGAGATCGTCGCCGGCGTCACCTACAACCCGGTGATGAACGAGCTGTTCTGGGCTGAAAAAGGCAAGGGCTGCTACCTGAACGACCAGCGCATCCGCGTTTCGGGTCGTCGTGATCTGTCCGAGAGCCTGATCTCAACCGGCCTGCCCTTCATCGGCAAGACCGGCCACTCGCAAGCGATCAAGGACATCCACGCGGTCGGCCAGCGCGTCGCCGGCATCCGGCGCCTCGGCGCCGCCTCGCTGGACTTCGCCTGGGTCGCTGCGGGCCGCTACGACGCCTTCTTCGAGCGCAACCTGCAGCCGTGGGACGTGGCGGCGGGCATCCTGTTCGTCACCGAAGCGGGCGGCACGGTCACCACCATCGACATCGACGGCGATCCCAAGAACGGCAAGCAGATCGTCGCCGCCAACCCCGAACTGCAGCCGCAACTGCGCAAGATCCTGCAGGCGGCCTAACTAAAATTCTCCCTCCCCTTCATGGGGAGGGTGGCCGAGCCGTCAGGCGCGGCCGGGTGGGGGCGGCGTGGTCATTGACCCGCCGCCTTTTGCTTGCCCGCCCACCCCACCCGCTCGCCGCTTCGCGACGACCACCCTCCCCATGAAGGGGAGGGAGAAATCACGCGACCGTCACGTCATGCCCCTACCCTCGGCGCATGATCCGCCTCATCCTGACCGCCGCCCTCTTCCTCAGCGGAACCCCGGCCATGTCTGCGCCCGCCCCTAAAGTCATCGCCCACCGCGGCGCTTCCGGCGAACGACCCGAGCACACGGCCTCGGCCTATCGTCTGGCCGTTGAACAGGGCGCGGACTTCATCGAGCCAGACCTGGTCATGAGCCGCGACGGTCATTTCGTCGTCCGCCATGAAAACGAGATCGGCGGCACGACCGACGTGGCGGACCGGCCTGGATTCGCCACCCTCCGCACGACAAAAGCCATCGACGGCGTCCAGATCACTGGGTGGTTCACCGAAGACTTCACCCTGGCCGAACTGAAGACCCTGCGCGCCCGCGAGCGCCTGCCCCTGCTGCGTCCCGGCAACACGGCCTGGGACGATCAGGAAGCCATCTTGACCTTCGACGAAGTCGTGGCCCTCGCCCGCGAGGAGACCGCCCGCACCGGCCGCGTCATCGGCATCGCGCCGGAGCTGAAACACCCGTCCTATTTCGCCGGGATCGGCCTGCCGATGGAGGACGCCTTGATCGCCGTTCTGGAGCGCCACGGCCTGACCGGCGCCGACGCCCCCGTCCTGATCCAGTGCTTCGAAGTCGGCCCGCTGCAACGGCTGAACGCCCGCATCAACGCGCCCCTTTTGCAGTTGATGAGCGTCACAGGCGGCCCCGCCGACCGTCCCGACCTCACCTACGCCGCCATGAGCACGGCTGAGGGCCTGCGCGCCGTCGCCGCCTATGCCGAGGCCATCGGGGTCGAGACCGGGATGATCGTGCCGCGTGACGACAGGGCCCGCAGTCTGACGCCGACGTCTCTGATCGCCGGCTCCCATGCAGTGGGCCTCAAGGTCGTCGTCTGGACCTTCCGCGCCGAGAACGCCTTCCTGCCCCTGGAACGCCGCCACGGCGAGGCGCCCGCCGACCACGGCGACCTGGGCGGCTATCTGCAAGCCTTCTACGCCCTCGGCGTCGACGCAGTGTTCAGCGACTTTCCGGACGCAGCGGTCGCGGCGCGCTGACCTCAGGTCCCCTGGAACTGCAGGGCCGCCAGACGCGCATAGAGGCCGCCGCGCGCCGTCAGTTCGGCGTGAGTGCCCTCCTCGACCACCTTGCCGCCGTCCATGACGACGATGCGGTCGGCCCGCAGCACGGTCGCCAGGCGGTGGGCGATGACCAGGGTGGTGCGCGCCTCCATGGCTTGATCCAGCGCCGCCTGCACCAGGCGCTCGTTTTCGGCGTCCAGGGCGCTGGTGGCCTCGTCCAGCAGCAGGATGGGCGCTTCACGCACCAAGGCCCGCGCAATGGCCAGACGCTGGCGTTGGCCGCCCGACAGGCTCTTGCCGCGTTCGCCCAGCGGCGTGTCGAAGCCCTGCGGCAGGGCCTCGATGAAGCCGAGCGCCTGAGCCTCGTCGGCCACCATGCGCGCCTCGGCCAGGGTCGCAGCCTCGCGGCCAAAGCGGATGTTCTCCAGCGCCGAACCCGAGAACAGGGGGGCCTCCTGCGACACCCAGGCGAAGCGATCGCGCACCTCGACCGGATCGGCCGAACGCACGTCCACACCGTCCACCGAGACCAGGCCCGCTTGCGGATCATAGAAGCGTAGCAACAGACGGAAGACCGTCGACTTGCCCGCCCCCGACGGCCCGACCAGGGCCACGGTCTCGCCCGGACGCACGGTCAGGCTGAAGCCCTTCAGCGCCGGCAGGTCGGGACGGCCCGGATAGGCGAAGTCCACCGCCGACATCGACACCTCGCCCAGCGGCGGCTGCGGCAGGGCGACGGGATTGGCGGGCGGGGCAATGGCAGGCACGGCCCGCATCAACTCGTCGATCCGCTCCATGGCCCCGGCGGCCTTCTGCACGTCGCCCCAGCTTTCGCCAAGCGCGCCCACGGCCCCGGCGGCGAAGACCGACAGCAGGACGAACTGCAGCAGGGCGCCCGGCGTCATGGTCCCGGCGATCACATCCTGCGCCCCCAGCCACAGCACCAGGGTCACGCCGCCGAACATGACGACGATGATCATGGCGGTCATGACCGCCCGCGCCCGCATCCGGATCAGGGAGACGCCGAAGGCCTCCTCCACCGCCGCGCCGAAACGGCCGATGGCGCTCTTTTCACGGCCAAAGGCCTGAACCGTCTCGATGGCGTCCACGCTCTCGCCCGCAAAGCCGACGGCGCCGGCAAAGGTGTCCTGCGACTTGACCGTCAGCTTGCGCACCTGACGACCGAAGATGAACAGAGGCACGATCAGCACCGGCACGATCAGCAGCACGAACCCGGTCAGCTTGGGACTGACGAAGAACAGCAGGATCACCCCGCCGATCAGGGTCAGGAAGTTGCGCAGGGCATAGCTGACCGAGGTGGTCAGCAGGGTGTCGACCAACTGGATGTCCGTCGTCAGGCGCGACAGCACCTCGCCGGTCCGCATATGGGCGAAGAACACCGGGTCAAGCGTCAGGATGCGTTTGAACAGGGCCGTGCGCAGGTCAGCGATGACCCGCTCGCCCGTCTTGGTCACGTAGAAATAGCGGAAGGCGGTCGCCAGCCCCAGAATCAGGGCGTTGGCGCCCAGAATCAGGAACCAGGCGTTGATGTCCCGCCCGCCGTTCTCGAAGCCGTTGTCGATGGCCCCGCGCGCCGTCGCCGTCAGCCCCAGCGACGCCGCCGTCGAGAACAACAGCCACAGCCCGGCGATGGCGGCGTCCAGCCGGTGCCGCATCATGAAGGGCAGCAGTTGGGCCAGGGGCTTGATGTTGCGGGTCTTGGCGCGCTTGCCGCCCGCCTCCTCCATCTGCTCGGACAGCAGAGCCCCGGCGCCGGGCCGCCCGCGGGCGGCGGCGTCTTGCGATGCGGAAGGCGAAGAAACTTGGGTCATAGCCGCGCTCTTGCCCCGGAACGCCCCCCGGTGTAAACGCCGCCGCTCATTCCCGCCGTTTAGCCTCGGCGGGTTTCTCTATTTACGCGCACTGACGGTCGGCATCGTCGAAGCGCAGAGACGGATCAGACCTATGAAAGCGGACACGCACCCCGACTACCACTTCATCACGGTTGTGAAGCCGGATGGCAGCACCTTCCAGACCCGTTCGACCTACGGCAAGGAAGGCGCCTCCCTGGCCCTCGACATCGATCCGTCGACCCACCCCGCCTGGACCGGCGGCAACGCCCAGATGCTGGACCGCGGCGGTCGCGTGTCGCGCTTCAACAACAAGTTCGGCGGCTTCATCAAGAAGTAAGCCTGACGGCCTGCGACATAGTCGCCACAGAAGCGCCGGTCCGATGGGCCGGCGCTTTTTGTTTGCCCGGAACGTCGATAACATGCGGGCGTTCGATCCTTCGGGGCGCAGACGACGGGTCTGGCGCCGGACCGGACTTGAAGAGCTCTAGAATGAACCGACGGGAATTGGGCTTTGGCGTCGCAACGACGACCCTGACCCTGGGCGCGGCCTCCTCCGCACTGGCGCAGACCCGATCGGTCGACCCCCAGGTCTTTATCGCCGGCTTCGACGCCCAGGCGGGTCGTCTGCCCGAGGCTGTCCAGGCCGATGTCCGCGCCGTCTATCAACTGACCGGCGGCAAGCCGATCTGGACGGCCGACCGCCTGCGCGTGCTTCAGGAGGTCGCTGCCGGGGCGGAGCGCCACGCCCTGCCCGCCGGGGACTTCTTCGACTTCGTCGGCCTGGCCGCCGATCCCGGCTCGGCCGAGATTCGCACCACCGCCGCCGCTGTGACCTACGCCCGCGTCCTGGCCGAGGGCCGCGTCCGTCCCGAGACGGTCGAGGACCTGTGGGAGATGCAGAAGAACAGCGTCGACATCCCGCGCGGCCTGACCCAGGCGGTCAGCGCCAACCAGTTGAGCCAGTGGTTCGACAACCTGGCCCCGACCGACATCGGCTACACCAACCTGTCGGCCGGCTACGCCCGCTATCGCCGCATCACCCGCGCCGGCGGCTGGCCCGCCTTCCGCCAGGGCGGCACAATCGAGCCAGGCGCCAGCGACAACCGCATCCCCGCCCTGGTGGCCCGCCTGGTGGCCGAAGGCGACCTCAGCGCCGCCGCCGGCGAACGGCTGAAGGGCAACCTCGCCTATGGTTCGGAACTGCAGCAGGCGGTGCGCAGCTTCCAGACGCGCCACGGTCTGGGCGCGGACGGCCGCATCGGCCCCGGCACTCAACGCTCGCTCGGCGCCACGGCCGAGGATCGGGCTCGTCAAATCGCCCTGAACCTGGAACGCCGCCGCTGGCTGAAGCGCGACCTGAATCCCGAGCGGATCGAGGTCAACACCGCCGCCGCCATCATGGTCTACTGGAAGGACGGCAAGCCGGTTCACTCCAACCGCGTCGTCGTCGGCTCCAACGAAAACCAGACCCCCAGCCTGGAAAAGCCCTTCGCCTCGGTCGTGGCCAACCCGCCCTGGACCGTGCCCATGGGCATCGCGCGTCGCGAAATCCTACCCAAGGGCCCCGGCTATCTGGCCGCCCACGACATGTACATCAACAAGGACGGCTGGGTGGTGCAACGCGCCGGACCGCAGTCGTCGCTGGGCTATGTGAAGTTCGAGCTGCGCGACAGCTACGCCATCTTCCTGCACGACACCCCGTCCAAGGGCGCCTTCAACCTGTCGGTGCGCCAGCGCAGCCACGGTTGTGTCCGGGTTCAGAACGCGGTCGAGTTCGCCCGCCTGCTGCTGCAGCCCGATCCGGCCAAGCTGGCCCAGTTCGACACCGCCCAGGACAGCCGCGAGACCACCCGCGTCACGACCGGGCGCGAGATCGCCGTGCGCCTGCTCTACTGGACCGCCTTCGTCGATGGTCAGGGCCGCGTCGCCTTCCGCGAGGACGTCTATCGTCGGGATGAAAAGCTGGCCCAGGCGCTGGGCATCGCAGTCAACCTGCCCCGCGTCGTCGCCGACGGCCCTAGCGACGCCAACGACGTCGGGCCGTAAGCGACTTCATGCTGGCCATGATGCTCGCAGCGGCCCTGGTCGCGCAGGAGCCTGTTCAGGCGCCTGCGCCGATCTGGCGCTCAAGGCCGTTTCCCGAATTTCCAGCCAAGGCGCTCGTGGACGGCGTCGAGGCGGCTGATGTTCGACTGGACTGCCTTCTGACGACCGAGGGTCGCTTTTCAGATTGCCGGATCGAAGCGGATTCCCGGCCAGACTATGAGTTCGCCAAGGAAGCTCTGAAGGCGACCTCAGGGGCGCGCGCCGTGCCGCTTCAGGAAGACGGCGTCGCCGTCCCTGGCCGTGTCAGTGTTGAGATTCGTTTCCGCCTCGGCTGAGACTCAGCCTCCGAAGGCCGCCTGCAGGCGATCCAACTGGCTCTGCACCGGATTGACCGGCTGCTCCTCGTCGCCGCCCAGATACATCCGCTGATCCAGATGCAGGACGCGGTCGTAGAGCTTCTCGGCCCGCACGGCGTATTCGATCAGAGCGATGGGCAGTTCACGATGGCTGGGCTCGCTCTCGACCTTGCGGTCTCCCAGGCGATAGCGCGGTTCGCAGGCGGCGTCGGCGCTCATGTCGTCTTCGCGCACGGCCCGCTGCACCAGCAGCCACGAGGCGATCTGCATCAGCCGCGTGGTCAGCTTCATGCTTTCGCCCGCATAGGCCAGGGCGGCGGCGCGCGACAGAAGACGCGAATCCTGACGCCCGTCCCCATCCAGATAGGCGGCCGTCTCCTCAACCAGCTCCATGCCTTCACGGAAGGTGCGATCGAACAATTCGGAACGCGCGAAATCCAGCACCTCAGCGCTGCGCGAACGCAATCCGACCATGTCAGCGTCGATGGCGGTCAAGTCGGTCCTACCCATGAAACGTCACGCGCGTCCGTCAAACTCGCGGGTCAGAACGACTCCGCACGGACCGGAACTGCAATCGTCATGCCACGGATTACGAAAACGCGGGAGAGGCTTGTCAGCGGAAATTGAACAGGGCGTCGGCGGCGCTGCGTTTGGACGACTTGCCGTCGATGGCGGCCTTCGACCGCGCGATCTCGGCTTCCAAGGCGGCGATCCGTTCATGCAGTTCATCCACGGCGAGCAGGTCCAGGTCCTCGCGAACCAGCGCCTTCAGCGCCTCGCCGCCCTGGGGTCTGGGCTCCAGATCTTCGAACGACATCATCGCCTCCGTGGTCAGCGACCGCACGAACCCGTATGAAAACGCTCCTATGACAAGGATTGCAAGCAGCGGAGGCATCATGCGGGTCATCGAGATCGAGGGCGGCCAGGGTCCCGCCGACGCCCTGCGGCTGGCCGAACGCCCCTTGCCGGCGCCCGCAGCGGGCGAAATCCGCGTCCGGGTGCGCGCCGCGGGCGTCAATCGGCCGGACATCGTCCAGCGCGAGGGCCGCTATCCGCCTCCGCCAGGGGCCTCCGATATTCTCGGGCTCGAAATCGCCGGCGAAGTCGACGCCGTGGGCGACGGCGTGGCCCGCTGGTCGGTCGGGGACCGGGTCTGCGCCCTGCTCGGCGGCGGCGGCTACGCCGACTACGCCGTGGTTGACGCCCGGCACGCCCTGCCCGTTCCCGACGGTCTGGACTTCGTTCAGGCCGCCGCCCTGCCCGAGACCGCCTTCACCGTCTTCGCCAACGTCTTCGAGGGCGGCGGGCTGAAGGCGGGCGAGACCCTGCTGATCCACGGCGCGACCAGCGGCATCGGCGTCATGGCCATCCAGATGGCCAAGGCGGCGGACGCCCGCGTCATCGCCACCTCGCGCGGCGCCGCCAAGGCCGAGGCCGCGCACGCCCTGGGCGCCGACGTCAGCCTGGACGCCACGAACGGCGATCTGCTGGAAGCGATCCGGGCCGAGGGCGGGGCGGACGTGGTGCTGGACATGGTCGGCGCGGCCTACGCCGAGTTGAACCTGAACGCCCTGAAGCCCGGCGGACGCTGGGTCGTCATCGCCACCCTGACCGGCGCCCTGGCCCAGATCGATCTGATGCGGGTCATGCTTAAGCGGGTCGTGTTGACCGGCTCGACCCTGCGCAGCCGTCCCGCTGATGAAAAGGCGCGCCTGGCCGCCGCCGTCGAGCAGACGGTCTGGCCCTGGGTCACATCGGGCGGGGTGCAGGCCCAGGTTCAGGCCACCTTCCCCCTGGATCGGGCCGCCGCCGCACATCAGCGGCTGGAAGCCGGCGACCACGTCGGCAAGATCGTCCTGACGCTCTAAAGCCCCAAAGAAAAACGGGAGGCCGAAGCCTCCCGTTTCCCCGTTCTACCAGTTGCCGCCGCGACGCAGGGGACGAAGCGAAGAAATTCGGTCGTTCATGCCGCTGCGACCCAGATTGCTCACATCGCCGTTGATGACCTCGCAACGGCCGCGATAGTTGGCGTCCTCGCAAACTTCCCAGCTGCCGCGCCCCAGACGCATCGAGCTAATGGCGTCGTTCAGGCCGCTGTTGCGCAGATTGGGGATCGCCTCGCGGAAGCTCATCGACCGGCCGCGATAGTTGGCGTCGGTATAGACGGTGATTGAGCTGTTGCCCCAGCCTCCGCCGTTATTGCCGCCCCAACCGCCGCCGTTGTTGCCGCCGTTGTTTCCGCCCCAGCCCCCGCCGTTGCCGTTGCCCGGACGTCCGTTGTTCTCGTAATCGCCGCGATGATTGTAGCAGACCAGCAGGCCGTTATCATTGCCGATGTCGCTGCTGGAGCAGCGCGCCAGTTCAATCGAGGTCTCGCGCATGTTGCCGCGACGATCGCGGCAGTCCGCATACAGGCGTCCCTGATTGACATAGCTGCCCGAGCAGGATTGCGCATAACTGCCTCGCGGCGCGCCGCGGGTCTGGACCTGGGCCTCGGCTGAACCGGACGGCACGGTAACGGCGCCGCCAAAAGCCATGACCGCGCCGGCGGCGATAATCGCGAACTGTCTCATGAGAGCTGTCCTTCCAGATCCTTGGCGCACAACGCGCTACAGGCCTCACTGTTCAACATTCTCGATGAACCTTGGCTGTACGCGATATTCGGACAGCGTTTTCTTTTGTCGAGAATGGGCCTATACAGAGGCTCTCAGCGCCCGGCCGAAAGGTCGGGCGCCGTCGATTCAAACGCCCGATTTTCGGGCCGCAAACGCCGGGACGCACGCCCCATGACCGACATCCTGATGCCCAAGGCCACTGCGGTCTGGCTGGTGGACAACACCTCGCTCTCGTTCGAGCAGATCGCCGATTTCTGCGGCCTGCACCCGCTGGAAGTGCGCGGCATCGCCGACGGCGACGTGGCCCGCGACATCCGCGGCGTGGACCCGGTCACGGGCGGCCAGCTGACGCGCGAAGAGCTGGAAAAGGCCCAAGACAATCCCGACTACCGCATGAAGGCCGTGGTCAGCCGCCACGCCGAACTGCTGAAGCCGTCCAAGACCGGCCCGAAATACACCCCCGTGTCGCGTCGTCAGGACCGTCCGGACGCCATCGCCTGGTTCGTGCGCAACCACCCGGAAGTGACCGACGCCCAGATCGCCAAGCTGCTGGGCACGACCAAGTCGACCATCGAGACCGTGCGCAACCGCACCCACTGGAACTCGGCCAACATCAAGCCGGTCGATCCGGTGACCCTCGGCCTGGTCGGTCAGCTGCAACTGGACGAGATCGTCAAGAAGGCCGCCGACAAGAAGGCCAAGGACGACGCCAAGAACGGCGGCGGCGTGCTGCAGGCCATCGAAGCCGAGCCGGAAGAGCCCGAGTTCGTCCCCGAAGAGCGCGTGCGCCCCGGCGCCGAACCGACCGCCGAGTCGGTCTTCGGCCGCAGCGACGACTGATCGTTCTGATCTGAATATGGAAACGGCCCCGAAGAGCGATCTTCGGGGCCGTTTTGTTTTCGGAGGCGGGCCTAGTGGGTCCTGGCCTCCAGACTAGTGATTTCTTCCTTCAGCTTGAGCTTTCTCTGCTTGAGTTCCCTGAGGTGTGTCGGGTCCGCGGTGAGCCGGCGGGTCTCCTGCTGGATGGTCTCGTCCAGCGTCCTGTGCCGATTTCCCAGTTCGCGAATACGAGCCTCGATCGTCATGGCTTGCGCCTCCATGTCTTAGGGACCACTACACTGAGCGCCCGGAACGACGGCCTGTGGAATCACATTGCGGTGACCCCGAGTCGCTCCGAACACGGAGACTGTGGAAGCCAAAATGGCCGATGATGTGAACTCGACCATACGGAACCCGACGCCGCCGCGATTGGTCGTTGGAATCTCTGGCGCATCCGGCGTCGTCTATGGCGCGCGGGTGCTGGACGCCCTGCGTGAACTGGGCGTGGAGAGCCATCTGGTGGTCACCAAAGCCGCCCTGCTCACATTGTCGCAGGAGACGGACCTAAGCCCTGACGATCTGATGTCGAAGGCGGATGTGACCTACAAGCTGGCCGACGTCGGCGCCGCCATCGCCTCGGGCTCGTTCCGCACGCTAGGCATGATCGTCGCCCCCTGCTCGGTGCGGACCATGAGCGAGATCGCCACCGGCGTGACCTCGACCCTGCTGACCCGCGCCGCCGACGTGGTGTTGAAGGAGCGCCGCCCGCTGGTCCTGATGGTGCGCGAGACGCCGCTGCACCTGGGCCACCTGCGCACCATGACCTCGCTGGCCGAGATGGGCGCGACCATCGCCCCGCCCCTGCCCGCCTTCTACGCCCGGCCCGCCAGCATAGCCGAGATGGTGGATCAGTCGGTCGGGCGGACGCTGGACCTGTTCGGTCTGGACTGGTCGGCCGTGCGCCGCTGGGAAGGCCTGAACGCCGGGATGACCCAGGTATGAGCGACCTGTGGACCTGGGCCGTCGCAGCCTATGAGACGCCGGGCGTGGCCGAGGCCTGCCTCAGCCTACAGGACCACAACGAGCAGAACGTGCCCCTGCTCTTGTGGGCCGCCTGGGTCGCGGTCACCGGTCGCCGCCCGGACGAGGAGACGATCGAGGCCGCCTGTGACGCCGCCCGCGCCTATGACACCGTCATCGTAAGCCAGCTCCGCGCCGTGCGTCGCACGCTGAAGGCCCCCATTCCCGACGTTGCGGATAACCACCGCGAGGCCCTGCGCCAGCAGGTCAAGGCGCTGGAGCTGGACGCCGAACGCCGCCTGATGCTGGAGCTTCAGGAACTGGCCCCCGTCCCGTCGGGCGCCCCGCGTCGCGCCATCGACGGTCTGGCCGAGACGGCCAAGCTATGGGCCCGCGTCGTCCCTCGCCCGGCGTTGACGACCCTGGCGGATCGCCTTCCCGCCTGACGGTCGGTCGGCTATAAGAGGAGGCTTCCGGGGCGAGCCATGAACGACGATCAACCTTTACTGTCCGACGAGGACAAGCAGCTTCGCGATACGCTGAAGGCGCTCCTACAGGAGCATGCCGACCTCGACGCCTCGATCGAAGCCCTGGGACACATGCCGATTCCCGATCAGCTGCGCATCGCCCGGCTGAAGCGCAAGAAGCTGGCCCTGCGCGACGAGATCGTGAAGGTCGAAGACCGTATTCTGCCCGACATCATCGCCTAGCCGTCGGCAGGGGCCTGCACGGTCCAAGTGGATAGAAGGTCAGGATCGCGAACAATCTCGCCGGTAGATCTCAGACGATATTCCCCCGGTCGGGCGACCTCGAAGGCGCCAAGTTCAGGCGGCAGCCAGTAGCGCTCGCCCATCCGTTGCCCCGACAGGTCCAGTTCAATGCCGTTCTCGGGGTCAAGAGACACGATCAGGCCGTGCAACTGCTCTTGGCGGATGAGTTCACCACCCGCATCCACATAGGTCAGCCCCACCACGACGACCGCACCGATCCAGTCACGCTGCGCCGTCGCCCAGTCCATCAGCGCGCCTTCTTCCTCAGCCACATGGCGGCGTCGGCCTCGGACAGCCAGACCTCGGGATCGGTCTGGCCCGCATAGGCGCGAACGCCGAACGAGCCGCCCAGGGCCACGGTCGAGCCCTCCCAGACGAAGCCTTCGGTTTCCAGAGCCGCCGACAGGCGTCTGGCCTTTTCGCGGCCCTCATCCACGCCCGCGTTCATCAGCAGAAGCGCGAATTCGTCGCCGCCCAGGCGCCCGACGGCGTCGGACTCGCGCACATTGGCCAGCAGCAGGTCCGCCACAGCCATCAGGGCGGCGTCGCCCGCCGCGTGGCCCAGGCCGTCGTTGACGCCCTTGAACCCGTCCATGTCCAGATAGAGCAGAACCGCCTCGACCTCGTGACGGCGGCAATAGGCCAGGCTGCGGTTCAGCACCGCCATGAAGCCGCGCCGGTTCAACGCCGGCGTCAGGACATCATGATCGGCCAAAGCTTCAGCCATCTCGGCGCGGGCGGTCAGGGCGGCGACTTCGGCGTGCAGCCGTTCGATCTCGGCATGCAGATCGGTCTCTGCAATCGGTTCGGCCAAGTCGGTCAAGTCAGGCTCCGGCGCCACGAATCAAGGCCGACTCTGGCCCTCGCGACGGCCATGATTCTAACGACCTTGGTTGCGGGCGCAACGCGCGTGCTGTAACGGGCCGCTTTCCGTGTGGGGAGCCTTCGCATGACCGCCTCGACGCCACCCGTCGCCATCATCATGGGCAGCCGGTCCGACTGGCCGACCATGAAGCTGGCCGCCGACCGCCTGGACCAACTGGGCGTCGCCTGGGAAGCCAAGGTCGTCAGCGCCCACCGCACGCCCCAACGCCTCTATGACTTCGCCACGACCGCCAAGGCCAAGGGCCACAAGGTCGTCATCGCCGGCGCCGGCGGCGCGGCCCACCTGCCCGGCATGGCCGCCTCGATGACCGACTTGCCTGTGCTGGGCGTGCCGGTTCAGTCCAAGGCCTTGAAGGGCATGGATAGCCTGCTCTCCATCGTCCAGATGCCCGGCGGCGTGCCCGTCGCCACCCTGGCCATCGGCGAGGCGGGCGCCGCCAACGCCGGTATCCTGGCGGCGCAGATCCTGGCCCTGTCGGACCCCGCGCTTGCCGAGCGTCTGTCGGCCTTCCGCGCCGCCCAGACCCTATCCGTCGCCGAAACCGTCGAGGACTGACTTGCCCCAACTGCCCCTGAGCCCCGGATCGACCCTCGGCATTCTCGGCGGGGGCCAGTTGGGCCGGATGCTGAGCCAGGCCGCCTCGCGCCTGGGTTTCGACGTGGTGATTCTTGACCCGCAGCCGGACTGCCCGGCCGCCCGCGTCTCGCGCGCCCAGATCACCGCCCCCTATGACGATCCCGATGCGCTACAGGCCTTGGGCCGTCTGTGCGACGTCGTCACCTTCGAGTTCGAGAACGTCCCCGCCTCGTCGGTCGAGACCCTGGCCGAGGCCGGCGCTCTGGTCGCACCGGGACCGACGGCGCTTGCCGTGGCTCAGGATCGAGTGGACGAGAAGACCTATCTGAACGCTGTCGGCGCCGTGACCGCCGACTTCGCCCCCGTCACCACCCTGGATGACCTCACCAACGCCATCGACACGCTTGGCCTGCCCGCCCTGCTGAAGACCCGCCGCGAGGGTTATGACGGCAAGGGCCAGGTCTGGATACGCGACGCCGCCGACGCTGAGGCCGCCTTCGACGCCATCGGTCGCCGCCCCGCCGTGCTGGAAGCCGCCGCCGTCTTCAACCGCGAACTGTCGGTGATCGCGGCGCGCGGCCGTGACGGCGTCGTCGCCGTCTATCCGCTGGGTGAGAACATCCACGCCAACAGCGTGCTGAAGACCACCCTGGCCCCCGCCGCCGTCGATGCGACGACCCAAGCCCGCGCCGAGGAAATCGCCTCGGCCATTCTCGACGGCCTCGACTACGTCGGGGTCATGGGGATCGAGTTGTTCGACATGGGAGACGGCGTCTTGCTGGTGAACGAGGTCGCCCCGCGCGTCCACAACACCGGCCACTGGACCCAGGACGGCTGCGTCTGCGACCAGTTCGAACAGCACATCCGCGCCATCGCCGGCTGGCCCCTGGGCCCCACCGAGGCCCACGCCCGCGTCGAGATGACCAACCTGCTGGGCGACGAGGTCGATCAGTGGCCCGCGCTCGCCGCCGCGCCAAACGCCCGCCTGCACCTCTACGGCAAGCACGAGGCCCGCGCCGGGCGGAAGATGGCGCACGTGAACCGGGTGCTGGGACCGAACGGCTAGATCAGGGACGCAGCGCGCAGAGCCGGTCCAGAAGCAAGGCCTGACCGGGATCGGTCGGAGCCTTCAACTGACCCTCCAGCCTGGAGGACTCCGTGAAACCTGCAACCTCACGATAGTAGTCACGCGCGCCGAGCGCCACGAGACGCTGCTGACAGTCCAGGGTCAGGCGCGCGACAATGGTGTTGACCCCGTCGTCCGGCGACGGCGGCGCCGACCCGCGCATCAGCACCGTCAGGACACCCCCATCTCGCGCCAGCGAGGTCTCGTCGATGAAGTATCTGAAGGCCCCGACGGCGCCGACTTCCTGCCACTGAACAGCGTCACGATTTGCTAGGATTTGCGCCATCGCCGGGCTGCCGACCGACACAAGCATCGTCAGGACGACTGCCTTCGCCGCCGCCCTCATCGGACTTCCTTGGCCCCATACCTCAACCGCCCCAGGGCGTCCGTGACGACCTTGATCGGCGCGTCGAAATCCTTGCCCGCCTTCCACTTCTCAAAGGCCATGACGTTCTCGATGCGGCGAGCGACGAAGGCCTCGGCGGCTTCGCGCCCCTCGAACCAGCGCATGGTCAGGGCGGGGATCAGAATGCCGCCCAGGATGGCGCGCTTGGAGTAGTGGTTCTGGTCCGTGGCCGTATCCCCGGCCCAGCGCCACAGGTGGTCGGCGCTCTCCCAGGCCAGTTTGAAGCCCAGGTCCACATTGGTCGGCAGGGTCAGGAAGCCGGCGCAGCGCTTGGCCGCCTCGATGTCCAGCGCCCCTGCCTCCATCCGCGCCGAGACGGCGGCGGCGATTCGTTCGCGAATCTTCATCGTGGCGGCGGGCGTGGCCTCGAGCGCCTGAAGCGCCCGCGAATCGTGGCGGCGCGACAGCAGGACGGCCAGGTCACGCGCCCCGTTCGGCAGCAGCAGTTCCTCGTCCCCCAGCGACAGGCCGTTCGCCTCGCAGGCGGCACGCACCAGTCGGCTGTTCCAGCCCAGGGCGGGCGCGCGCTCTATGGCGGCGTCCAGCACGGCCTGCTCCATGCGGGAGGCCCAGTCGGTTTTGGGAGCGGCGGCGTCAACGGTCACGGTCATATCCCCAGAATAGTCCTGTCGTCGGGGCTTTTCGACCCATCACGATTGCCTGTGTCGATCTGGACAGGCCCCCGCTCGTCGTGTATCAGCGCGCCTTCATCCGAGAGCCCTGCCTTTCGGGAGAGTTTTTATTTTGTCTGCCCGTCTCCCTTCGAAAGGACGCGGCGGGCGGCCAAAGGAGAGATAACCCTGGTTCAGATTTTCGTTCGCGACAACAATGTCGATCAGGCGCTGAAAGCCCTGAAAAAGAAGATGCAACGCGAAGGCAGCTTCCGTGAAATGAAGCGCCACGTGCACTTCGAGAAGCCCTCGGAAAAGCGCGCTCGCCAGAAGGCTGAAGCCGTTCGCCGCGCTCGCAAGCTGGCTCGCAAGCGCGCCCAGCGCGAAGGCCTGCTGCCGGCTCCGAAGCCCCGCACGCCGGGCGGCCGTTAATACGGCCCCAGCCATAGGCTGAAAGATCAAGGCCCGCCCCGGGAAACCGGAGCGGGCCTTTTCTTTGGCTGAAGGTGTCGATTGGAGCTCTAGAAAACGCCCACAGCAGCGTCAGCCCAGATCAGCAGCACCCCAAAGACCAGCGCGCCGCCTATCGCCAGCCGCCAAACCAGCTTCTTGGCCCGCCACGCCGCCAACTCGAAGATCAGGCCTGCTCCGATCAGAAGGACGCCCGCGAAGGCAAAGTCCGCTGCATCCCAGGCCACCTCGCGGGTGAACTGCATGGCGATCCACGGCAGCAGCAGAAGCGCCGCGATCAGCCCCCACATCGCCAGCCGCCAAGTGCTGCCCGTCGTTTTCATCAGCGTCGTCATGGCGAGCCTCGCTCGATTGCCGTTCATTTTCCGAAACGAGCGGCGGCGCGGGAGGTTTCACGGCCGCCCCGCCCGCCTCAGCGCCCTCCGCGGACGGCGCCGAGGAAGCTCTTCCAGTTCAGCTTGACGTCCGACAGGGCGCCCGCGCGGAAGGCCCGGCCCGCGACCCAGATCATCAGGGCGGCGAAGGCGAACATGCCGATCAGGGAGCCCACGATCTCGATCATCGGCGGGCCGCTGGGGGCGCGCGCGGCCATGACAAAGGGGGTGAAGGGCGGGATCAGGCTCATCACCTTGACCACCGTGGCGTCCGGCGTGCGAATGGCCATCTGCATGACCAGCAGCGGCACGACCAGAACCATCATGATCGGCCCCATCAGGGTCTGGGCGTCGCGCGGCGTGTCGCAGAAGGCGCCGATCGCCGCGAACAGGACCGCATACATCAGATAGCCGCCGACCATGAACAGCAGGAAGTAGATCAGCAGGCCGTCGCTCAGCAGCACCGAGCCGATGTCGCGCGCCACGTCGGGCGCGGCGGCGATCAGGCCGATCCCGCCCAGACCGCCCCAGGCGACCAGAACGGTCAGGGTCAGCAGGGCCACGCCCAGCACCTTGCCCGTCAGGATCTCGGTCGCCGAGGCAGAGGACAGCAGGACCTCGAGAATCTTGTTCGACTTCTCCTCCATGACGCTGTTCAGCAGGATCGAGGCGCCGGTGATGATCAGCGACCACAGGATGAAACCGACCGCCAGGCCGACGATCACCGGCAGCTTGTCGCGGAACGAGACCTCGCCGCCCGACGCCGCCTTGGGCGAGAAGACCGACAGGTCAGGGCGGAAACGATCCGTCTGGGCCACCACGGTCGGATCGATGCCGCTGGCCGCGAAGACCTGGCGACGGTTGGCGTCCTTCAGGGCGTCGCGAACGGCGTCCTCGACGGCGTCGTCGGTGGCGCGGGCGGTCCAGACGCGAGCGCCGGGCTGACCATTCGCCTCGGTCAGGAAGGCAATGCCGCTCAGCTTCTGGCCTTCCGGCGCATCGTCGGTCAGGTAGCGCCGGGCCAAGGCGTCGCGGGCCTCGCCCGGCGCCGCGGCGGTGATCTCGGCCGGGGCTGCGACCAGGGTCAGACTGCGCTTGGGCGTCTCGAACTTGGCGCCCGCGCGCGGCGCTTCGCGCTTCAGCGCCGCGACGCCGGCCTCATAGCCCTCGGTCTCGGCGACCTGTCGCACCCGATCTCCGCCGGCCACGCCCGCCTCGGGGATGGCGGCCATGCGCAGGGCGCTGATGTCGCCGCGCGCCTGCTCGCTTTCGAGCGACTGTCGCACGGCGGCGGCCAGGCCGGAACCGGCCGGCGTCTCGTCAACCAGGGCCACCGCGCGCGTCGGCTCGGCATGGCTCATCATGATGGGAATGGCCCCGCCCAAGGCCCCGAACAGGGGGAAGGCCAGCAGCGACAACCAAAAGCCGACGGTCTTGGCATAGGCCATGAACTCGCGGCGCGCGATCAGAAGGGTGCGGTTCATCGGGCGGCCTCCGCCTTGAGGGCATCGCGGGAGACGCTCTGGTCCTCGTCCGGGTGATCACCGGTCAGGGCGATGAAGGCGTCATGCAGCGTCGGTTCCTTGATCTGGAACCGACGCACGTCCAGCCCGGTCAGGAAGGCCGACTTCAACGCCTCCTGCCCGCCCGCGCCCTGGGCCAGCCCGGCGCGCAGCGTGCGGGCGCCGTCATGATCGTTCAGCACCTCGACGCTCGACACGCCCGGCAGGGCCGCGACGGCGGCGGGGTCCAGCGTCCCCTCCAGTTCAAGGAAGCGCGGCGAGGTCGCGCGCGCCTGATCCACCGTGCCCTCGAAGGCCTTCTTGCCGCGCGCCAGCAGCACGACCTTGTCGCACAGTCGCTCGGCGTGCTGCATCACGTGGGTGGAGAACAGGACGGTGGCGCCGTCGGCGGCCAGGGCGCGGATCATGGCCTCCAGCCCCTGCTGGTTCATCGGATCGAGGCCGGAGAAGGGCTCGTCCAGGATCACAAACTCAGGGCGGTGCACGACCGAAGCGATCAACTGAACCTTCTGCGCCATCCCCTTGGACAGGTCCTTCATCTTCTTCTTTTGCGCGTCGCCCAGGCCCATCTGTTCCAGCATGTCGCGGGCGCGCTTGCGCCCCTCGGACGCAGGCAGCCCCTTCAGCCCGCCGAAGAAGGCGATGGCGTCGACCGGGGTCATCTTCTTGTAGAGACCGCGCTCCTCGGGCAGGAAACCGATGCGGTCGCGCACCTTGCGGCCGTCGTCAGCGCCCAGGATGTCGATCCGACCCGTGGTGGCGGGCTGCAGCCCCAGGATCATGCGCAGGGTCGAGGTCTTGCCCGCGCCATTGGGGCCGAGAAAGCCGCAGATCGTGCCCTTCTCGACCTCGAAGCTCAGATCCGAAACGGCCTGAAAGCCGCCGTATCTCTTGCTGATTCCATCTAGCGTAAGCGCCGCCGCCATGCCGTTTCCCCTCGCAACCGTCGAACAGGAATCCTAACGGTGAGACGCGGGATATGGAAAGGGCATTTTACATTACGGATCAGTCATGATCCGAACGCCTCCTATGTCGGGACGCTGACCTTCACGTCGAAGGCCTGACCGACGACCTTGGTCGGGTTCACCTGGCCGCCGTTGCGGCGGACCTCGAAATGCAGGTGCGGACCGGTGGAATAGCCGGTCGAGCCGACCAGACCGATGCGCTCGCCCGAGGCGACCTCCTGTCCCGTATGGACGTCGATGCGGCTGAGGTGGCCATAGACGCTGCTGAGGCCGTTGGGGTGCTTGACCTCGATGAAGTTGCCGTAGCCGCCCGCCTGGAAGCCAGCACGCACCACGCGGCCCTCGGCGGTCGTATAGACGCTGGTGCCCTTGGGCGCGGCGATGTCCACGCCCTTGTGAGCGCGGGCCTTGGCCTCGATGGCCAGCTTGCGCAGGCCAAAGGCGGAGTTGATGCGATAGCCCTTCACCGGGGCCTCGAACAGGACCTTGCGGGTGACCGGCCCGGCCGGCTTGGCTACAGCCTGAACCGGCGGAGCGGCGGGGGCGGACAGGTCCTCGACCTTGTCCGGGACGGGGCCGGCGGCGCCCAAGGGGGCGCCAGCCATGGCGAGGACGGCGGTGACGGCGACGACGCTGGTCTGACCGAAACGGATCGCAAACGGCCTCACGGCCGGGGGAAGAAAACGCATACTGAAACTGCACTCCAGGCGCTCGAACTGCGAGCGGGAGGGCCGTCATGGTCACGCGAAACAAGCTGCGCAGGTGGCGGAAAAGCAGTCGCCGACGGCCGGGGTTGGTCGTCTTTTGCCATCACACCGGGACGCGAATGGGGCACGCGCGGGGCGACAAGGCGTCGCATCGGGGGAACCCGAGCGCCCTGCCCAAACGAAAGGGCCGCGCGACCTGCGCCGCGCGGCCCCTCCCCTGTCTGGCCGGCGCCCTAAAGCGGCAGGGTCAGTTGCACCCCGCCCATGTGGCTGTCGGCCTGATCACCGAAGCGGCCCTTGTAGCCGACGGACACTTTAAGGCGGTCCATGATCGTGCCCTCGATGCCTGCCGAGGCCAGGAACTGACCGCCCCAGGGCTGATCCACCTCACGCGCCAGGATCTGAGCCGGGTTGCCGGCGATGCCAGTGTGGACCGCGTCGCTGTCATCGCTGAGGCTGTCGCGATAGCCGCCCTCGGCGTAGAAGCGGAAGCGGTCGATCCCGCCCTCGGCCCGCAGGGCGATCTCGGCGGTCGTGCCTTGGACCGAGCGGTCCTGATAGGCGTACTGGGCCGCCACCCCCTGCTCGGTGAAGCCGTCCACGTCGCTGTTGATCCAGGCCACGGCGGCGCGCGGCGACAGGGCGATGCCGCCCATGTCGAACCACATCCCGCCTTGCAGACGCGCGCCGGTCGAGACGCCGCGGGTCGAGCCCGTGTGGACGATGGGCGCCAGAGAGGTCAGGCGGCTGATGTCGTTGAAGTCGTCCTGGGCCACGCCCGCCGCTGCGTTGACGAACAGATCGCCCGAGCGCCAGCCGCCGTAGAGGTCGAGGCCAAACGTATCCAGATCGACATTGAGGCTGCCTGCGTCGACGTCGGCGTTGCGATAGCTGCCGGCCAGGCCGAACTTCATCGTCTCAGTGCCCGACTCCAGCGCGATCCGCACGCCATAACCGTCCGAAGTGACCTCGCCGATGACGCCGCGCGCGTCGGTCTTGGTGCGATCCGCCAGAGCGGAGACCGAGATGGACGTCCCCGCCGTCCAGGCGTCGCGCCCCGACAGGCTGGCGGTCGATCCATCCAGCGCATCCTCGCGGTGCCGCCAGGCAGTCTCGCCCAGCACGGCGGTCTGGCTGCCCAGGTCGCCGTAGTAGAGGTAGTCGTTGGCCAGACGCGCAATCAGGCGGTGGCCCGCCGCCGTCGGGTGGACGCCGTCCCAATAGAGATAGCCTTCGGGGCTGGAGCAAACGGTCACGCCATTGAAGCAGGCGTCCTTGGCGTTGGTCAGACCGAACTGGCCCGGGTTGCCCGTCAGGGTGTCGCTGATCTTGTAGAGGTCCATCAGGATGATGTTGCTGTTCGGCTGGGCCGCCGCCACGGTCATCAGCCCCGCCTGCAAGGCGCTGTTGAACGTCGTCCCTGCATAGTCCGCCAGCGGCTGGGCCGGCAGGGCCGGGCCCTGATTGAACTGCGGCGTCGTGCCCAGACGCGGCAGGTTGGTCACCAGAATGGTGCCCGCTCCAGCGGAGGCCACGCTGTTGACGATGAAGTTGATGTCAGTCGCCGCCGCCTGAGACACCGCGGAGATGGCGCCTTGCGGATTGGCCGATGCGCCCGCCGCCGGGATGCCCTGGAAGATGTTGTTGGCGCCGCCCAGGATGCTGACCAGATCGCCCGCCCCGAACTTTCCGCCCGCGCCCATATAGGCCAGCAGTTGATTGCGCATGCCGGGCGGCGAGGCCGAACTGTCGGTCCGGGCGCCGCCGAAGGCGTAGTTGACGCTGCCCGTAACCGGCGCGCCGGCGGCATAGCGCCCGACATTGAAGCCCAGCAGTTCGGTGAAAACCGGCCCGTTAGAGAATCGTCCCTGATAATAGGGCGGCGAGGTCGGAGTCGCTCCGCCCGTCGCGGCATAGAGGTTGCCGTTGTCGGACAGGCTGTCGCCGAACACGACCAGTCGATTGTAGCTCTGGGCCCCGGCCGCGCTTGCGGTGGAGACGGCGGCCAGAGTCAGCGCGGCCAAGGCCGCTCCGCGAAGAAGTCGAGACATCGGTGTTCCTCCCTCGACCGTCAGTGTGCGGTCGTTATTGGGGAGGATGCGCTGCTTTGCCGCCAACGCAAGATGCCCCAAGGGAAGCTGAACGCTGATCAGTGAAGCATTCTGAACCGCACTGTGCCCGGCAGGTCACGCAGGACCTTCAGCACCTCGGGATCATAGTCGCGATCGACGTCGGTGATGACGTAGCCGGTCCGCTCGTCCGTCTTCAGGTGCTGGCCCAGGATGTTGAGGCCTGCCGACGACAGGGCGCGGTTCAACTCGGCCAGGACGCCGGGCTGGTTGCGGTGGATGTGCAACAGGCGGTGGGCGCGCGACACCTCGGCCAGTTGCACGTTCGGCAGGTTGACGCAGAAGGTGGTGTCGCCCCGGTTCAGATAACCCAGCAGGCGCTCGGCGGCGAACTCGGCGATGGCTTCCTGGGCTTCTTCGGTCGAGCCGCCGATGTGCGGCGACAGGATGACGTTCTTCAAACCCTGCAGAGGGCTGGCGAAGGGGTCGGCGTTGGTGCGCGGCTCCTCGGGGAAGACATCGACCGCGGCGCCGGCGATCCGGCCCGACGTCACCGCCTCAGCCAGGGCGTCCACGTCGACGACGTGGCCGCGCGACAGGTTCAGGAACAGGGCGCCCGGCTTCATCTTCGCGAACTGGGCCGCGCCGATGACGTCGGCGTTGTCCTTGCGTCCGTCGACGTGCAGGCTGACCACGTCGGCCTCGGCCAGCAGGGCGTCCAGCGAGCGCATCCGCCGAGCGTTGCCCAGGGCCAGCCGTTCCGACAGGTCGTGGAAGATGACGCGCATCCCCAGACCTTCGGCCAGGACCGACAGCTGCGAGCCGATGGCGCCATAGCCGACGATGCCCAGGGTCTTGCCGCGCAGCTCGCGCGAGCCGGTGGCCGACTTGTTCCACTGGCCCTGATGCATGGCCGCCGACTTGTCGGCCACATCACGCATCAGGACGATGGTCAGGCCGATGGCCAGTTCCACCACCGAACGGGTGTTGGAATAGGGGGCGTTGAACACGGCCACCCCATGTTCGGCGGCGGCCTCCAGATCAATCTGGTTGGTGCCGATGCAGAAGGCGGCGACGGCCAGCAGACGGTCGGCCTGTTCCAGCACGCGGGCGCTGACATTGGTCTTGGAGCGAATGCCCAGGACGTGCACGCCCTTGATCGCCTCGATCAGGTCGTCCTCGTCCAGCGCGCCCTTCATCGTCTCGACGGAATAGCCCGCCTCCTCCAGCCGCTCGACGGCGGCGGGGTGGATGTTTTCCAGCAGCAGCATGCGGACGCGGTTGCGCGGATAGGACCAGCGACCCGACACGCCCTCGGCGAACAGGACCTCGTCCAGCGAGGCTGCGGTGGCGTCGGCGACAGCGACCACCTTGGACCGGCTGACCACCTCGGTGAAGGCGTAGAAGCGGTCGGCGGCGCCGGCCAGCTTGACCTCGGCGTCGGTCCAGCCGTCGCCGACCATGACCACAGGTCCAGTCAGGTTGAGAGCCTTGATGACCTCGGGCTTGCCGTTGTCCCGCGACAGGGGGTTGGCGTCGTCCACGCCCGTCACCCGGCCCTCGGCGTCATAGATCAGGTCGTTGCACAGCACATGCTCTGCGGCGATGCCCAGACGTGCGGCCAGCGGCGCGATCACCTCGCGGAAGCCCCCCGACAGGATGTAAACTCGCTCGGCGTGGCGCTCGAAGAAGTCGACGTTGCGGCGAATAGAGGCGCTGGCCTCGTCCAGGACCCGGTCGGCCAGGGCCTCGACGTGACCGCGGTTCAGTCCCAGAAGCGCCAGACGGCGACGCAAGGCCGTGCCGAAGTCCACCTCACCCGACATGGCCTGATCGGTCAGGGCCGCGATCTCGGCCTTTTTCGCCGCCGCATCGGGGGCGTCGGACAGGGCGATGTCAGCGAGCGCCTCAAGCGTCTCGATGCGCACCAGGGTGGAATCGAAGTCGAAGATGAAGACGGGCGAAGTCATGCGCCGCACCTACCCCACCTTCGCAACTGCAGCAATAAAAAGGGGGACCAAAGCCCCCCTTTCCGCACGATTTTTCCAAAAGCGTCACAGTTTCCCGAAACCGCCCTTGCGCCGGCTTTCCAGCGCAGCAGCCCCGATGGCGGCCGCGATGGTGGCCACGGCCAGCAGGGCGCCGCCCTCCTTGGCGTGATCGCGAGCGAAGTCGCCGGCGTCCTCGGCATAGCGACGCGCCTGCTTGGCGTATCGCCTCATCGGCTTGCGCGCCTTGCTGCGCGAGCCCGCGAGCCAGTGCTCGGCCCGCGACCTCGCGTCATGGCCGAAGCGCCCCGCCCGCTCGCCGGCGTAGTCTCCCAGATCGGCGGCGCGGTGGGTCAGGTCCTCAGCGCCGTGACGGACGCCGCGCGCGATGTCGTCGAAGCGATGGCGCAGCGCCTCGGCGTCGAACCAGCCGCGCGGATCGACGCGTTCGCGCAGCCGCTCATAACGTGTCGGGCCCGACCGCTGGTTCAGCAGCAGGGCGGCGATCCCCACCCCCGCCAGCACAGCGACCACGCCCGCCGTGATTCCGGGGTGTTTGCGGACCTCGTCCACGGCGTTGAACTGTCGAACCATGGGCACTCAAACCTCTTATTGTCGAAAACGGTCGTCAGGACAGGAGCGAACCGGGTCGAAAGAGGTTCCGCTGTAAACGGCCAAGCTGCAAGAGGACGCCCCTTCCCCGCCGCCCCTTACCAAGCGGGGATCGCCTCCCTATGTTGCGCCGCTTCCGACAGTTTCGCCTATTCAGGATTTTCGCCGTGACCGATCACGCGCCCGCCGCACAGCCCATCGAGGCTCCGACCGACAACCTCGCCGCCGCCTTCCAGATCGACGGCTGGCCCGTGCGCGGCCGCTTGGTGCGGCTGGGCGAGGTGGTGGACAAGATCCTGTCGGCCCATGACTATCCCGAGCCGGTCGCCGCCCTGCTGGGCGAGGCCTGCGTCCTGGCCGCCATCGTCGGTTCGGCGCTGAAGTTCGAGGGCCGCCTCATCGTTCAGGCCCAGGGCGACGGCCCGGTGCGCTATGTCGTGGCCGACTACGACACAGACGGGACCCTGCGCGGATTCTGCCGCTTCGATCCCGAAGAAGTCGCCAAGGCGTCAGAGGGCTTCGTGCGCCCCGGCGCCCAGACCCTGCTGGGCAAGGGCGTCTTCATCATGACCCTGGACCGGGGCGAGGACTTCGAGCGCACCCAGGGCATCACCCCGATCGAGGGCGAAAGCCTGTCGCTGTGCGCCGAGCACTACTTCACCCAGTCCGAGCAGGTGCCGACCAAGGTGCGGCTGGCCGTGGGTCAGGTGACGACCGAGGCCGGCACGGCCTGGCGCGCGGGCGGGGCCATGATCCAGGTCATCGCCGGCGACGACGCGCGCGGCTCGACCGAGGAGGTCTGGGAGCGGACCCGCGCCCTGTTCTTCACCCTGGGCGACGACGAACTGATCGACCCGACGATCAGCGCCGAGACCCTGCTGTTCCGCCTGTTCCACGAAGACGGCGTGCGCCTGGAAGGCGCCAAGGCCCTGACCGCCGTCTGCCGCTGCTCCAAGGAGCGTCTGGTCGCAGTGATGCAGTCCTTCCCGCCGGAAGACCGCGCCGCCATGGTCGAGGACGACGGCATGATCCACGCAACGTGCGAATACTGCTCGACCGTCTACAAGATCGCCCCTGAGGAGATCGAGCAGTCCGCCGCCTAGACTCGCTCCACATGGTCAGCCGCTAGATCAGCATGAAGATCGCATTGCCATAGTTGTGCAGGAGGATCGGCAGCAGGACGCTGCCGGTCTTCTCGCGCAGCCAGACGAGCAGCAGGGCTGATACCCCCGTCGTCGCCATCAGCAGCGGCTCGAAGGTAAAGCCGCCGTCGGCATAGCCCAGGGCGTGGGTCAGGCCGAAGGCCAGAGACGACAGCACCGCCCCCCAGCCCATCCATACCCCCAGGATGCGCACCGGCCTGCCAAAGGCTTCGTTCAACATCAGCAGCAGCACGCCGCGATAGAAGAGCTCCTCATCCAGCCCCGGCATGGTCAGTTGGAAAGCCAGACTGTCGAGATCGAAGCCCTGGTCAGGGAAATAGAGAGCCAGCCCGAAGAACAGGGCGACCAGCAGGCCCGACAGGACCAGGGCGCCGGGCAGGCCCCGGCGATCCTGCTTCAGCGTCAGGCCCGCCCGCCTCCAACCGATGAAGGGCAGACTGGCCACGGCAAGGGACAGCAGGACGGCCAGCGCCTTACCCTCCCAGTTCCAGTTCGACGAACCGAACGACAGGGGCAGATGGCCGTAGCCGCGCGTCAGCACGACGTCATAGACCGCCATCAGCAGCAGGGCGGCGATCAACCAGCCCCACCGCACGCGCCCCTTCATCAGGACCGCCGCCAGCAACCCGCCCAGGGCGACGGCGCCGACCCATCCCAACATGGCTATGATCGCATCCGGCATTCCGCCTCTCCCCGTGACCTGTCGTCATGAGGCCGGCGGTCACGCCTGCGGATGCGGATGACCGAAATTTAACGCGCCGGCCGAAGCCGGCGACGTTCTAGCTGTTCAGGTCCAGCGAATAGCCGGCCGAGCGCACGGTGCGGATCGGGTTGACCGTGCCCTCGACGTTCAGGGCCTTGCGCAGACGGCCGACGTGGACGTCGACGGTGCGGGCCTCGACATAGACGTCCGAGCCCCAGACGGCGTCCAGCAGCTGTTCGCGGCTGAAGACCCGGCCCGGATGCTTCATCAGGTGGTCCAGCAGGCGGAACTCGGTCGGGCCCAGGTGAACCTCCTTGCCCGCACGGCGGACGCGGTGGGCGACGCGATCGATGACGATGTCGGCGTGGTTGATCCGGTCGTCGGCCAGACCCGGACGGATGCGGCGCAGCACCGCGCGGATGCGCGCGGTCAGCTCCGTCATCGAGAAGGGCTTGGTCATATAGTCGTCGGCGCCGGTGTCCAGGCCGCGCACGCGGTCGGTTTCTTCGCCGCGCGCAGTCAGCATGATGATCGGCAGGTTGCGCGTCTCGGCCCGGCCGCGCAGGCGGCGACAGACCTCGATGCCCGACAGCTTGGGCAGCATCCAGTCCAGCAGCACCAGATCCGGCAGGCGCTCGTCGACCTGCAGCAGCCCTTCCTCCCCGTCCGCCGCCACGGTCACGTCATAGCCTTCCTTCTCCAGATTGTACTGAAGCAGGGTGGCCAGGGCGTCCTCGTCTTCCATCACCAGAATATAGGGTTGCACGTCAGGCTCTCCGGTCGGTCGAAGTCGTCAGCAGTAAGGGAAGTCAGTCAGCCGTCGGGTCGGACGGAGCCGAGGACGGTGATGGGGTCGAGACATGGGGCGTGGGCGTCTGTTCCTCGCCCGGACCGGGCACGGCCTTGGGCCGCTCGCCCAGCATTTCCTCGCCGGTGATCTCATAGTGGACGGTCTCGGCGATATTGGTCGCGTGGTCGCCGATCCGCTCGAGGTTCTTGGCCATGAACAGCAGATGGGTGCAGGCCGTGATCGTGCGCGGGTCGCCCATCATGTAGGTCAGCAACTCGCGGAACAGGGCGTTGTAGTGCTCGTCCACCTCGTCGTCGGTGCTCCACACCGACAGGGCGCGTTCCAGCTCCGAGGCCGTATAGGCGTCCAGAACGTCGCGCAGGCGGGTCGAGACCAGACGGCCCATCCGCTCGATCGACCGGGTCAGGGGCTGCATCGGCTCGCCCTCGGCCAGGATCAGCGCCCGCTTGGCGATGTTCTTGGCCAGGTCGCCGGTCCGTTCCAGGTCCGAGGCCAGCTTCATGGCCCCCAGGGTGCGGCGCAGGTCCGAGGCCACCGGCTGACGCAGGGCGATCAGACGGATGGACTTCTTCTCGATGTCGCGGTGCAGGGCGTCCAGACGGTTGTCGCGTTCGACCACCGCCTTGGCCAGAGCCACGTCGCGCCGGGCGACGGATTCGATGGCGTCCGCCACCTGGGCCTCGGCCAGACCGCCCATGCGGACGACTTCCGCCGTCAGCTGGTTCAGTTCGTCGCCGTAAGCCTTGACCGTATGCTGGTTCATGCTCGCGCCCTTAGCCGAAGCGGCCGGTGATGTAGTCGAGCGTGCGGCGCTCGCGCGGATTGGTGAAGATCTCTTCGGTGTCGCCGGTCTCGACCAGCTTGCCCATGTGGAAGAAGGCCGTGCGCTGCGACACGCGGGCCGCCTGGGCCATGGAGTGAGTGACGATGACGATGCAGTAGCGCTCGCGCAGTTCGTCGATCAGTTCCTCGATCTTGGCCGTGGCGATCGGGTCCAGCGCCGAGCAGGGCTCGTCCATCAGGATGACTTCGGGCTCGACCGCGATGGCGCGGGCGATGACCAGACGCTGCTGCTGGCCGCCCGAAAGGCCGGTGCCGGGCGAATGCAGGCGGTCGGCGACCTCGTCCCACAGGCCGGCGCGCTTCAGCGCCTTCTGCACGATCTCGTCCAGTTCGCCCTTGGACGAGGCCAGGCCGTGAATCTTCGGCCCATAGGCGACGTTCTCATAGATCGTCTTGGGGAAGGGGTTGGGCTTCTGGAACACCATGCCGACCTGGGCGCGCAGCAGCACGGGGTCGATCTTGCGGTCGTTGATGTCGCCGCCGTCCATCTGGATTTCGCCGGTGACGCGGCAGCCCGGAATGGTGTCGTTCATGCGGTTCATGGTCCGCAGGAAGGTCGACTTGCCGCAGCCCGACGGGCCGATCAGGGCCGTGACGGTCTTGTCCGGGATGTCCAGCGAGACGCCGAACAGGGCCTGTTTCTCGCCATAGAAGACGGAAACGTCGCGCGCGGCGATCTTGATCGGACCCAGCGGGGCCGAGGCGTGGGCGCCCACGGCCGGGGCGGTCGTCAGGGTCGCGGCCCCGGCGGAACCGCCGTCGGCCAGACCCTCGGGGGCGCGGAAGATTTTGGACATCATAAGACTACCACCGACGTTCGAAGCGCCGACGCAGCAGGATCGCGGCGGCGTTCATGACGATCATGAAAGCGAGGAGCACCAGGATGGCGGCGGCGGTCCGCTCGTGGAACGCGCGCTCCGAGGCGTTCTCCCAGATGTAGATCAGCGAAGGCAGGGCGCCGACCGGCTCGTCGATGGCGTGAGGCACGCCGGGGACGAAGCTGATCATGCCGATCAGCAGCAGGGGCGCCGTCTCGCCCAGGGCGTGGGCCATGGCGATGATCGAACCGGTCATGACGCCCGGCATGGCCAGGGGCAGAACGTGGCCGAACACCGTCTGGGTGCGGCTGGCGCCCATGGCCAGGGCCGCTTCACGGATCGAGGGCGGCACGGCCTTCAGCGCCGATCGCGTGGCGATGATCACCGTCGGCAGGGCCATCAGTGCCAGGACCAGGCCGCCGACCAGCGGACTGGCGCGCGGCAAGTGCATGAAGTTGATGAACAGGGCCAGACCCAGCAGGCCGTAGACGATCGACGGCACGGCGGCGAGGTTGTTGATGTTGACCTCGATGATCGCCGTGATGCGGTTGCGCGGCGAATACTCCTCAAGCCAGACAGCGGCGCCGACGCCGACCGGAATGGCGATCAGGGCCGTGACCAGCAGCATCAGGGCCGAACCGACCACGGCGCCCAACAGGCCCGCCAGTTCCGGCTGGGTCGAGTCGCCCTTGGTGAACAGGGCGCTGTTGAAGTGGGCGCGGACGGAACCCGAGGCCTTCATCCGGTCCAGCCAGGCCATCTGCTCATTGCTGATGCGGCGCTGATCCTCAGGCGTGGCCTTGGAAATCTCGCCCTTCAGATAGAGGTCGGCATTGTCCGACAGGGGGGCGGTGACCGGCACTGTCTGGCCCAGCAGGCTGGGCTGGCGCGCGATCATGCCCGCCGCCTGGAACTTCAACTCCGAGGAGAACAGGGCCTTCATGGCCGCGGCCTTGGAGCCCTGGGCGTCGTCCTGGATGCCCAGGCGACGCAGTTGCTGCTCGGCGACGATCTGCTCGAAGTTCGCGCCCTGCGGATAGGAGCGGTCGATGCGCGACGCGTCCATATGGACCGGCAGGGTGACGCTGTGGCTGTAGAAGGCGGTGCGGCCCTGCATGATGATGCTGCCCAGCAGGATCACCAGGAAGACCAGGGCGAAGCCGATGGCCGCGCGGCCGTACCACTTGAAGCGCGTCTCGCGGGCGTAGCGACCGCGCAGACGGGCCTGCAGGCGCTGGGTGCGCGGGCTGACGCCGGTCACGTTTTGGGCGGCGTCAGTCATACTGTTCCCGATAGGCTTGCACGATGCGCATGGCGACGATGTTGAGCAGCAGGGTGACCACGAACAGGGTCAGGCCCAGGCCGAAGGCGGCCAGGGTTTTCGGGCTGTTGAACTCCTGGTCCCCGGTCAGCAGGGTGACGATCTGCACCGTGACAGTGGTGACCGTGTCCAGCGGGTTCAGCGTCAGCTTGGCGGCCAGACCCGCGGCCATGGTCACGATCATGGTCTCGCCGATGGCGCGAGACACGGCCAGCAGGAAGGCCCCGGCGATGCCCGGCAGGGCGGCCGGCAACAGCACCTTCTTGACCGTCTCGGACTTGGTCGCGCCCATGGCGTAGGAGCCGTCGCGCAGCGACTGCGGCACGGCGTTCATGATGTCGTCGGACAGGGAGCTGACGAAGGGGATCAGCATGATGCCCATGACCGCGCCGGCCACCAGGGCCATCTGGTTCTGCACCAGCAGCAGGTATTGGCCCATGCCGTCCAGCGGACCGCCGACCAGCCAGCCGCCCAGGGTGTTGAAGAAGACGCGGAAGGCCGGCCCCACCGTCAGGGCGGCGAAGAAGCCGTAAACCACGGTCGGCACGCCCGCCAGGACCTCAAGCAACGGCTTGACCACGGCCCGGGTGCGGCGACCGGCGTATTCCGACAGATAGATGGCCGAGAACAGGCCGATCGGGCCCGCCACCAGCATGGCGATCAGCATGATCAGGAAGGTGCCGGCGAACAGGGGCACGGCCCCGAAGGCGCCCGAGGAGCCGATCTGGTCGGCGCGGATCGCCATCTGCGGGCTCCACTTGGTTCCGAACAGGAACTCGGTGACCGGCACGGAGGCGAAGAAGCGCAGGCTGTCCCACACCAGCGAGAAGATGATGCCCACGGTCGTCAGCACGGCCACCGCCGAACAGGCGAACAGCAGGATGCTGATCCAGCCTTCCACCCGATTGCGCGCGCGCAGGTCGGGGCGGATGCGGACGAAGACGAAGACCCCGCCCAGGACGGCCGCGATCAGGGCCGCGACGCCGCCGCCCCAGGCCAGGGCCGACGAAATGCGGTGGGCGCGACGGCCCTCGGCCGGCAGTTCCTCGGCATAGGGGGCAGGCCAGATCTGCTGGGCTTCAAGCCCGGCGCCGATGCGGCGCGCGTCCGAGAAGAAGGCCTCGCGACGAAAGGGCTCCAGTTGGGTGATGCTGTCAGGCGCGCCGGCAGCCAACATCTGGCGCTCCAACGGGGCCGAAAAGATCGAGGCGGCGATCAGCACGACCAGAGCCGGCATGCCGACCCAGATCAGGGCGTAGAGGCCGTGTTGGCCCGGTCGCGAATGGGCTTTAACGCCCGCGCTGCGGCGCGTCGCCAGCCGGCGACCGCCCAGATAGGCCAGCCCCGAGAAGGCGATCAGCAGTAACAGGAAAATCCAGATCATCCGGGTCCGTGCACGCGTGAATCATTAACGTGCCGGGTCCGGCGCGTTTCGGCCGGGAAACTGCCTGTGATTGGCGAGCGGAATAAGACGGCTGCGTGACAGTTCTGTTACGGCGCCCGTCCCCTGTGTCGCAGCCTATGTCGCAGGGCTGCTCGCGGGCTCTGTCTCCCGCCCGGGAGCCAGGGGGAAGGCCGCGGCGAAGATGGCGCCCTGGCCCAGGGCGCTGTCCACGCTCAGCCCGCCCCGGTGGCGGATGATGATATGGCGCACGATGGCCAGGCCCAGGCCGGTGCCCTGACGTTCCCCGCTTTTCTGGCCTTCGACACGATAGAATCGTTCGGTCAGACGCGGCAGGTGCTCGCGCGCCATGCCCGGCCCGTGATCGCGCACGGTGACGACAGCGTATTTCAGCCCTGCCTCGCGGTCCGGCGTTTCCAGCGACAGTCGCGTGCCTTCCGGCATCCGAGCGGCCATGGCCTCGTCCAGAGTGCGATCCCGGTCGATAGACAGCTCGACCACGCCGCCGTTGCCGGAATATTTCAGGGCGTTGTCGATCAGGTTCTGGATGACCTGAACAATCTCGTCGCGATCGCCCGCCACTGTGGCGCCCCCCTGCCCCAGGTCGGCCTTGATGGTCACGCCGCGCTCCTTCGAGAGCACGCTGACGGCGTCAACCACATCCGAGGCCGCCCGCGCCAGATCGACCCGGCCCAGCGGCGCGATGTGTTCGTTCAGTTCGATACGGCTCAGCGACAGCAGGTCGGCGACCAGGCGCCCCATGCGATCGGCCTGGATGGCCATGATGTCGAGGAACTTGTCGCGCGCCTTGGGATCGTCCTTGGCGTGGCCCTTCAGCGTCTCGATGAAGCCCGACAGCGAGGCCAGGGGCGTGCGCAGTTCGTGGCTGGCGTTGGCCAGGAAATCGACGCGCATCATCTCCATGCGGCGCGCATCCGTTTCATCGCGCAGCGCCAGAAGAGCCAGGGCGCCGGCGCCCCACAGATGGGCGTCCCGTTCAGGCAGAGGCCGGACAAAGGCGCGCCAATGCCGTTCCTGGGCCCCGCCGCCGACATAGTCGACCGTGCTGCTGAAATCCCCGAACAGGGCCTCGTCCACCGCCTCCAGCACCTTGGGATCGCGGATCACCGAAACCAGCAGGCCGCCACCGGTTCCATTCAATCGAAACAGTTCGCGTGCGGCGGCGTTGGCCAGGGCGATGCGGCGCCCGGCGATGTCGTCGGCCTCGCCGCCGCTGATGATCAGGATCGGATCGGCCAGAGCCTCGAACACGTCGCCCAGCAGAGCGCCGTCGGGGGCCAGATCGACCGGCCCGCTGCCGTCCAGATCGCTGATGCTGACCAGCGGCTGCGGCCGCCGATTGACCAGCCAGGTAGCCGTCGCCACCGCGACAGCGCCCACAGCCAGCCATCCCGCCAGCTCAGGCTTCATCACCGCCAAAGCCGCCATCACCAGGATAGCCACGCCCCCGCTGGCGCCGGCGGTCCAAAGCCGAGAAGACAGGGTGGGGGCGACCGGCGAAGGTGAATGCTCGTAAGGCATGAAAATCGACGTTATCTCATTATTTAGCGACCCCCCGTATGATGGTCTCGAAAGAACGACCGGTCGGGCGGGGATTCTTGCGCATAGCGTAGTTTGTTCACCGATTTGCGGCAGTGTTTTCGACAGGTTGGAGGCCTCGCGACGTGAACACGATCCTGAACTGTCTGGTTCAGCAACATGACTGGCGGATTCTGCCGTTCGCCGGGCTGGTTTCCGTATTCAGCCTGCTGGTCGCCCTCTCCCTGTTCGACCGCGCCCGTAACGTCGCCCGACGCTCACGACGCGCCTATCTGATCGCTGTGCCGCTCGTTGCTGGCTTGGGTGTCTGGAGCACCCACTTCATCGGCATGAAGGCCTACGACATCGGGGTGCCCGTTCGCTATGACATCAGCGACACCAGCCTATCCCTGGCCGTCGTCGTCGTCGCCTTCTACATCGCCATGCACCTGGCCCTGGCCGATGTCGGACGCATCAGCCGCCTCGTCGCGGCGCTGACCTGCGGCCTCGGCGTCGCCGCCATGCATTTCATCGGCATGGCTGGATTGCGCTTCTCGGGCGCAACCCTGTCATGGAACGTGCCGCTGGTCGTGGTCGCGGTCGTAGGAGGAATGCTGCTGGTTTGCAGTGTGACCCTGCTGCCCTGGCGCACCGGCGTAAAGCGCATCATCGCCGCGACGGCCCTGGCCGGGCAAGGCATCTGCTGGCTGCATTTCGTCGCCATGAGCGCCGTGATCATCACCCCCACGCCTGGCGTGATTCTGCCAACCGCCGCGGCGGCCGAGACCACCTTGAACCTGTGGATCGGGGCCAGCGTCGGCGTTCTGGCGGTCATAGCCGCCTTCCTGACCGGCATGGTCTGGTGGTCGCGCCATAGCGCCCTGGGCCAACTGCGCGAGGCCATCGAGGCCATGCCCGACGGCCTGGGCTTCTATGACGCCGACGACCGACTGGCCATCTGGAATCAGCGCTATGCCGAGGTCAATCCCGAGGTGGCCGCAGCCCTCAAGGTGGGCGTCACCTTCCGTGAAATCCTCGAAACAGGCCTGAGGGCGGACATCTACCCCTGCGCCAAGGGCCGAGAACAGGCCTGGATCGCCGAGCGCATGGCCAACCGCCGGCGCCCCCAGGGCGCGATGGAGCAGAATGTCGGCGGGCGCTGGCTGCGCGTGCAGGATCGCCGAACGGCTGAAAAAGGCACCGTCACCGTCTGTTCCGACATCACCGACCTGAAGCGCGACGCCCAGGCCCTGGCCGAAGCGCGCGACGCCGCCGACGCCGCCAACCGCGCCAAGAGCCAGTTCCTGGCCAATATGAGCCATGAGATTCGCACCCCCCTGAACGGCGTCATCGGCGTAGCTCAGGCGCTGGCCCGCACCGACCTGGATGAACAACAGCGCGAAATGCTGGAGTTGATCCATTCGTCCAGCCGCACCCTGCAAACTCTGCTCAGCGATATTCTTGACTTGGCCCGCGTGGAGTCAGGCCGGCTGGAGCTGGGTGACGACGCCTTCGATCTGGCCCGCACCACCGAAGAGGCGGCCCAGCTCTACGCCGCCGCCGCCCGCGACAAGGGACTGCAGTTCGTGGTCGAAGTGGCGCCTGAGGCCCGCATCTGGGTCCGCGGCGACGCCGTGCGATTGAAACAGATCCTGACCAATCTGGTGTCCAATGCCGTCAAGTTCACCGCCGCCGGTTTTGTCAGCCTGACCGTCGACGCCGGGCCGCAGGGCCTGCGCTTCGTGGTGCAGGACACCGGGATCGGCTTTGACGCCGAGACGCGCGACCGCCTGTTCAGCCGCTTCGAGCAGGCCGATGGCGACATCACACGGCGCTTCGGCGGTTCGGGTCTGGGCCTGGCGATCAGCCGTGAGCTGGCGGCCATTATGAACGGCGACCTGGGCTGCGAGAGCGAGCCAGGCGGCGGGGCGGCCTTCATTCTGACCCTGCCGCTGCGTGTCGCCGAAGCCCCCGCTGTTGCGGTCCCGACGGTCGTCGCGACAACCGACGCCCTGTCCGACAAGAGCGCGCGCCGACTGCGCATCCTCATCGCCGACGACCATCCCACCAACCGGCGCGTGGTGGAACTGATCCTGGATCAAGCGGCGGTCGATCTGGTCTCGGTCGAGGACGGCGCCCAGGCGGTGGAGGCCTGTCGCGCCGCCGCCTTCGACCTGGTGTTGATGGACATGCAGATGCCGGTCATGGACGGCCTGACCGCCACCCGCGAGATTCGCCTTCACGAGGTGGCCATGGGCATGCCGCGCACCCCCGTCGTCATGCTGACCGCCAATGCCCTTCCCGAGCATATCGCAGCGGGACTGGACGCCGGCGCCGACCGGCACCTGGCCAAGCCGTTCAGCATCGAGGCCTTGCTGGCCATGGTGTCAGAGCTGACGGCAGACACGCCTCAGGCCGCCAGCGTGGCGGCCTGAGGGTCTTCACCACTTTATTCGTAGCCGTGGGCGGCCTCGTTGATGACCTGGCTGGGCATGGACGAGAAGTCCACGCTCAGGGGCCGGGCGGCCTTGGCCTCAAAGGTCTTGAGCACGTGCTCCAGGCGACGGCGCACCTCGCGTTCAGCCTCGGTCGATCCATCGAGCGCCAGCGGCGCCAGGCAGAAGTCGATGATGGCTTGCGGACGGGTCATCGGTTCCATGTCTCTGTCCTTTCCTATGCGGCGTGGAACTGGGCGGTTTCGGTTGAGTCCTTCAGGGCCGTGGTCGAGGACTGGCCGTTCGAGATGACCGTGGCGACCTGATCGAAGTAGCCGGTGCCGACTTCGCGCTGGTGGCGGGTGGCGGTGTAGCCCGCCGCCTCGTTCGAGAACTCGCGCTGCTGCAGCTCGGAATAGGCCGCCATGCCCCGGTCACGATAGCCGTCGGCCAGCTCGAACATCGAGTTGTTCAGGCTGTGGAAGCCGGCCAGGGTCACGAACTGGAACTTGTAGCCCATGGCCCCCAGCTCGCGCTGGAACTTGGCGATGGTGGCGTCGTCCAGCTTGGCCTTCCAGTTGAAGGAGGGCGAGCAGTTGTAGGCCATCAGCTTGCCCGGGTGCTTCTTCTGGATCGCCTCGGCGAACTTCTTGGCGTCGTCCAGATCGGGGTGCGAGGTCTCCCACCACAGCAGGTCGGCGATGTTGGCGTAGGACAGGCCACGCGCGATGCAGTGATCCAGGCCGGTGCCTTCCTTCAGACGGAAGAAGCCCTCGGGCGTGCGGTTGTCGCGGTCGATGAAGGGCTGATCGCGCTCGTCGATGTCCGAGGTGATCAGTTGGGCGCTCTCGGCGTCGGTGCGGGCGACCGTGATGGTCGGGGTGCCCATGACGTCGGCGGCCAGACGGGCGGCGACTAGGTTGCGCTCATGCGCCTGGGTCGGGATCAGGACCTTGCCGCCCAGGTGGCCGCACTTCTTCTCCGAGGCCAGTTGGTCCTCGAAGTGAACGCCGGCAGCGCCCGCCTCGATGAAGGCCTTCATGATCTCGAAGCTGTTCAGCGGACCGCCGAAGCCGGCCTCGGCGTCGGCGACGATGGGCGCGAACCATTCCCGCTTGGCGCCGCCCTCGGCGTGCTCGATCTGGTCGGCGCGCTGCAGGGTGCGGTTGATGCGGCGGCACAGTTCCGGCGCGGCGTTGGCCGGGTACAGCGACTGGTCGGGATACATGGCCCCGGCGGTGTTGGCGTCGGCGGCGACCTGCCAGCCCGACAGATAGATCGCCTTCAGACCGGCACGGACCATCTGCATCGCCTGGTTGCCGGTGACGGCGCCCAGAGCGTTGATGAAGGGCTCGTCGTGCAGCAACTGCCACAGACGATTGGCCCCGCGCTCGGCCAGGGTGTGGGTGATCGGCACCGAGCCGCGCAGGCGCAGAACGTCCTCCGGCGTATAGGGGCGTTCGATGCCGTCGAAACGGCCGGCGGGCGAAGGAACCAGATCGGCGAAGGTCGTCATGTTCAACTCGGCTTTTGATGGGCGCGGCAGCAGCCGCCGTCACCGAAACCAGAACACGTCGCCGTCATGATTGACACATCACAAGCAGAACCATTCAAGTCAAACAGTCACATCATGACACTTGCCATTCAGTCATATCGTGACATCATCGCGTCATGAACGCCGCCGCTGATCGCAAACTCTTCCTCGGCGGCCGCCTGAAGCGGCTGCGGCGCGACCTGGGCCTGTCGCAGACGGCGATGGCGGGGGATCTGGGCGTCTCGCCCTCCTATCTGAACCATATCGAGCGCAATCAGCGCCCCGTCTCGGCCCAGTTGCTGCTGCGTCTGGCCGAGACCTATGACGTGGACCTGCGCAACCTCGGCCAGTCCGGCGGCCCGGCCTCTGAGGCCGAACTGGCCGAAGCCTTCGCCGACCCCCTGTTTCAGGGTCTGGCCGTGCCGCGCCACGAGATCGTGCAACTGGCCGAGGATCAGCCCGCCGCCGCCGACGCCATCCTGAGGCTCTACCGCGCCTTCTCCGACCGCCGCGTGCGCGACCGGGCCGAGGCCGAGGTCGCCGGCGCCGCCTCCCCCGCCGACAGCCCGTCGGAATGGGTGCGCGAATACATCCAGAGCCGGCACAACCATGTCCCGGAACTCGACGCCCTCGGCGAGGCCCTGCACGAGGCTCTGAAGGCCGAGGCGTCGTCGCCGGACGAGAGCTTCGAGGCCCTGGCTCGCGCGCGGCTGTTCGCCCGCCACGGCCTGACGGTCCGCACCCTGCCCGCCGAGGTTATGGTGGAATGGACCCGCCGCTTTGACCCGCATCGGGGACGGTTGCTGCTGTCCGACACGCTGGGTCCGTCGTCGCGCGCTTTCGCCGTCGCCTGCCAGTTGGCCCTGATGGAGCATGGGTCAGAGCTTCAGGCCCTGACCGAGGCGGCCAATGCGCCGGACGCCCCGACCCGCAACCTGCTGAAGACCTCTCTGACCAACAGCCTGGCCGCCGCCATCCTGATGCCCTACGCCGCCTTCCAGCGCACGGCGGAAGAGACCGGCTACGACCTGGCCCGGCTGCAGGCCCGGTTCGGGGTCGGCTTCGAGCAGGCGGCGCACCGGCTGACCACCCTGTCCCGCCCCACGGCGCGCGGCGTGCCCTTCTTCCTGATGCGGGTCGATCAGGCGGGGAATGTGTCCAAGCGTTACGCCTCGGGCGCCTTTCCCTTCTCACGCTTTGGCGGGGCCTGTCCGCGCTGGCGGTTGCACTCGGCCTTCCGCACGCCGGGCCGCATCGTCACCCAGATCATCGAGACTCCAGACGGATCACGGTGGTTCACCCTGGCCCGCACCGTCGACCGTCAAGGTCAGGACGCCTTCACCGAAGGTCAGGACCTGGCCATCGGCCTAGGCTGCGAGCTGAAACACGCCCACCGCCTGATCTACGCCCGCGGCCTGGACCTGCAAAAGCCGGAGGTCACACCCATCGGTCCCGCCTGTCGCCTGTGCGAACGCCACCCCTGCGCCGAACGCGCCGCGCCGCCGGTCGGGCGGGCGCTGACGGTGGACGACTGGTCGAAGTCGGTCAGCCCGTATCCGTTTGCGTAAATGCCCTTCTCCCCTTGTGGGAGAAGGTGGCCGAGCGGAGGGAGGTCGGATGAGGGTCTCTCAACCGACGCAAAACCCCTCATCCGTCAGGCTTCGCCTGCCACCTTCTCCCGCAAGGGGAGAGGGATCAGCTAGTGCGCCAGCAGCAGGGCCACCGGGCTCTCGGTGATCAGCGTCTGGGTCACGCCGCCGAAGATCCACTGACGCATCCGCGCATGCCCCCAGGCCCCGCTGACGATGGCGCCGGCCTTCATCTCGGCGGCGCAGTCCAGCAGGCGACGGCCCGCCGCGCGGTCGTCGTGGGCGCGGGCGTCAGCCTCGGCCCTGACGCCGTGACGGTTCAGCCAGGTCGCCACGTCGGCGGTGCGCAGCCGGGCGCCGTCCAGGTCCTCGGGATCGCACAGCTCCAGCACGCGCACGCTGTCGGCCTCGCGCAACAGTGGGATGGCGGCGACCGCAGCCAGCCGGCTCTCTCGGCTGTCGGTCCAGGCGAGCAGCACCGGAGCGCCGACCACCGGCCGCGCCGGATTGGGCGGTACAATCAGGACCGAGCGCCCGGCCCGCATGGTCAGGTCTGACGGAATGGGCGCCCGCCAGCCGCTGGCGTTGGCGGAGTCTCGCCCGACGATCAGAACGTCGGCGGCACGGGCGTGTTTGACCAGAAGGCTGGTGGGGTCGCCGACGTCGGCGCGCCATTCGCAGCCCACGCCGGCGCGGACAGCGATATCGCGGAAGCGTTCCTCGGCCCCCTTCAGCGCGCTCTCGGCCCGCTCGTGCTGAGCGGTCAGCACCTCGCCCAGAAGGATGCCGGCGCCATAGGCGTCCGCCATCGGCGTCTCGGGCGCACAGGCCGACACCCCGATCAGATGAGCGCCGTGGGCCTTGGCCAGGACGGCGGCCTGCTCGATCCGCTGGGTGTTGTCAGGCTCGTCATCGACATAGACGATCAGGCTGGACCAGGTCATCGCGACCTCCTCTCGTTCCAGATCGATAGAACGCCTGAGCCGAGGTTCGGTCCTTGATCCCGATCAAATAACAGCGATCAAAGCAGGGTCACCTTGCCGTTCTCGACCCGGTGCGGAACGCCCGTTCTGCGGAACAGGGCGGCGATCTCGCCCCCCGGATCGGTCGCCCCCTGATCCAGCATCCGCTCGATGGTCGTGGCCAGGGACGGATCGCCCGAGACACGGGTCAGGGCGTCCAGCCATTCGGCGCGGGTCAGGACGCCGTCCTTACGGTTGGCCGCCAGAACCGGGCGCAGGAAGTCGAACCAGTCGCCGCCGTCGCGTCGCTTCTGCGCGCCCTCGGCGGCCATGGCGAAGACGGCGCCGCAAGCATAGTAGGCGCGGTGCTCGCCGCGCTCGCCCGCCTCGGCCACAGGCTTGTTGCGGCTCAGGTCGATGCAGTCGTCCACCTCGGTCTGCAGTTCGGCGCGGGCGTCATAGGCCGGATCCAGCGCCTTGAAGCCGCGCACCGCCATAAGGTCGGCTCCGCCCTCGGTGATCCAGGCGTCGCGGGCGAACTGGTAGCGCACCGCCTGACCCAGCCAGAAGTGCGCGCTTTCGTGACCGATGAACCAGCGCGAACGTTCCAGCACCTCCTGGCTGGGGTTGAGCACGCCGACGCCCTCGAATTTCATGACGATCAGGCCGGGCAGGACGCTGCCGCCCATGCTGGACAGGCGCGCGGTCGGGCCGTTCCAACTGACCATGACGGTCGAAGCCTCGCTGCCTACGCCGGGCGGGCCGAGGCGGCGGAGGTAGTAGTCGTCGATGCGCGGGGCGAAGCTGCGGATCTCCTCGCCGATCCAGGGCGGCAGGTTGGGGTCGATGACCGTCGTCAGCCCTTCGCTGGGCGTCACCCGCGCCTGCCCCAGCAGGACGTAGGAACGCTCGGTCGTGGTGGTCAGGGTCGCGCGACGCTCGCCGTTGAACAGCACCGGTCCTGCTGTGTCGCGCCAGGTGACAGCGGACGGCCCGCCCTCCAGATCGACGCCGTTCAGGTCGGCGGGCATGGCCTCGGCCGCCGTGACGGACGGCAGGGCGAAGACGTCGAACTGACGTGTCGGCAGGGCGACCGCCCCGTCAGAGAAGGTCAGGGCGCCGTATTCGGCCTCAAGTTCCACCCCCTTGGGCCGGATCGAGAAGCGGACACGGCTCGGAACGGGCCCTCCGTCCGCGCTGCGGATGACGTCATAGTGGCCGCGCCGCTCCATCACGACGCCGGGCGTCTCGAGCGTCCACTGCGTCGGTCGCCAAGGCTGGCGCCCATCGGCCATCAGGGCCGAGTCCATAAAGGCCCAGACCGGCGCCGCGCGATGGAAGACGTAGTCGACAGTCCAACGGTCGCCGTCGCGCACGACCTCGACGCTCGGCGCGGCCCGCGCGTCCCAGGTCCCCGGCGGCAGGGGCGCAGCAGCGCATGCGCCCAGCAGGGCGGCGGCCAGAACGGTCGAGGCGGCGAGGGCTTTCAGACGCAAGACGACGGACTCCATACGGTTCAGCTCGAACATAGCCACGACCGGCGCGGCGTCAGCTTACCGTTTGCTCAGGATTGCGCCCGCGACAGGGCGCGGGCAGCTGCGGCCAACTCTCCGGCCATGACCGCCTTCAGCCGCTGCGGCGCCTCGATGGTCGCCTGCTCACCCCAGGTGAAGAGGTGCCAGGCCAGTTCGCGCATCCCCGAGGCGCGGAACCGCACCAGGACCGAACCGTCCGCCTGATCCTCGATGGCCTGGGTCGGGTGCCAGCGCCAGCCGCGCGCCTCGGCCGCGCCCTCGGGGGCGATGCGCAGCACCACCTCCTCGATCTCGTCCTGATAGATGCCGAAGGACTGGCTGGCGAAGGCGGCCAGGTCGAAGTCGGCGGGCGGACGCGCCGTCCCCTCGCCCGCCTCGACCGAGCTCATGCGATCCAGACGGAAGGTCTGGATACGCCCGCTCTCACGATCCGCCGCCACCAGATAGTTGGCGCGCCCAAACATCAGGCCGCACGGGGCCACGCTGCGACTGCGCGCCTCAGCCCCCGGTCGGGCGTAGATGAAGCTGAGGGGCCGTTCGGCCAGGACCGCGCCGCGAATTTCAGCCAGGACCGTCTCATCGGCTGTGGGGCGCGGCCCGGCCTGGACGGCGATGGTCTCGGCCCGGACCAGGGCCTCCAGATCGGGGGCCATGCGGTTCAGGGTGGTCGAGCGCATGGCCGCCTTGACCTTGCGCTCCAGCCCCTCCAGCGCTGCCGCCCGCGCCGGTTCGCCCGCCGCGCGCAGGGCGGCCGCCGCCTTGGTCAGTTCCAGCATCTCGGTCGCGGTCGGGGCCTGTTCAAAGGCGGACAGACCGCCGCGAATACGCCAGCGCTTGCTGGGCGGATCGCTGATCTCCTCGACCTGCGGGAACAGCATCAGGACGGCGTCGCGCATCCGCTCGGCCGTGCGTCGCCCGACCCGCAGTTGCCCCGCCATCTCGTTCAGCGTCAGCCCCTCGGCGCTGGCCGCCATGCCGCGCGCCAGATCGATGACCATCGCCGCCTTGTCGTGCCTCAAGAAACTTCTCCACAGCCATACGTCCGAAACTGACGCAATGCTGTCGCATCCTCTCACCATCAGCAAGAGGCAATCGCTTCAGGAGATCACGACATGGCCTTCGCCCGCACCCCGACGGTTCAAAAGCCCGCCAAGAAGACCTTCGCCGACCGCTACATGATCGTGCCGTGCGAGGCCGAGGGCGATCTGGCCGTCATCTGGGACCGCCAGGAAGAACAGGTGGTGGATGTCATCTCCGCCTCGGCCAGCAGCCGCTATTCCGACGAGGACGTTTTGTGGGACGAGTTTCATGCGCCCGCCGCTGCCGCTCATGCTGACTGGCGCATGGCGGCCTGACAGTTCAATGTCACATTTCAGCCCCATTTCAGGAACCCCGCCGGTCACCTGACGTTGGCCAAGCGTGACCATCAACACGCAAGGGGGTTCCCGTGTCTTCGTCCCATACCGCCGCGCCTTCGCTGGAAGGCTTCGTCAAATCCGCCCTGCACCGTTCCTGGTGGCTGCTGTTGTTACGCGGGATCATCGCCGTCGCCTTCGGCGTCGCCACCTTCGTCTGGCCGGGGATCAGCCTGGTCAGCCTGGTCCTCGTCTATGGCATCTATGCCGTGGCGGACGGAATCCTGGCCCTGATCGCGGCCATTCGCGGCGGCGGCGTCGCCCCGCGCTGGTGGCTGGCGCTTGGCGGGATCGCCAGCCTGATCGCCGGGGGACTGGCCTTTGCCTGGCCGGGGCTGACGGCCCTGGTCCTGGTCTATCTGATCGGCTTCTGGTCGATCATGCGCGGCGTGCTGGAAATCGTCGGCGCCATCCGGCTGAGGAAGGAGATCCCCAACGAATGGAGCCTGGGCCTGGCCGGCGCCCTGTCGGTCATCTTCGGCCTGATCCTGGTCTTTGCACCGGGCGCGGGGGCCATGGGCCTGCTGTGGCTGATCGCGGCCTGGGCCGTGCTGTTCGGCCTGCTGCTGATCTGGGTCGCCTTCAGGGTCAGGAAGCTGGCGAAGGCGTAAAGGCTGCGTTGCGCGCCGTGACGCGGGCGCGGATGTCGCCGCGCATCCGCTCCAGCTCGCCCGCGTCGATCAGACGACCGCGCAGCACCACGTCGGCGATGCGACGCGTCGCCGACACGTCGGCCAGGGGGTCGGCCTCCAGCACCAGCAGATCAGCCGACTTGCCCGCCGCCACCGCGCCGTAACGTTCGCCCTGGTTCAGGAAACGCGGCCCGTCCACGACCGAGCCCATCAGGGCCTCGCGCGGCGTCAGGCCCAGCTTCACGTAAAGCTCCAGCTCGTCGTGCAGCGAGAAGCCGGGGTAGTTGAACGAGTTGAGGAAGCCCGCGTCCGTCCCGGTCAGGATGACCACGCCCGCGTCACGCAGCATGGGCAGGGTGCGGGCGGTCACGTCCTTGACGAAGTGGCGGTCGGCCACCTGCTGCGGCGTCGCCTTGGCCGCGCGCTCGACACGCCAGCCATAGGTGGCGCGGATGCCCGGCCCGACATAGGCCAGGCCGGCGTCGTGCGAGTGGTCGTCCAGATCGAGGTTGGCCAGCGTGGTCGAACCATAGAGGGTCGGCGACACCGCCGTGCCCAGCGCCCTCAGCCGCGCATAGACCCGCCGCGCCGTCTCGACGTCAAAGGTGTCGGCGTAGCGCCGCATGGTCTGGGCATAGGTGTACTTGCCCGCCAGATAGTCGGCGGCGATGGCCGCCTCGTCCTTCGAGCCGGCCTTCATGGCGTAGTCGAGGTGTTCGATCGACGACAGGCCGGCCTCGGCGGCCTCCAGAACGGTGATGCTGGCCGGGATGTGGGCCGAGGTCTTCATGCCCCGCTTCTTCGCCTCGCGCACGGCGTAGAGGAAGAGCTCGGGCTTCAGGGTATTGTCGGTGATCTTGACGAAGTCGACGCGCAGGGCCTGCAGCCGGTCCAGGGCGGCGTCCACGTCGGCCTCGCTGCCGGTTTCGATCACACCCTTCCAGACAGGGGCTATGCCCTCGATCTTGGGGCCGGAGGTGAAGATGCGGGGGCTGTCGGGGCTCGGCGGGGCGTCGCGCCAGTCCAGCACCTGCTGCGCCAGATCGCCCGCCGCGTCACGCACCGCCACCACGCCGTTGACGACGTAGAGGGGCATCAGCTCGGCGTTTTCCTCGATCAGGGCCTCGCCCCCGCCGAAGTGAACGTGCATGTCCCACAGGCCCGGCATCACATAGCGGTCGCCCAGGTCCTGCGTCCGTGTGGCGCGATAACGGCTGGCCTCGCCCTCGGGCAGGACAGCGACGATGTCCCCGCCGCGCACAGCCACCAATTGATCGGGGGTGCTCGTCCCCTTCTCGACGTCGACCACCGTAGCCGAGGTCAGCAACAGGTCGACCGCCTCCACCGGGGTTTCAATGGCCGTCAGCGGCGCCGTGGCGCAGGCGGACAACAGGGCGGCGGCGGCGGCGATCAGGAAGGTGCGCATGGCCATCCGCTATACGCGGCTCCGCGCGCGTCGCAAGCGGATCAGGGATAGCGGCGGTTCATCTCGTCCCGGCTGGCGATGCAGAGGTCGCGCAGGACGGCCATGTCCACCTGATCCAGACGCTTGATATAGAGGCAGGCCACACTGGTCGTATGCGGCCCCAGACGCTTCAGCATCGCCTCCGTCTCCGGCGTCGAGGCCAGATAGAGGGTCAAGGCCGCCTTGCGCGGCGAAAAGCCCATGCGCGGCCAGTCGGCGGGCTTCTTGCTCGTGTTAACGTAGGTATAGCGGCCGAAACCGACGATGGACGGCCCCCACATGACCGGCGCCTCGCCCGTAACCTCCTGCATCAGGGCGCACAGGATGCGGCCCTCCTCACGCCGCCGCGCCGGTTCGGCCGCAGCAAGAAAATCCTCGACCGAGGCGTCGGTCGGCTGGGTCTTGGGCTCAGACATGGGGCGCCTCCACCGCTTCGATCGCCAGTCCCGGCGCCGTCGAACAGGCGGCCAGGCTCCAGTCGCCCTGACTGCGCATCCGCCGCCAGGCCCCGGCGGGCGCGGCGATCTGCGGCTGATCCGGTCCCAGCACCAAGGGCCTCAAGCCCTGATCGGTGACGATCTCAAGCGTCAGCGGCGCCCCCATGTAAAAGGCCCAGATCTCGGTCGCCTCGACCGGGCGCCAGTCGTCAACGTCATCCGCCGTCAGCAAACGATAGACCGTCTCGGCTTCAGAGCCGCAGGTCGCCAGCCCCGGATCGCGCGCCATGGTCCGAAAATGCCCACCCTCGGGATGGGGGCTGAGCGACAGGTTCGCGATGATCTCGTCCGCGCTGAACACGATCTCCCCCTCCTCCGTCATGGCCGCCCCGTTACTGGTTTCAGGGTCTTGATGGCGGTGTTCGCGGCGGGACTCAACGGCGGTCGAACACAGCCTCTCAACCACGAATCAAAACCGTCGGCCGCGTGGCTCAGCCACCACCTGATTGGCGTCTTGCCAGACGATCTCCCCTGGATCGCGCGTCGTCAGCACCTCGACAAGAAGGCCACAGGCTTCGAGAGCGACCTTCAGTCGATGCATCTGACGAATGTGTTCGGCCGCCGCCGGTTTGAACCATGACAGTCCCGGCTGACCAAAGCCCTTGTGGCCGCCGACGGAAAACGCCTTGGGGATCGCAAGATTGGCGTTGAACCATGCAGTCAAACTGCGCGCTTCAATGATCGCCCAGCCGGGCGCATGGTCGCTCTCAACGGCTTCATCGATGGCCTTGAAGATACCCAACCGACTGCGCTGCCGACCGATGGTCTGGAAGCAGACGAACCGCACATAGGTTCGGGTAGTCTGCCTCACAGCGCCTTCACGATCCCCTCGACCATCTTCTTGGCGTCGGCGAACAGCATCATGGTGTTGTCGCGGAAGAAGAGCTCGTTCTCGACGCCGGCGTAGCCCGCCGCCATGCCGCGCTTGATGAAGAGGACCGTGCCGGCCTTCTCCACGTCCAGCACCGGCATGCCGTAGATGGGCGATTGCGGGTCGGTCTTGGCGGCGGGGTTGGTGACGTCGTTGGCGCCGATGACGAAGGCCACGTCGGCGGAGCTGAATTCGGAGTTGATGTCCTCCAACTCGAACACCTCGTCATAGGGAACATTGGCTTCGGCCAGCAGGACGTTCATGTGGCCCGGCATCCGGCCCGCGACGGGGTGGATGGCGTACTTCACCTCGACGCCCTCTTCCTTCAGCTTGTCGGCCATTTCGCGAAGGGCGTGCTGGGCCTGGGCCACCGCCATGCCGTATCCGGGGACGATGATGACCTTGGAGGCGTTCTTCATGATGAAGGCGGCGTCCTCGGCTGAGCCCTGCTTGACGGGGCGCGTCTCGACCACGCCGCCGCCCGCCGCCGCCGCGTCCCCGCCGCCGAAGCCGCCCAGGATGACGCTGATGAAGCTGCGGTTCATGCCCTTGCACATGATGTAGCTGAGGATGGCGCCGGAAGACCCGACCAGGGCGCCCGTGATGATCAGGGCGATGTTCTCCAGCGTGAAGCCGAGCGCCGCTGCGGCCCAGCCGGAATAGGAGTTCAGCATCGACACCACGACGGGCATGTCCGCGCCGCCGATGGGGATGATCAGGGTTGCACCCAGAATGAGCGCGATGGCGAACACGCCCCAAAAGGCCCAGATGGCCGTGCCGCCGGTGCCGATCAGGACGCCGATCAGGAAGACCAGACCCAGGGCCAGGCCGATGTTGATCAGATGCCGCGCCGGCAGGATGATGGGCGAGCCGCTCATCCGGCCGTCCAGCTTGGCGAAGGCGATGACCGAGCCGGTGAAGGTGATGGCCCCAATGGCGACGCCGAGGCTCAGCTCGACGATCGACAGGGTCTTGATGCCGCCCTCAGCCGTCATGATGCCAAAGGCGTCAGGGGCATAGACAGCGCCGACCGCCACCAGACAGGCGGCCAGACCGACCAGGGAGTGGAAGGCCGCGACCAGCTGCGGCATGGCCGTCATCGGCACCCGCTTGGCGATCAGAGCCCCCGCCCCGCCGCCGACCACGACGCCGCCGCCGATCAGGGCCAGCGTCATCATATCCAGCGCGCCCGACGTGCCCAGCGTCAGCAGGGTCACGCCGACGGCCAGAGCCATGCCGATCATGCCGAGCGTATTGCCCCGGCGGCTGGTCTCGGGGCTGGACAAGCCCCTGAGCGAGAGGATGAACAGGACCCCCGCGACCAGATAGGCCAGCGCGGCTATGGATGCGTTCATCAGATCCCCTCCCCCAGGGTCATGTCAGTCGGTCATTTCAGATCAGAAGACGTTGACGACGGCCGGTGCGGCCGGGTCGTTGGTGCCGGCGGCGGTGGCCACCCCGTTTTTGACGACAGCGACGCCGACGCCGCCCTGGCCGCCCGTCTTGGTCACGCGGCAGCTGCCGTTGTCGCTGGGCAGGCGTCCGGCCATGTGGCCCGTGCCGGTATGGTTGATGCGGTTCATGTGGATGCCGCGGATGGTGACCGGCGAGAATTGGCACTGCAGCGCCCAGCTGGCGCCCTGCGGCGCGGCGACGGACCAGTGCAGGCCGCCGTAAGGGTTCTGGCCGACCTCTTCGGTCTTCTGGGCCGAGGCGGCGCCCGAGGCGGCGACGGCGGCGGTCAGGACGGCGGCGAAAATCAGGGTGGTTTTCATCACGATTACTCTTAGCGTTTGGTCAGGCTTTGGGTGCGGGACAGTCGCCACAGAGCGGCGGCGATGAACAGCGGTCCCAGGAATATCATGGCCCAGTCGAAGACGGTCATCTCGCGGTCCTGGATGACGATGCGGGTCAGCACAGCGGCGAAGACCAGCACCACGCCGCAGTCCTGAAACCGCAGCTTGCCTATGGGGTCCTTCACCCGCACCCAGCTCCAGATCCACAGGGCCACGCCCAGACCGGTGACGGCCCAGGAGACGTAGAAAGCAAACAGGACAGGCGAGAAAATCACGAGGCCTTGGGCCTTTCCTTCTTCTTGTACATGGCCAGCATCCGTCGCGTGACCATGAAGCCGCCGAAGATGTTGACGCTGGCCAGGGTCACGGCGACCACGCCCGCCCCCTTGGCGATCCAGGCGTTCGGCCCAGCCGCTTCGGGGCTGAGCGCCGCCGCGGCGATCAGACCGCCGACGATGATGACGCTGGAAATGGCGTTGGTCACGGCCATCAGCGGCGTGTGCAGGGCGGGCGTCACGCTCCACACCACATAATAGCCGACGAAGATGGCCAGCACGAAGATGGCCAGGCGGAAGACGGTGGGATCGACGTGTTCCATCAGCCCTTCACTCCTTCATGTACGACGGCCCCGCCATGCGTTACGACAGCGGCCTTGAGGATTTCGTCGTCCAGATCCAGCGTCACCGCGCCGTCCTTGAGCATCAACCCAACGAAGGCGGCGAGGTTGCGGGCGTAGAGGGCGCTGGCGTCGGCGGCGATCCGGCCCGGCAGGTTGGTGTAGCCGACGATGGACACCCCATTCGCCGTGGTCACGACCTCGCCCGCCTTGGCGCCGGCGACATTGCCGCCCGCCTCGACCGCCAGATCGATCAGGACCGAGCCGGGCTTCATCGAGGCCACCTGTTCGGCGCTGACCAGCACCGGCGCGGCGCGGCCGGGGATCAGGGCCGTGGTGATGACGATGTCCTGCTTCTTGATGTGTTCGCCGGTCAGGATGGCCTGCTTGGCCTGGTATTCCGGCGACATCGGCTTGGCGTAGCCGCCCGCCGTCTGGGCGTTCTTGAACTCGTCGTCCTCGACGGCCAGGAACTTGGCGCCGAGCGACTCGACCTGTTCCTTGGTGGCCGGACGCACGTCGGTGGCGGTGACCACCGCACCCAGACGCCGGGCCGTGGCGATGGCCTGCAGCCCCGCCACGCCCACGCCCATGACGAAGACCTTGGCGGGGGCGACCGTGCCCGCCGCCGTCATCATCATCGGGAAGCCCTTGCCAAAGGCATAGGCCGCCTCGATCACCGCGCGATAGCCGGCCAGATTGGCTTGGGACGACAGCACGTCCATGACCTGGGCGCGGGTGATGCGCGGCACGAATTCCATGGCGAAGGCGGTGGCGTTGGCGCCCTTCAGCGCCTCGACCGCAGCCTTCTCGCGATAGGCGTCCAGCATGGCGATGACGATGGCGCCAGGCTTCAACGCGGCCGTCTCCTGCGCCGTCGGGCCGCGCACCTTCAGCACGATGTCGGCGCCGTCCAGCACCGCGCGGGTGTCCGGCTTCACCGTGGCCCCGGCCTCGGCGTAGTCGGCGTCGGGAATGGACGAGCCGATGCCCGTTCCGGCCTCGACCGAGACGGTCGCGCCCAGGGCGATCAGCTTCTTCACCGTCTCCGGCGTTACAGCGCAGCGCGTTTCGCCTTCACGGCGCTCGCGGGTCACGGCGATGGCGACAGCCAAGCGAATCCCTCCCAAGTCCCCCAGAGCCGGAACGTTAGGACGAAGCAGAAGGGCGCGTCAAAGCCGAAATTGCTGCAACTGCGTAATTTCCTTGCGCCGAACCCTGATCAAGCGACGATCAAAGGCAAAATCTTGCCGCACCGCCGCACAACCCTCAAAAGAAAAGCCCGCCGAGCGCGGAGCTCGACGGGCTTTTCGAATGTCGCAACGCCGCAAGCGCGGCGCGAAACTCAGTGAGCGGGCTTGGAGCGCAAGGCGAAGAAACCGGCGGCGAACACCACCACGCCGCTGATCGCGCCGGCGACGAAGCCCGCGCCCACGGCGAACCAGACCGTCAGCAGGACCAGGATCGCGGCCGTCGCCAGCGAGCCCCACTTGGACAGGAAGAGGAACAGATGCCAGGTCGAAACCTGTTCCGAGATTTCCATCGAGCCGTGCACGTAGGCGTGTTCGGCGTTGTCTGCGTGCTGGTCGGCCATTCAGGTCTTCCGAAAAGAGTCGAGATTTCGACGGCTCTTATAGCGGTCAGGGCGCGGCGCTCAAGGCCCCGCCTCAATCAAGCGCCGCCAGAACGTCGCGAGCGAAGGCGGCGACATCGAAACCCTTGCCCGCCGGATCCTCGCCGCGCCGCACGATGACCACGTTGCGACTGGGCACGATCACCACATACTGCCCACGATTGCCGAAGGCGGCGAAGGCGTCGGCGGGCACGCCTTCGGAACGGTTCATCACCCAGAAGGTCGCGCCATAGCCGAACGCCCCGGTCGGCGGCTGCGGCCCTGACGGCGTCGAAACGAAGGTCCGCCAGCCCTCAGGCAGGATACGCTGCCCCTCCCACACCCCGTCCTGAACATAGAGCTGGCCAAGGTGGGCCAGGTCGCGCGCCGTGGTCCAGACCTGGCTCGACAGGATGTAGTTCCCGCGCCAGTCGGTCTCGGCGAAGGTATGGGTCATGCCCAGCCGGTCGAACAGTTCGGCGGGCGGATGGGCCTCGAACGTCGGCGCGATGGCCAGGGTCGCCAGCAGGGTGTCGTTGTTGGCGTAGCGATAGGTCGAGCCGACCGGCGCCAGCAGAGGCCAACCCGGGGCCTGCTCATCCACGGCGGTCCCGCCGAAATAGAGGGCGTCGGTGCGGTTGCCCGCCGTGTCGCTGGTCAGGCCCGACGCCATCCGCATCAAGCTCTCCAGGGTGATGGCGCCGCGCGGATCGCCCTCACCTCGCCAGTTGGCGATGGCCGCCGGGACCTTCACATCGACCTCGCCGCGCTGCACCGCGGCCCCGATCAGGGTCCCCGCCAGGCTCTTGGCCACCGACCAGGTGCGCTGAGGCGTGTTGGGGCCAAAGTCGGCGGCGTATTTCTCGGCGACGACGCGGCCGTTCTGCATCACCACCACGCCGGTGGTGTTAGTTCCCACGCCGAAGCCCTCGATGAAGGCGCGATCGACCGCGCCGGTCAGGGCCGCCGCATCCCCGCGCGGCGCGGCGCTTGGCAGTTCCGGCGCCGAGGCCCGGCGCGCCAGGGGCGCACGCGCGGGTGCGTTGCCGGCGACATAGCCCATGGGTTCAATCACGCAGCCGCGTCCGGGCGTATAGGTCGCCACACGGGCCGGAGCCTCCGCATCCCAGGCGACTGAGACGACGTCGCCCGTCATCTGGGCCGTCATCCCGGCGACCAGGGGCTGAAGCTCGGGATAGATCCCGATCAGTTCGTTCGCCTCGACGCTGGCCGGAGTGCGGGTCGCGCCCGCTTCGCGCGCCGTATGGACCGCGCTGCAGGTCGTCAGCGCCTTGTAGCCCGCCGCCAGGGCGCGGTGCATGGGCGTCGGCGGCGCGTTCGGCGCCGTCTGGGCGGCGACGGCGGTCGGCAGAGCCAGGGCGGCCGCGACGGCGGCGAAACGGAACAGGGTCATCATGCCGCAAGCTTCGCAGCCTGGTCCGGCCTGTCAACGCGTTGACGCATCCCCATCCGTGTTCATGATGCGACTGCGAACGTCCCGCCGGATCAAGGAGCCTTCATGCCCGCCCCGACCGTTCTCGTCGCCACCGACCTGACCGCGCGCAGCGATCGTCCGCTGGACCGCGCCGCCTTGCTCGCCGGACAGATCGGCGGCTCTGTCACCGTCGCCCACGTCGTCGAAGGCCCCGGCTTCGACCGCGAACAGGACGAAGAGATCCTGCGCGCCGTCCGCGCCTCACTGCCGCCCGCATTGACCGAGGCCGCCGTTGTCTTTGATCACGGCGCCGCCCCAACGGTCCTGGCCGAACTGGCGACGAGCGAAAAGGCCGCCGTCATCGTCACAGGCACGGGCCGCTACAACGGGCTGAGCGACTTCTTCCTCGGCACGGCGGTGGACCATCTGGTGCGCCACGCCGAGCAGCCGGTTCTGGTGGTCAAACGCCGGGCGAGCGGCCCCTATCGCTCGATCCTGGTGGCGACCGACTATTCCGATGGGGCGCTGCACGCCTTTCAGACCGCGCTGCGCCTGTTCCCCGGCGCCGCCTTCGAAGTCGTCAACGCCTACAGCGTGCCGTTCGAATCGCGCATGCCCTCCGATGAGGTCGCCGAGGCTGCACGCGAGGAGGCCGAGGCCGAAATGGTCGCCTTCACCGCCCGCGCCGCCTCGCCGCGCCCCGACTCCGTGCGCACGGTCGTCGCCAAGGGGGACGTCGAGACGGTGATGGATCAACGCATAGCCAGAGGCGCGCCCGATCTGGTCGTCATCGGCTCGCACGGGCGCAGCGGTTGGGTGCAGGCCACCCTGGGCAATCAGGCGTCCAACCTGCTGAAACGCCTGCCCTCGGATGTTCTGGTCGTGCGTCAGGCCAAGGCCTGACGCAGCTAGGCCAGCGCCTCGAACTGATCGACCAAGCCTTCCAGGCGCTTCGTGCCGATGGTCCAGAAGGCCGGGTCGCGGGGGTTCAGACCAAACGGCTTCAGCGCCTCGACATAGGTGTGGGCGCCGCCGCCCGACAGCAGGTCGCGATAGAGGGGCGTGAAGGCCGCCGGGTCCTTGGCGCGCGTCTCCATCAGGGCCGCGACCAGCAGGTCGCCAAAGGCGTAGGCGTAGACGTAGAAGGGCGAGTGGACGAAGTGGCTGACGTAGGCCCACCAGTTCTCATAGCCGGGGTTCAGCGTCACCGCCGGGCCGAGGCTGGCGCCCAGCTCCTCCATCCAGATTTCGCCGATGCGCTCGACCGAGACCTCGCCCGCCGCGCGTTCGTCGTGGAAGCGGGTCTCGAAGCGGTGGAAGGCGATCTGGCGCACCACCGTGTTCAGTCCGTCCTCGATGCGGCCCGCCAGCAGCGCGCGCTGATCCTGCGGCGTCGCCTCGGCCAGCAGGCGGTCAAACGTCAGCCCCTCTGCGAAGATGGAGGCGGTTTCGGCGAGCGTCAGCGGGGTGTCGGCCAGCAGGCTGCCCTGCGCCGCCGCCAGGGTTTGGTGCACCCCATGCCCCAGTTCGTGGGCCAGGGTCAGCAGGTCGCGCCGCTCGCCCATCCAATTGAGGAAGACATAGGGGTGGCGGTCGGCCGTCACCGGGTGGGCGTAGGCGCCGGACTGCTTGCCCGCCCGCGCCCTGGCGTCAATCCACGGCCGGTCGAAGAACCAGCCGGCGCGTTCGGCGAAGTCGCCGCCCAGGTCGGCGAAGCTGGCCAGCACCACCTCGCGCGCCTGCGCCCAGTCATAAGCGCGCGGCGGCGTCGCCTCGATGGGGGCGTTGCGGTCCCAGTGGTCCAGCGCCGTCTTGCCCATGGCCTTGGCTTTCAGCGCGTAATAGCGGTGCGAGATGCGCGGATAGGCTTCGGCCACCGCCTCGGCCATGGCGTCGACGCTCTCGCCGTCGACCTCATTGCCCAGGTGGCGGCTGTCGGCGGGGCGTTTGAAGCCGCGCCATTTATCCTCCAGCGCCTTGTCGGCGGCGACGGTGTTCATGACCATGGCCATGGTCTGGGCCTTGTCGGCAAAGGCCTTGGACAGGCCCTCGGCGGCGGAGGCGCGCTTGGCGCCATCAGCGTCGCTGAGGCGGTTCAGGGCTTCGGACAGGGTCAGGCTCTCGCCATCGGCCTCAGCCCGCAGCGCCGCCAGGGTCTCGTCGAACAGACGCGGCCACTGGGCCTGAATGGGGCCGCGCTCGGCGATGAAGGTCTCAAGCTCGGTAGACAGTTCATGCGGCTTCATCGCCCGCACCCGGCGCAGCCAGGGCGACCAGCGCGCGGCGGCCGGATGGGCGATCAGAGCGGCCGCGATCTCGGCCTCGTCCAGTTGGTTGATCTCCAGCGTCAGCCAGACGGTCGGGGTGGCGATGACCGTCATCTTCTCGCGGATATTGGCCTCGAACCCTTGCGCGCCCGTATCGTCGCGCGCCGTGGTCGCCGCGAGGAAGGCGTAGGCGCCGAGGCCGCCCATGACGTCCGCCGCCTGTTCGTACAGGGCGATGGTCCGATCCAGCGCCGCGCCCAGAGCCGCCGCGTCGCCGCGCTGGGCGATCAGTTTGCCCTGGAAGGCGTTCATCTGATCCACCAAGGCCTTGGCGCGGTCAAGGTCGGCGCCGATGCGCGCATCCTCGCGCGAGGCGTAGAGGTCGGACAGGTCCCACAGGGGGGCGTCGGCGAAGTCGGTCGTCTGGACGGGCGCGTTCATGCCCTTGGTTTTGGGGACACCGCCGCTCCAGCGCAACGGGTGCGGCGACAGGCCCCCCGAATTCGGCGGAGATTTCTCTGGACGCCCGTCGCTCCGGCGATAATTGTCACCGGTATCATAATACGAATTTCAAGAACCGGGGGAGCGACGCCATGACCAGCGCCATCAATCGACGAGGCCTCTTTGGCGGACTGGCGGCAGGAGCGGCGGCGGCCAGCCTGCCCGCGCCGGCCCCGGCTGTGGCGCAGACCCGCGAGCAGATCGCCCCCTTCGGGCGCGACTGGAGCGCCCAGACATGGACGCCGGGCGTCGAGGGCCAACGGCGCGCGGACCGGGGCGACGGCACCTTCCTGAACCCGGTCATCGCCGGGGACCGCCCCGACCCGACGATCCTGAAGGACGGCGACGTCTACTACATGACCTTCTCGTCGTTCGAATCCGTGCCGGGACTGGTCATCTGGCGATCGACCGATCTGGTGAACTGGACCCCGGTCACGGCGGCCCTGAGCCGGAACATCGGCTCGGTCTGGGCGCCGGAGCTGTGCAAGCACGAGGGCCGCTACTTCCTCTACATCCCTGCCCGCACCGAGACCTATCGTACCAGCTACGTCTCGTGGGCCGACCGGATCGAGGGGCCGTGGAGCGATCCGATCGACCTGCACCTGCCCGACCATATCGACCCCGGCCACATCGTCGGCGAGGACGGCAAGCGCTACCTCTTTCTCAGCGGCGGCGACATGGTTCCCCTGTCCGACGATGGCCTCTCGACCGTCGGCCCCGTCCGGCACGTCTATAACCCCTGGCGCTATCCCGACGACTGGACCGTCGAGAGCTTCTCGCCCGAGGGGCCGAAGCTGATCCGGCGGGGCGAATGGTTCTACATGATCACCGCCGTCGGCGGCACAGCAGGTCCTCCGACAGGCCACATGGTCATCGCCGCCCGGTCGCGCTCGATTCACGGACCGTGGGAGGATCATCCCGGAAACCCTCTGGTCCGTACGATCTCGGCCGCCGAGAAATGGTGGTCGCGCGGTCACGCCACCCTGATCGAGGCGCCCGACGGCCGCTGGTGGATGGTCTATCACGGCTATGAAAACGCCTTCTGGACCCTGGGGCGTCAGCTTCTGCTCGATCCAGTGGAGTGGGACGATGACGGCTGGTTCCACGCCCGCGGCGGCGACCTGTCGGCGCCCCTGCCCCTGCCCGCGCCGCGCGCTTCTGGAACGCCCCTGCCCGCGCATGGCATGGCCCTGTCCGACGACTTCAGGCGCGACAAGTTCGGCGTCCAATGGAGCTTTTACGACGCCACCCCCAACGAGGCCGAACGGTTCCAGCGCCGCGACGGCGTCCTGCACCTGAAGGCCAAGGGCCAGTCGCCGCGCGACTGCTCGCCGCTGACCTTCATTCAGGGCGACCAAGCCTACCAGATCGAATGCGACATCGAGATCGACCCCGGCTGCACCGCCGGACTAGTGGTCTTTTACGATAACGCCCTCTACGCGGGACTGGGCTTTGACCAGGAACGCTTCGTCACCCACCAGTTCGGACTGGAGCGCGGCCGCCCCGCCAATCCCCACGGGCGCCGCATGAAGCTGCGCCTGACCAACGACCGCCACATCATCACCTTCCACCACAGCACGGACGGCGAGACCTGGAGCAAGTTCGACCGCCAGATGGAGGTGTCGGGCTATCATCACAATGTGCGCGGCGGCTTCATGATGCTGCGGCCGGGGCTCTACGCCGCCGGCGAAGGCGAAGCTCGGTTCCGCAACTTCCGTTTCCAGGCCCTGTAAGGCCGCGCTTCCCATCCGGGGTGATCCGTCGTCTGATGCGGCCTTCAGCCAAGGAGCAGGCATGACCGCATCGCCCCCGGACCATAGTCACGACGCCTCGACGGGTCGCGCCTCGCTGGGGGGCGAGCGCAGCCTGGCCGCTGCCCGCATCGGGATCGGCCTGATCCAGGGGCTGCTGCTCTATTTCCTCTGGCGCAGCGCCGGCCAGGGCGGGGGCCTGAACGACGCCCTGGCCTGGCCCGTGACCCAGCCGCCGCTGTTCGCCGCATTGGCTCTGGCCTGCGCCTTTACCCCCGTCATGCTGCTGGCGGCGGTTGGGCGGCTGTCGGTGCGGACGCTCGCGCTGTGGGGTGTGATCGCCGCTGCGGCCATGGCCCTGCTGGGCTGGCACGATGCGGCGCAACAGACGCGTGATTATTTCCGTCCGCCCTATCTGCGCTTCCCCGTCATCGCCTTCAGCGCCGCAGCCCTGTTCATCGCCCATCACCTGATCGTCCCGGCGGTCGCCAGCCGACGCTGGATCGCCGACTTCGACGACTATTTCGACACGGCGTGGAAGGCGGGGGTGCAGTTGGTCCTGTCGCTGGGCTTCACCGGCGCCTTCTGGCTGCTGCTGTTTCTCGGCGCGGCCCTGTTCCGCATCATCGGCCTCAGCTTCCTGTCCGACCTGATCGGCGAGGAATGGTTCGCCATCCCCGTCACCTGCCTGGTCTTCGCCATCGCCGTGCAGTTGACCGACGTGCGCGCCGGCCTGATCCGCGGTGTGCGGACCGTGGCCCTGATGCTGCTGTCCTGGCTGCTGCTGGTCATCACGGTCCTGGTGGCAGGCTTCCTTGCGGCCCTGCCCTTCACCGGACTGGACGGATTGTGGAAGACGGGCAGCGCCACGGCCTTGGTGCTGTCAGCGGCCGCCGCTCTGATCATCCTGGTCAACACCGCCTATCAGGACGGGCGCGAGGACAACCTGCCGCCGGTCGTTCTGAGGGGCGCCGTGCGGGTCGCCGCCGTCCTGCTGACGCCGCTGATCCTGATCGCCGTCTGGGGGCTGTCCTTGCGCATCGGCCAGCACGGCCTGACGCCGGACCGGATCATCGCCTCGGCCTGCGCCCTGGTCGGAGCGGTCTATGCGGCGGGCTATGGCTGGGCCGCATTGTCCCCCTTCTGGAAGAAGACGGAGTGGATGAAGCCGCTGGAGCGCACCAATGTCGCCGCCGCCGTCCTGACGGTCGCCGTCATCCTGGCCCTGTTCAGCCCCCTGCTCGACCCCGCCCGCATGTCGGTCGGTGATCAGGTCGCCCGATTGAACCGCGGCGCCGTCAGCGCCACCGAATTCGACTACGCCTTCCTGCGCTTCGATGCGGGCAAGACCGGGAAAGCCGCCCTCGCCGACCTGGCCAAGTCCTCCGACGCCGAGGTCGCACGGCTGGCCAAGCAGGCCCAGACCACCAGCTCTCGCTATGATGTGGAGCAGGCGACCGTCCCCCCCCGCACGCCGCACATCGCCGTCTGGCCGACGGATGCGGCCCTGCCCGCCGGCTTCGTGAGTCCGGTTCCCTCTGGCGACCCTCGCTATGCCTGTCAAAAAGCCGCTGACTGCGTGGCGACCGTCCGCGACCTGAACGGCGACGGCAAGGTCGAGATACTCCTGGCCGACAGCTACCGCATCGCCCTGTTCGCACAGCGGGCCGATGGCGCATGGGCGCATCAGGGCGACTATCGCATCGCCTACTGCGGCGCCGGCCCCAACAATGTGCGCGACCTGCTGAAGGACCCGCAGACCGCGCCCGTCGCACCGATCTGGCCAGACCTTTCCACACCGCGCGGCTCCGGCCGCCTCCAGCCCGAACAGGACTGCCCCGCGCCCGCCGTCGTTAACCCCTGACTCAGTTCTCCGAAACCCGATCTTCACCCCCTGCCTGCTAAGGCTTGTCTCGAAACGAGCCGATCCCGAGCAACGAGGACGGCCGTGACGGTGATGTTTTTAGGGTGTGTTTCACATGGCCAAGACCGTTCTGGTCGTCGACGATGATCCCACGCAGCGCCGCCTGATCCAGGCGGTGCTCGACCGCGAGGGCTATGCCGTCGTCCACGCCGAGAGCGGGGGCGAGGCCATCGACCGCCTGACCAAGGGCGGGGGCGCCGACGTGGTGCTGCTGGATCTGGTCATGCCGGGCCTGTCGGGTCTGGAGACCCTGGCCGAGATCCGCACGGCGGGCGTCCCGGTGCCGGTCATCGTCCTGACGGCCAACGGCGGCATCGAGACCGTGGTCAAGGCCATGCAGGCCGGAGCCCAGGACTTCTTCGTCAAGCCTGTGGGGCCTGAGCGCCTGCTGATCGGGGTGCGCAACGCCCTGCAGCTGACGCAGCTGTCGGCGGAGATCGGCCGCCTGAAGAAACACGTCTCGGGCCGGACCTCGTTCGACGACATCGTCGGCGACAGCCCGCCGATGCGCATGGTCAAGGCCCTGGGCGTGCGCGCCGCCAAGTCCGGCATTCCGGTGCTGATCACCGGCGAGAGCGGCGTCGGCAAGGAAGTCATCGCCCGCGCCCTGCACGGCGCCTCGGACCGGGCCGGCAAGCCCTTCGTGGCCGTCAACTGCGGCGCCCTGCCCGCCAATCTGGTCGAGTCGATCCTGTTCGGCCACGAGAAGGGCAGCTTCACCGGCGCCACCGACAAGCACGCCGGCAAGTTCATGGAAGCCAATGGCGGCACCCTGTTCCTGGACGAGATCGGCGAACTGCCGCTGGATATGCAGGTCAAGCTGCTGCGCGCCCTGCAAGAGGGCGAGATCGACCCGGTCGGCGCCAAGCGCGCGGTCAAGGTCGACGTCCGCATCGTCTCGGCCACCAATCGCGACCCGGCCCAGCAGGTCAAGGAAGGCGCCTTCCGCGAGGACCTCTTCTATCGCCTGAACGTCTTCCCGATCGAGGCCCCGGCCCTGCGCGAACGACGTGAGGACATCCCGGCCCTGGTCGAGCACTTCATCGCCCGCTTCAACGTGGAAGAAGGCAAGCGCGTCGCGGGTTGCGCCGTCGAGACCATGGCTTTGCTGCAGGGCTTCGACTGGCCCGGCAATGTGCGCCAGCTGGAAAACTCGATCTATCGCGCCCTGGTCCTGGCCGATTCGCCGCTGTTGCAGCCCCACGACTTCCCGGCCATCTCGGGCATCGCCATGCCGCTGACCTCGGGCGGCGTCATTTCGCATGATCGCGCTGAAACCCCCGCCGGCGACGCCGGAGTTGAAGGCCAGCCCGACAGCCCTGTGCGCATCATCGATGCGCGCGGCCACCTGCGCACGCTGGAAGAAATCGAACGCGACCTGATCCAGCACGCCATCGAGGTCTATTCCGGCCACATGAGCGAGATCGCGCGGCGCCTCGGCATCGGCCGCTCGACCCTGTACCGCAAGGTCCGCGAACAGGGGCTGGAAGAGCAACTGAAGGAAGCGGGCTGAGGACGTGCTAGGCTGTCGTCATGAGCGACCATAGCAACGACCATTCCCCCGCCCCGGCGGATCAGGCTCCGACCGAAACCCCCATCCAGCGCGCCCTGCGTGAAAAGCAGGAGGCCATCGCCGCCCGCGCCAAGCCCCCGCGCGGCGGCCGCTTCCAGCGTGAACAGGCCGCCCGCGTCAAAAGCGGCGCCGTGCGGCCCTGGAGCACCAAGGGCTGACTGCGAAGCGGACGGGCTGGATGTCGGCTAGGGGTGGCAAAGGGACTCTAGTCCCAACTGCTCTTGGAAAAGCGAAGCTCTGTTAGGTCATGGTTGTGCAGATCGACGGTCTGACCAGCCAAGTCGCCGTACTGGAAACCCTCTAGCGTTGTCGGGTAGCCGTCCTCCGCCCAGAGGATGAACCCCATGCTGTTCCCGTTACCAAGGCCTTCCATGGTCATGTTTGGGGCGTCGATCATGTTGACGCCTTCGAGCTTCGGAGCGGTGTTCCGATCCACTTCGAAGGTCGTGTAGAAACCATGCCCGGTGTTGTCCCGGTCGATCACCGTTGCGGTTGTCAGTTGTGATTTCAGGACTTGGCGCTGGTCGGCGGTTAGGTAGGCATCTGTCTCGCAGACGAGTCGCAGCACCGCCGCTTCGAGGTTCGTAAACGCTGTCATCCAACGAGAGTATCGGGAACCCGCCGGACATCAACGTCTGCAACGGGTCGAAAGCGGAGATCCCTAGAGCGGCGCTTTCTTCCCTTTCGTCATCCTCCGGCAAGCCGCCTCTCGGCGGCGCAGACCGGGGGACCCAGCGGCGCGCGAGAGCGCGAACCTGTCGCGCAGACGACGGTCAACATTTCTCGTGAACAGATCGCCTTCGGCGCCGCTGGGTCCCCCGGTTTCGCAGCGCTCGCCGGAGGATGACGAAAGCGAAAGCGCACACCAAGGTCCGCAGCGGGCCGGAAGCGGATATCGCCAATCCTCCGCTGTCACCCGGGACGGCCCGGACGGCGATCCGGGCCCAGGCGCTGGATGCATTGGCCGGGACGGAGAAACAGCCGCCGCCTGGGTTCCGGGTTCGCTGCGCGCCCCGGAATGACGAAGGGGGCGGTGAGAGCGGTTCCTTACTCCTCGGCCTTCTTCGCCTTGCGCATCCAGGGGCGGGTTTCTTCGCCGTTGGCCTTGGCGGTGATTTCCTTGAGCTTGCGGCCCTGCATGGTCGAGAAGGCCTGACCGGGGGCGCCTTTCTCGGGGTCGGCGAAGGCGCGGCCGTGGGTTTCGATTCGCTCACCGACCGAATCGAGGAAGTCGCCCTCCCATTCGGACAGCGAAACGCCCGCCTTCTCTGCCGAGCGGCGGGCGCGTTTCAGGGCGTTCAGGGCTGACCGCTTTGCCGCCTCCTTCTGCTGCTCCCAAGGGCTCGGCGAAGGTTTCTTTTTAGGGGCGCTACCGCCCTTTGGGCTACTTGAGCGCAGACTAGGGGCGCTACCGCTGTTGAGGCTGCTGGCCCGCGCCAACCCGCTGGAGCGCAGCTTGGACGCGTCGCCGCCCTTCAGGCTGCTGGAGCGTGAAGGGCGGTCGCTGGGGGGCTTGAAGGGCGTGCGCTTCAGGCCCGCCTCCCTCAGATCTCGCCGAGGGCCGAGAGGTAGAGGTCCAGAATCGCTTCTTCTTCCTGACGCTTGGCCTTGTCCTGCTTGCGCAGACGCAGAACCTTGCGCAGCACCTTGACGTCATAGCCCTCGCCCTTGGCCTCGGCGAAGACCTCCTTCATGTCGACCATGACAGCCTGCTTGTCCTCTTCGAGGCGCTCTAGGCGCTCGATGATGGAGCGAAGGCGGCCCTGGGCCGTGGCGGTCAGGACGTCCGAGGCGGCGTCAAAGGCGGGGGCGTCGTCGGCCATGAGGAAAGCTCCGAAACTTGAATTGGCCGGCGGGCGACCGTGACCCCACTCTCAAGCAGACCGGGGGCCGACTGGGCAAGAAGGGAATCGCCCAAAGGCGCCTCAGGGGCGAATCGCGTCCGATTCCGAAGCCTGACGCCGGACACGAAAAAGGCTGCAGGCGAAGCCCGCAGCCTTTGAATATCGCAACCGCAGCGCCGGAACCGGCGCCGACGCGGTTCTTAGCCTTGCTTGGCCTTGAAGCGCGGATCGGTCTTGTTGATCACATAGACCACGCCCTTGCGGCGAACGATCTTGCAGTCGCGGTGGCGACCCTTGAGCGACTTAAGCGAGCTACGGACCTTCATGGTCGGACGTCCCGAAGAATTGGAGGCCCGTGAGGGCGGTCAAAAACAAATGCGCG
>Ga0308157_10000682_pt1 | contig 96530 bp, 82 predicted proteins | sample PhyBR1_FD_201035 | JGI IMG/M metagenome (GOLD analysis project Ga0308157, IMG submission 201035) | Phyllosphere microbial communities from UC Gill Tract Community Farm, Albany, California, United States - DLSLB.R1 | ecosystem: Host-associated > Plants > Phyllosphere > Unclassified | place: USA...
TCGTCGCCGGCACTCCTCCCTCGAGTACGCGACACCCCACGACTACGACCTCGCCCGCACCCCACGGGCACTCACCACCACCGGAAGCTAGCGACCAAGAGTGGAAACCTAACCGTAGGGCAGGTCAAGATGTCACCTATCCGCGCGGCAGTCCCAGATGGACACCAGAACATGACGCGGCGGGATGGGACAATGAGCGGGCCTGGAACGGAGCCCACTCCGTACCGACTGTGGTCATAACCGAGCCGGTTCATTCGTGTTCCACAAAGGAGGGCCATGCCTCAGGAGTCACACGCTCCCAGCCGGCGGGAGCGAAACAAGCAGGCCAAGCTCGATCGGATCGTCTCGGCTGCCACCGAGCTGTTCAGCCAGCGGAGTGTGGACGACGTCACCACTCAGGAGATCGCCGACAAGGCCGACATCGGCGCTGGCACCTTGTTCCTCTACGTGAAGTCCAAGGGTGACCTGCTGCTCCTCGTGCAGAACGCGCGCTATTCCGCCGCCTTCGAACGGGGCCTTGCCGCCGCCGAAGAAGCAAAGAACGCCGTGGACGCCGTGATCGCGCTCGCCACTCCAATCGTGGAGTGCAATCGGGCCCCGATCGAGAACGGGCACACCTATCTGCGGGAGATGATGTTCGGCGACCCCACCGAGCCCAACCGCGCCACTGCGCTGTCTATCGTCGGGCAGACCCAGCAGGCGGTCGCAGACCTTATCGCCGAGCACACCGGCCGAGACGGGGACGACGCGGCCGTCCGGGCCCAGGTGATCTCCGCGATCCTGTTCCTGACCATGGCTTCGCATGCCGACCCGGCCTTCACCCTGGCCGAGGTGATGGAAGCCATCCGCCGGCAGATCATGACCGTGCTTCCGGCTGTCAGTTGAGAGTCGGCCGACGGCCTGGCGAATCTCGTCATGCCGCGACGAGCTCGACGATGAGCGGGATCAGCAGCGCCGTCGCGTTGTTCACGCCGTGCAGCATCACGCCCGGCCAGACCGAACCCGACCACCGGAAGAGGGTCGCGGTCAGTACACCCACGACGAACGCCGCCGGCATGATCGGGTTGATTCCGTGGGCGATGGCAAAGACTCCCGCGCTCGCCAGCACGCCGACCCAGGCCCCATACCGGGCTAGCAAGGCGTTCGCCACCACGCCGCGGAAGAACCCTTCCTCACCCAGCGGTGTGATCACCGCGCCCGCGACAAGCGCAAAGGCGAGCGACAAGCCGCCGCCGGCAGCGGCCGCCTGATAGCTCTCCTGAACGTTCTGCACACCCCCGGTCGCCACCATGTAGGCGATCGCAGCGATGGTGCCCAGCACATAGGCGACAAGACCCAGCAGGGCACCGACGAGGAGATGTCGCGGCCGAGCCCGCCGGAAACCGAAGGCCGCCAGTCCGCGGATGCGGATCAAGACCGCGACAGATAGCGCAACAAGCCCCATGGCTCCTGAGACCACGAGTCCCACGTTGCCGTGGACGACAGGGTCTGTCACGAGCGGCAACAGCACTGAGACCAGCAGCAAGGAGGCGCCATATGCGGCGGCGCCCGCCAACACCTCCGGCCACCCGGGCCGCTCCAGGGAAGTCCGCCCTGCCGGTGGTTCGTACGTCGATCTGCCCATGACTACCCCTCTGTCGTCGGCGATGTCACCGAGGCCGCAGTAGCCGGGAATACAAAGTGACGGGCCTCAGTTATGAGTGTAGTCATCATCGTACAGGCGGACCGGTCCTTGTCCCGGCACGTCTGGGCGGCGTGGATGCGACCTGGTACCGCGCCGAGGGTGATGGCGACCCGTTCACTGCAAAGGACCGACACAAGCAATGATCTCTTCCTCTCTCTGGCAGCCCTACACGCTCGGTCGGCTCGACCTCAGCCACCGACTCGCCCTGTCGCCGATGACCCGCAGCCGCGCGAACCCTGACGGGACTCCGGGCAGGTTCGCAGCCGAGTACTACGGCCAGCGGGCGTCGCTCGGCCTTCTGATCTCCGAGAGCACCCAGCCGTCCGACGACGGGCAGGGCAATATGAGCACGCCGGGGATCTACACCGCCGCTCACGTCGAAGGCTGGAAGGCCGTCACCGACGCCGTGCACGCGGCGGGCGGGCACTTCTTCATCCAGCTGGCGCACGCGGGCCGCATGTCGCACCCGGACAACACGCCGCACCACCGTCAGCCGGTCGCGCCCTCGGCGATCTCGGCGGAGCAGGATGTGCACACCCCGGCTGGACCGCAGCAGACCCCGGCACCGCGGGAACTGACCGCCCCGGAGATCCATGACCTGATCGGCGAGTTCCGCCACGCGGCCGCCTCCGCTATCGCGGCCGGCGCCGACGGCGTGGAGATCCACGCCGGCAACGGCTTCCTTCCGCACCAGTTCCTGGCACCGAACGCGAACCAGCGCACTGACGAGTACGGCGGCTCCGTGGAGAACCGTGCCCGGTTCGCGATCGAGGTGGCGCGGGCAGTCGCGGACGAGATCGGCGCCGATCGCACCGGCATCCGGATCTCACCGGCGATTCCCCTCGGCGGGCTCCATGAGGGCGAACCGGCCGAGGTGCGCGCCCAGTACACACACCTGGTCGGAGAGCTCGCCAAGCTCGACCTCGTTTACCTGCACGTCTTCCACGTCGGTGACGACGAGCTGCTGGGTTCCCTGCGCGGCCTGTGGCCAAACTCGGTCCTCGTCGTGCGCTACGGACGCGGCCGTGAGCAGATCGCCGACGACATCGACGCCGGGTTCGCTGACATCGCCCCGCTGGGGCAGTTCGCGCTCGCGAACCCGGACATCGTCGAGCGGCTCCGCACCGGCGCCCCGCTGAACGAGGTGGACCAGACCACGATCTACGGCGGCGACGACACCGGCTACACCGACTACCCGACGCTCGCGTAGAGCTAGAAACCATCGAGGGGTGAGCCGCCCACAGGCGACCCACCAGAGCGGCGGCTCACCCCGAGACCTCGTCGGTCCATCTACGTCAAGCAGACCGATCGACCCCACAACCACCACGCTCGCGACCGTCTCACCACGGAACGGAATCCAGGGCGCTTCAGCTCTGCGCCTCCTGGCTCGCGTTCCGCACACCGGACCCACAGTCGTCGCGCTAGGGCGCACCCGCGGTGCTGCAGTCCCTCGAATCGCTGCTCGGCGATCACCAGGGTGACATCCGCCTGCTCTGCAGCACGCCATCACCCTCTGGGCCCTGCCTCCACCCGGACTCGCCCCTCGCCCGGGCCTGAACGCGGGGCAATCCCATCGGGAACGTCAGACGTTAAACCGGAACTCCACCGAGTTCCGGTGATTGCGGAACCTTTGGCGCTAAGGCTGATCGCTGTACAGGATGGCGGCGTCTGACCAGTCGAACGGCGATTCCGCCTGCACCACAAATTGTACTGTAGCGCAGCAGTAGTCGCTGTCGCCAAGGCCATGGCCTCATACGTCATGCAGTGAAAGCGCTGCAGCAACAGCAACCCTGGCCGTAACGCTACCCAGCGACGAATTCTTCGTATTCAGCCCAGCGCGCGATGCCAACATTGGACTGACACTGTTCGGGTCGTCACTGAACTCTGGGAAAGTTGAACCGAAAGCGAGCTCTCAATCACCCGCGTTCATGACGTTTAGCCGCTCACGCGCCGCGCGGGCTGTCGCCCTGAGCTGCGGATGCTCGCGCACGATCTTACCCTGCTGCTCAGCGGGCAGCCCAAGCTCGTGCAGTACGTTGAGGATCACGACCGCGGTTGTCACTTCGACGATGGCGATCAATTCTTCGATCGAGTGACTGGGGGTCCTGCCCTCGTGCGCCAGGTCATTCCGTGCACGCGTGGTCCTGCCCGCCCACCTGCCCACGTCCGGCATCAAAAGCGCGATCGCCTCCTGATCGGGGCGCGCGGCCAGTGCGTGGAGCCGGTCCCGCAGCGTGGGGTCGTTGCGGAGGGCTCCCTTGAATCTACTGCGGTGCTCCTGCGGCACCTGGTCGAGCATCGCGTCGCGCATCGTCGTGAACTCGTCCGCAGGGAATGGTTTTGCGTCAATGCCCAGGCCTCGATGCAGTACTTCGGCTGCGCCGACGGCAGTTAAGAGATTGTTCTCGACGTAGCGGGCCGGCGCATACCGAAGGCCCAGAATCATGTTGGTGGCCGCCTTCAGACGACCGTGCGCCTCGCACCAGCGGGGTAAGACCTCCTCGAATGGGAGCGAATCGCAGGTGAAGAAGACACGGTGGTGTTCGACGGTCTTGGCGTCGTGCTTGCCGAGAGCAACGGGCGAATAGAGCACGTCTGCGTACCGTGGCGGCATAACAACGTGACCGTTAGGCACCAAGGAGCCGCTTCCAGCCACCTCCAAGCGCAGCCAGATCACGCCGGCGGCGCGGTGCATTGCGACCGAGATGAGGTCCTGCACCAGGCTCGCCGTCGCCAGCGCACTGCTCACGGAGCTCGTCTGCGCCGAGACGGCTCGCACAAACGCCGAATCCCGCATGCGCCCCACCGTGCCGCCCTTTCGCTGGTCAAAGAACGGCAGCGTGTGCCGGTGATCAAGGCGGAACTCGGTCCCGTCGACGACGACCGACTGAGCCTCGACCGGCTTGACGGAGATACTCCCGGTCCCGTCGATTTTGCCATCCGATGCGCCGAGGAATCCCTCGAAAACCGACGAAGCGGCCCAAAGCCCAAGGTCCTCAACCGAGACCTCGGCCGCGGAGAACGCTGCGTCGTCCTCACCGCTGATGTACGCACCTATGATCGCGGTCGTCGCCGCCACGGTCTGCTTGTCGGGGCTCTTCACCCGCGCGAACATGGTCCGCTTCCCGCCGTTAGGGACACAGCCGAGCAGGGTGACTTCGCGCTGCTCGGCCGCGCCGTGGATCACGTCCCAGCTCCGGATCCCTTCATGGAACACAGTCATGCCAGGCGAAGGACTCGACATGATGCGGTCCTCAAACGTTCCGATCAGCGAGAGCACCAAGCCGTCCTCAGGCTCGTACCGGAGCACACCGGGGACTTGGTGTTCAGGGTCGTCCGGCAGCCACCAGAGACCGGACCACTCGGCAGACGTGTCGAGGTTCAAAGGGTCATTCGCCACGACTCTCCTTGTTGAATTCGGTGGAACTTCTTCTGGCGGAGGTCAGGCGTCGGATCGCCAACCGATGCTCGCCCAGTACGGACACTCACCGTCGTGGTTGGTCCAATCGCACGCGTGCGGGCCCTCGTGGTGGTGCCACCCGCCGAAACGACCGAGCTCTTCAGACCAGTGCTCGCAGCGGATGACCTTTTGCGAATGGTCCGTGTTGTTAGCGACCATTTCCCCATCATCTCCTTCTGAGGATGAAAGTCTCATGCGCTCTTCCGGTAGGTCGCGCTGAATACTGCGTTGGCAAGCCACTGCTTGAAGCTGCTGTTGTCCTGGAACTCCCTGAAGAGCTGAGTGTCATCTGAGATGAGACGTAGCATGACCTGGCTGAGTGCGCGGTCGCTCTCGACGCGGGCGTTTACCGGATCGTCATTGGCCTGCGCGTTCTTGTAGGCCTCATCCTCGGACACCAGCCGCGGGATCTCTTCGGTGATGAACCGCTGGACACGATCAGCATCGTTCCATTCGATATTCCCGAAGTGATCGTTGAAGCTGCGCACAATCGCTGAGAGCCTCTCGAGCTCTGGGTCTGAGCGGTGCCCACCGCCTGCGGCTGGCACCGGATCGAGAGTGCCATCCTCATCGTCAAGGACGATCTTCATGGCACTGAGCTTCTCGGCCCGGTACGACTCCAGATCGATATTCTCCAGGATGCCGGCCGAGAGGTCCTCCTCCTTCGGCGCGGGCAGCTTGGGCACCAGGTGGTCGAGGAAGATCGAGCGCTTCTCCCACTCGCTGCTCCCGTACGGCAGCACAGTCGAGAGGAAGTTGTAGGTGCGCAGGAACGCCTTTGCGCCGCCCTTGAACGCCACCTGATCGTCCTCGTCGGGCATCTCGATGTACTCCGCGACACTCACATCGAGCAGCGGGTCGAGCAGATCACGGCTCTCGCCAGCCAGGTAGCGACTCACGAACTCGTCGATCTGTTCGATCGTGTAGACCGCGAAGGTGTCGAGATCGTTGACCAGGTCATGAAGCTTGTTGGCGTCGGTCTCCTCGGCCAGCACGGTAGTGCGGTAGTACGGCTCAAACGCGCGCTGGATCTCATCAACGTCGTTGGCGAAGTCGAGCACGAACGTATCGTGCTTGGCAGGATGGGCACGGTTGAGGCGCGACAGTGTCTGCACCGCCAGCACTCCGGAGAGTGCCTTGTCGACGTACATCGTGTGAAGCAGCGGTTCGTCGTATCCCGTCTGGAACTTATTGGCGACCACCAAGATCCGGTATGGATCGGTCTTCACCTGCTCAGCGATGGCGTTGGAGGGGAAGCCGTTCAGGCTGGCCTCGGTCACCTTCATGCCCTTGTATTCGTGCTCGCCGGAGAAGGCGACGACTGCTCGGTACGGGCTCTTGCGCGCAGCGAGTGCCTCACGGATCGCGTGGAAGTACTCGATGCATCGCGCGATCGACGAAGTCACCACCATGGCTCTGGCTTGCCCGGCGATCTTGCGCTTCGCCACCACCTGGGCGAGGAAGTGCTCGACCATGATGTCGGACTTCTGCGCGATGGCGTGTGCGTTGCCCTCGACGTACGCCCGGAGCTTCTTCGATGCGCGCTTCGCGTCGAACTCGGGGTCGTCCTCAACGGTCTTCATCAGCTTGTAGTAGCTGCCGACGGGGGTGTAGTTCGCGAGGACATCGACGATGAAGCCCTCCTGGATCGCCTGCTTCATCGTGTACGAGTGAAAGGGTCGGAATCCAGTGCCACCCTCCGCGTTCGGTACGGGCTCGCCGAACATCTCGAGCGTCTTGTTCTTGGGAGTCGCCGTGAACGCGAAGTAGCTCGCGTTCGGTAGCAGCTTCTTGCCCTCGATGATCCGGTTGATCTGGTCCTCGATGGTGTCGTCGTCGATGTCGTCGACGCCGGCAAGAGCTCGGGAGACTGCTGCCGACGTCTTCGAGCCCTGCGACGAGTGTGCCTCGTCGATCACGATGGCGAACGTGCGGTCCCGGTGGTCCGCTCCGATGTCATCCAGGATGTATGGGAACTTCTGCACCGTCGTGACGATGATCTTCTTGCCGGCCGAGATCGCGCGGCGCAGGTCCCCCGACCGATCTGCGTGTACGACAGTCGAGCCCACCTGCAGGAACGACTTGATGGTTTGTGTGAGCTGGTTGTCGAGGATGATGCGGTCGGTGACGACGATGATCGAGTCGAAAGCGATGCGACCGTCATGGGTCGTCTCGGTCAGCTGGTGGGTCAGCCAGGCGATCGAGTTCGACTTGCCGCTGCCTGCAGAGTGCTGGATCAGGTACCGACGCCCAGTTCCGTTCGCCTCGACATCGGCGAGAAGCTTTCGGACGACGTCGAGCTGGTGGTAACGCGGGAAGATCGCCTTTGAGACCTTCTTGCCGGTCTTCTGGTTCTTCTCGACGACGATCTGTGCGTAGTTCTCGATGATCCCTGCGAGGCTGAGCGGAGCGAGCACCTGCCGCCAGAGGTAGTCGGTCATCACGCCGTCGGGGTTCGGCGGGTTGCCGGCCCCGTCGTTGAAGCCCCGGTCGAAGGGTAGGAACCAGGAGGAAGCGCCTTTGAGCTGGGTGCAGAATCTGGCTCGCTGGTCGTCGAGGGCGAAGTGCGCGATCGTCCGACCGAATGCGAACAGCGGTTCGCGGGGGTCCCGGTCGCGTTGATACTGCTGTACGGCGTCCTCAACCGTCTGGTTTGTGATGTTGTTCTTCAGCTCGAACGTGAACACCGGCAGTCCGTTGACGAACGCGACGATGTCGACAGCGTCGCCAGTGTTGCTCACGCTGTGATGTACCTGCCGGGTGACCACAAATCGGTTCGCCTCGAAAAGAGCGGCAGCCTTTGGGTTCGCTGCGGCGGGCGTCGGATAGTAGAGATCAACATGCAGACCGAGGTGGTCTATGCCGTTGCGCAGCATTTGCACAACGCCACGGCGCGTGATCTCACCCTGGAGCCGCGCTAGGAACTTGTGACGCGTAGGCGTTTCCGAAGTAAGACCAAGCGGCTCAACGAGGTCGGGTTGGGTCGCCTTGATGAACTCGGTGAACTGGCCAAGATCGAACGCATAGGACGCGACGAAGTCGACCGATGTGCCCTCAGCCCATCCGCCGTCGACCATCTGCTCGACGATGAGCGCCTCCAAGCTCTCTTCATTGAGACGATGCATGCTCACTCCTCGCCTTCGCTCAAAGCTTCCTCGAGCCCATCATCTAGCACCGAGGTTGAGGTATCGAACCCCTCGGTCGAGTCAGGCAAACTCTCCGCAATGGCACGGACGTCGACTTGGCCCGTCACGACATCGGCGACCAGGCGTGCACGGAACTCCTGGAGGAGGGCAACTTCACGAGACACCCGCTCGATCACAACTGCGGATTCAGCCATGAAAGCTCGAATCTCCCCGACTACGGATTGTCTGATTGCCTCACCAGGTAAGGGCACAACTGTACGCAAGAATCGATCACGAGGTAACACCTTTCGAAGCCCCGTGTAAAGAGGTCGGTATGCCTTCGCATTGTCCATCGCTGTGAAGAAGAGTTCAAGATACTCGGAAGCTGACGGGTCGACCGAGTCGAACACATCGTAGGCACCTGTAATCATCCCTTCTACGCGTGATAGACCTACTGTTCTTGGGGTTTCGTCAACATCGAAGAGACAGAATACGAACTGCCCTGGACGTAAGTCCTGGTAGGTCGAGAAGTCCGAGGGAAATTTGCCTTTCGCGTTCTCAAGATCTCGAGGTATGACACCACGCAATGTAAGCGATAGAAGCGTCTTCTGCCGATGAGAGTCTCCAACAACAGAACTAACCGGCCGCAGCAGTGCCTTCACAGGTACCAGGTCTCCGCTAGGGGCGGATAGCATCCGTTCATTCAAGAGTGCGCGCTTCTGCTCTTCAAGGAGGGCGATGAGGTAGCGCTTGGCGGCGATGGCCTTGTCGATGCGGGCGTTCGCGTGGGCGAGGTACTTGGCGATCGCGCCCTGATCTTCTAGCGGAGGTACCGGCACGAGCAGATTCCGTAGAGACGGGCCATGTAAATCTCGCTGGATGTCTCCTACGCCGCGCGATGCCATCACAAACTGGTCCACCATGACCGGGGCGCGGAACAAGTATTTTCCATACTGGGCACTGATGGCAGACGAGTTCCGCCAAATCACATACGCCGGGCTGATGATCCCGTGATGGTCCGATACGCCGACGGATCCACGCCAGGCTTGCTGGTTGTTTAGTACGAGATCACCTGGCCGCACTATTTGGTATGCGTCTAGCTGCTCACTAGGTGCGTGAACACGCCGTCCACCTTCGGCGTACGGAATGACGCCTCTGTCCAGGTAGACAGACAAGAGTGGCAGGTCTGGCCGACCAGATGCGCTAACCTTTCGCCCTATTGACGCCAATCGCTTCCATTGCCAGGTGGATGGTATTCGCGGCAGCCTAGATTCGGGCCTTCCTCGATAAGCACCGTAGTTTGGCCAGTTGCGAAACATCAGTCATCACCTGCGATCTCGGCGATCAAGTCCTCAGTCTCTGCCTCCAGCGCGCGAATGTCGGCCTGAATCTCGGCCAGCGTGCGCATTGGTGCGGGCTTGTAGAAGTGACGGGTGAAAGAGATCTCGTAGCCGATCTTCGACTTCGAGTCATCGATCCAGGCGTCAGCGGCGTATGGCTCGACTTCGCGTCGGAAGAAGGCTTCGATGCCGTCGGCATAGTCACCGGCGGGCTCGGCGAGCGGTACCTGTTCTGTCTCGCGCAGCTCGGTGTCGGGCTCGTACTCGACGACGCGGGCACGGCCGTCGATGACAGCTTCGTATTTCCCGTGCAGCGGGTCCGGCGTTGCCGCGTACGGCAGGGCCTTGCGGATGAGAGGCGGCGCGCTCTCGTCGCGCACGCCATCCTCCTTCAGCTGCTTGATCTCTTTCGCCGTGTAGACACGATGTGGGTCGACACCGGCGATGCGCAACGGCCGCTCGACGGTGATCTTGTGGTACCCGAAATCCACACCGTCGAACACCTTCGAGTGATCGGTGTCGTCGTACTCGTCGAATGCCTTGAACGCTTCGAGAACCTTGTCGGCGTCGGTCGAGCTGACCTCGATGCCTTTCTCGCCCAGGTTTTTGCGCAGCGGCGTGAACCAGTTCGTGGCGTCGATGAGCTGGACCTTGCCCTTGCGGCGATCTTCCTTGCGGTTGGAGAGCACCCACACGTACGTGGCGATTCCGGTGTTATAGAACATCTTCAGCGGCAGTGCGACGATCGCTTCGAGCCAGTCGTTCTCGATGATCCATCGTCGGATGTTGCTCTCGCCCTGGCCAGCGTCACCGGTGAACAGCGAGGAGCCGTTGTGCACCGATGCGACCCGGGAGCCGAGCTCGGTGCCCTGCTTCATCTTCGAGATCAGGTTCGCGAGGAACATCAGCTGGCCGTCGCTGCTCCGCGTCACCAGCGAGAACTCGCTGTCATTTTCGTGATTGACGACGAACCGTGGGTCGATGATCTTCTTCGCGCCGCCGAGGCGATCCTGGTCGGTCTTCCAGCTCTTGCCATACGGCGGGTTGGAGAGCATGAAGTCGAACTCCTGCCCTGCGAAGGCGTCGTTCGACAGGGTGGAGTACTCCGGACCGCCGACAATGTTGTCGGCCGCTTTGCCGTCGCCCTTGAGGATCAGGTCCGCCTTCGCAATCGCGTACGTCTCGGCGTTGATCTCCTGCCCGTAGAGGTGCGTGGAGACCTTCTTGCCGGACAGCTCCGTCAGATGCTTCAGGGTCTCTTCGGCGACGGTCAGCATGCCACCGGTGCCCATCGCACCGTCGTACAGGCGGTACGTGCCCGACGGGATCGCGTCCGCGATCGGTTCGAACATCAACCGGGTCATGAGACGGACAGCATCGCGAGGTGTCCAGTGCTCGCCAGCCTCTTCGTTGTTCTCCTCGTTGAAGCGGCGCACCAGCTCTTCGAAGACGGTGCCCATACCGTGGTTGTCCAGCCCCGCTGGGGAGAGATCGAGGTCTGGAGCGAGGAACTTCTCGATCAACGCACCGAGCGCGTCAGCCTTCGTAAGCCGAGGTAGCTGGTTACGGAACTCGAAGTTGTCGATGATCTCCTGCACGTTGGGCGAGAAGCCATCGAGGTAGGCTTCGAAGTTCTGCCGCAGGCGGGTGGAGTTCGAGATGTGCCGCAGATCCTGCAGCGAGAAACCAGACGTGTTGTAGAAGTCCTGCTTGGCAGCATCACGCAGCGGTGCATCTTGGTCAGCGACGCCCGCCTCGTCCAGCATCTTCTTCATCGCCATCACCGCATCGCGCGTCGGGCCAAGGACGCTGTCCAGGCGACGCAGGACCGTGAAGGGAAGGATCACGTCCCGATACTTGCCTCGAACATAGAGGTCGCGGAGGACATCGTCAGCGATATTCCAGATGAGCGCCACGATTCGCGCGTGGTTGATGGAGCTGTGTGGCACGAGGATCCTTCACTTGTGACTAGGCAACCTGCCAAGCGGCGGGGCGACGAGACGGGTACTAGTGATGCCGCCCAACCAATACTGACTGTAGACGGCACCACTGACATTCTCTCAGCTCGCACGAAGTCTTGCCTGCCCGGTCAGGCATCCACGATGCCCATCCCGTTCGCCACGCAAGACCAGCTCACGCAGCGGGCATCAATGTCGAATGATCAGTGATCGCGCCTCGACGCCGAGTTGCTCAGCGAGAGCATCCACCGAATCCAGAGTGAGGTTCCGCTCCCCACGCTCGATGCCGGCGAGGTACCGAGTCGACACGCCAAGCTCTTCAGCAAGACCTTCCTGCGACAGCCGACGCGCAAGGCGCAGATCGCGCACCTGCGCTCCGAGCACCTTCTTGAGCGGTTCTGTCACACATCAAGCGTCATGTCTGGTAGTCATGACTTCCAGGAAGTTATCGCTTCCAGTTGCGGTCCAGGCGGGTCACGCACGACTCGCGCTGCAACCACATCAGACCTCGAAGGAGAGCGAGACGATGTCCGATTCGCAGCAGATCCCCGACGGGAGCGCGACAGCTCTCCCCCGCGTCCTGCACACACCGCGTAGCCGCGCGTTGCTCTCGGAATCGTGGGCCCAAGCAGCGGAGGCAAAGCGGATGGAGCGGGCAGGCGACGACCTGCAGCTGACGCACGAAGCCTATGCAGCGGGCGAACCATGTCGCGCGTGTGGGCGTGCCCTTCTCGGTGAGCCAGCCCTGGGAACTGATGAAGAGAGCCTTGCGCTGATCGATGCCGACAACGCCGAGTTCCGAGCCGAGCACACGGCATGCAACATGGGGGTTTGGCGTCTCGAGAACAACAGGGTGGAGCACTGCCATCTGTGCTGCCCGTTCCCGCCACTTTCGCCGACTCAGCGCGATGAGCTCCGACAGCTCCTATACCCACGCTCATTGCACATCGACCGCAGCGCCACTTGGCGAGTGGAACTGACCTGCCAGCACGTCGAGACCTTGGTCGGGCATTCCCCTCGCTACGTTGAGCCAACGGTCCAATGCACCGAATGCGCTGTCATCCGCGGCGTGGTCAAAGCCGTGCGAATCGATGACCAGGCGAAGGCTGGTGACGGCGGCAGCGACATCGAGGGCCTCCAGCCCGACTATCAACGACTCACAGATGAGCAATGGAGCTGGATCAAGCACATCGTCCACACAGAAGAGGGCCCTCGCCGCGGGCGGCCACGCACTGACATACGCACGATCGTCGACGCGGCTCTCTACAAGACCCGCACCGGCATCTCGTGGCGCGAGCTCCCAGCTGAGTTCGGGTCATGGCAGACCGCCTTGCGCCGGCACAACCAATTGATCGCGAGCTCCCAGTGGGACAAGATCACTCGCACTCTGGCAGAACGAGACCTTCCCCAGTGAACCACCGCGCTGTTGGGACACCCGACTTTTGAGTCAAACTGATTTTTGAGTCAGCGCACCGCCCGAGAGATCGCGCGCCGAACGACGTGAACCCGCCACAGCACTGGCCAGCCGAGGCTACGTCCCAGAGACGCTCCCGCACCGCAGAAACGAGAATCGGCCCCTGCGGAAGTTCCGCAGGGGCCAACTAAAAGCGCAGGTCAGCGGCATAAACGCTAAGCAACTGATGGTAGATCGAAACTCGTCCGTCGACCCCAACAGGAAGCCGAGAAGGTAAAACCCCTGGTCAGAGGCGCTTTTTAGACATTGAAACGGAACTCCACCACGTCCCCGTCACGCATGACGTACTCCTTGCCCTCCATGCGCACCCAGCCCTTGGCCTTCGCCTCGGCCATCGACCCGGCCTCCATCAGCTGGTCGAAGGAGACGATCTCGGCCTTGATGAAGCCGCGCTCGAAGTCGGTGTGGATGACGCCGGCGGCCTGAGGGGCGGTCGCGCCCTTGGGGATCGTCCAGGCGCGGGATTCCTTGGGGCCTGCGGTCAGATAGGTCTGCAGGCCCAGGGTGTCGAAGCCGACGCGGGCCAGCTGGTCCAGGCCCGACTCCTCCTGACCGGTGGACTCGAGCATCTCGGCGGCCTCCTCCGCGTCGAGCTCGATGAGCTCGGACTCGAACTTGGCGTCGAGGAAGATCGCCTCGGCGGGGGCGACGAGCTTGCGCAGCGCGTCCTGCGAGGCGGTGTCGGCCAGCCCGTCCTCGTCCGTGTTGAAGACGTAGATGAAGGGCTTGGCGGTCATGAGCTGCAGCTCGCGCACGGCGGCGAGGTCGATGCCGGCGCCCTCCGCGCCCTGATAGAGGGTCGTGCCCGTCTCCAGCAGCGCCTTGGCCTTGACCACGTTCTCGAGCACGGTGGAGTCGACCAGTCCGCGCTTGGTGTCCTTCTCGAGACGCTGCATCGAGTTCTCGATGGTCTGGAGGTCGGCGAGGATCAGCTCGGTGGTGATGACCTCCATGTCGCCGGAGGGATCGGTCGAGCCGTCCACGCGGGTCACGTCGGGGTCGGCGAAGGCGCGGGTGACCTGGCAGATCGCGTCGGCCTCGCGGATGTTGGCGAGGAACTTGTTGCCCAGGCCCTCACCCTCGCTCGCACCCTTGACGATGCCGGCGATGTCGACGAAGGACACCGTCGCCGGGAGCAGCTTCTGACTCCCGTGGATCGTCGCGAGCTCGGCGAGTCGCGGGTCCGGCAGCGGGACCACGCCGACGTTGGGGTCGATGGTCGCGAACGGGTAGTTCGCCGCGAGCACCTCCGCGCGGGTCAGGGCGTTGAACAGGGTGGACTTGCCGACGTTGGGCAGCCCGACGATTCCGATAGTAAGAGCCACGGGAGCTGAGTCTACGGGGCCACCCGCACCCGGTCAGCACGGCATCGGGTGAGATGGCGGACGCCGGTGGTCAGAGCGCGGAGACCTCGGGGATCTCGGGGGCCCGGTCGGCGACCCGACGAGGGAGCGCCCTCGGTGCACGGGGCGCCGCGGAGCGTCGCGAGGTCGGCCGAGGCACCCCGTCCCGCACCGCATCGCAGGATGATGAGCGGAGCGACGGGCTGCACTGCTCCTTCCTACACTCGCCCCATGACGTCCTCCCGCGCCGAGATGACCTACGCGACCGCGCTGAACCGCAATGAGCTGTTCGAGAGCCCGGGACTTCGCCGCGACATCCCCTCGCTGCTCCATCCCGAGGAGGAGGTGATGCTCGTGCTGCCCGGTGTCGCCGGGGACTTCCCCGACGTGATGATCGCGACCGCCGTCCGCTTCCTCCTCGCCTCCGTGGCCGGACCGCTGAGGAAGTCGACGATCAAGCGCGAGGTCCCCGCGACGCAGGTCTCCGGGGTGGAGTACCGACCTGGGCTCCTGACCCGGGTGCGCGTCTCGCACGCCGCGGGCCGCGACATCGCGATGGTGCCGAACCGCCGGGCGGACGCCGAGCGCTTCGCCCGCGAGTTCGACCTCCTGATCCGCACCGGATCGCTGCCCCGCTGAGCCCCGCCGACCGGTGGCCGACGGGGCCGGCGCCTCGGTTCAGTACGCGACGGTGAAGCGCGTGCGTCGGTGCGCCGGGTTCTCGACCTCGTCGATCAGCGCGATCGCGAGGTCGGCGCCGGAGAGGTGGGAGTCGCCGTTCTCGTCGGCCAGCAGCACGTCGCTGCCGAGGCGGTAAGCGCCCGTGCGCTCCCCCGGGGCGTAGGCGCCGAAGCTCGCGGCGGGGCTCACGAAGAACCAGTCCAGCTCCTCGTCCGCGGCGCGCAGGTCCTCGAGGACCGCGTCGAGCTCACTCGCCTCCTGTCGGAAGGCGTCCGGGAACTCGGAGGTGTCCACGAGCTTCGGCCCACCCTCGGCGACCTGCAGGGAGCCGGCCCCGCCGATCACGCCCAGGCGCACGCCCTTCCGCCCCGAGCTGCGGGCGAGGTCCGCGTAGAGGCCGCGCAGCAGGCCCTCCTCCGCGAGCTCGCCGCGCGGGGAGACCGTGGCGATGAGCACGTCGGCCCTATCGAGCGCCGTCTCGAGCAGCGCGGGATCACGCAGATCGCCGGCGAGGTGCTCGGCGCCCTGCGGGAGGGAGTCCGGGACGGTGCGGCTGACGGCGAGGACATCATGGCCGCGACTGGCGGCCTCCTGGACCAGATGGCCTCCGGCGTAGCCGGTGCCGCCGAGGATCACGATGCGAGCCATGGAGCTCTCCTTCTCTGCCCCTGTGGGGCGGTGCGATGACTGTCCGTCCACGACCTGCGCGATGGCGGGACGTGGACCTGTATGCTCACTCTAGGTAACTTACTCTCCGGCGGGAAGTAGGCACTTTCCGGTGACCATCTCGTCGCCCCGGCCGAGCGACCCGCACCCCGACCCTCTCGCCCCTGCGCCGTCCCCTGGAGGACCGATGACCATGCCGCTCCCCTACGACCCCTATGCGCGCGACTGCCCTTCGCGGCGACTGCTTGATCGCATCGGCGACCGATGGACGGTGCTGCTGATCTCCGCGCTCGCGGACGGCCCTCGGCGCTTCTCCGAGCTGCTGCGCACGATCGACGGCATCTCGCAGAAGATGCTCACGCAGACCCTGCGGTCCCTCGAGGCCGACGGTCTCGTGCTGCGCACCGTCCACCCCGAGATCCCGCCGCGGGTCGAGTACGAGCTCACGGCGCTGGGCCGTTCGCTGCTCGACCCGCTGGGCGCGCTGATCGATTGGGCGACCGAGCACATGGGCGAGGTGCAGGATGCGCGCGAGTCCCGTTCCGTGACGCGATGAGCCGACCTCGTCGGCCTGGTGCGCCAGGACGGCCGCCGGCCGCTCGACGGCACGACGGCACGACGGCACGACGGCACGACGGCACGACGGCACGACGGCACGACGGCACGACGGCACGACGGCACGACGATGATCATGGAGCCGGAGGCCCTCCGACGCGCCCGTGACGGGGCGTGGCGCCGCTCGGCCGTCACACCCCCGTGATGTGCTGATCCCATGAGCGGAACCTCGATGCTCCTGCTGGGTCTCGTCCTCGGCGCCCTGCTCGGCGCGGCGGCGACCGTCCTCGTCCTGCGCGAACGAGTGCGCGCCGCGCTCGAGCAGCACCGCACGGGCGAGGACTCCGCCGACCGCCTGCTGCGCCTGGCCGACGAGCGCCACGAGCGCGACGTCGCCCGGCGCCATGCCGCCGAGGAGGAGCGCGAGGCGGAGCTGCAGCGCACCCTCGCCCCGCTGACTGCGACCCTCGCCCAGCTCGAGCGGAACCTGGCCCGCTCCGAGGCGGCGCGCACCGAGGCCGAGGGGGCGCTGCGCAGCCATCTGGGCGAGCTGGGCCGCAGGGCGCAGTCCCTCGAGCAGGGCACCAGCGCGCTGACCGCCGCACTGCGCGCCCCCACGGCGCGCGGCCGCTGGGGCGAGGTGCAGCTGCGCCGGATCGTCGAGGCCGCCGGCATGCTCGAGCACGTGGACTTCTCCGAGCAGCTCGCCGGCACGCGGGCCGACGGGGAGAAGGGGCAGCGTCCCGACCTCGTCGTCCACCTCTCCGGCGAGCGCACCCTGGTCGTCGACGCCAAGGCGCCGATGGACGCCTACCTCGACGCGGTCGAGGAGTCCGATCCCGCCCGAGCCCGGACCCGGCGCACGGCCCATGCCCGGGCACTGCGCCATCACGTGGACCAGATCGCCGGCAAGGCCTACTGGAAGGCGCTCGGGGACACTCCGGAGTTCACGGTGCTGTTCGTGCCGAGCGACGGGGTGCTCGCCGCGGCGCTCGAGTCCGCGCCGGACCTGCTCGAGCACGGCTTCGCCAAGGACGTCGTGATCGCCTCCCCCGCGACGCTGGTGGCGCTCCTGCGCACGGTCGCGCACACCTGGCGCACCGACTCGCTGAACCGCGACGCCCGCGAGGTGCTCGAGGCGGGCCGGGAGCTGCACCATCGTCTCGGGACCTTCACCGCGCACCTGGGGAAAGTCGGGAGGTCGCTGGACTCCTCCGTGGCGGCGTTCAACGAGGCGGTCGGATCGCTGCAGTCGCGCGTCTTGGTCACCGCGCGGCGCTTCGAGGACCTCGGCCTCGCGGGCACCTCGCTCGAGGAGGTCGAGCAGCTCACCCGCCGCGCCCGCACCCTCGAGGACGCGGAGGTCCAGGAGCTCGCGAACCCGCGCGGGGGCCGGGCGGACCCGTCGGAGGCAGGTCGCCGCTCCGCCGGCTGAGCCGTCCAGGCGCTGGGCCGTCCCCCTCCGGCACCCGACCCGTCGGCGCTCAGGCGCCGCGCCCCGCCCCGCGCCGCTCGAGCCCGTCGATGATCAGCGACAGGCCGAGCCCGAACTCGTCGTCGACCCCGAGGGTGCCCCCGTCGATCACCGGGACGTCCTCGCCCGGCTCCTCGCCGCCCACCCAGGCGTCCGTCGCGAACAGGCCGGCGATGTGCGGGTACCGCTCGGGGGTGATCACCTCGCCGAGCAGGGCGGAACCCGCCGCGGTCGTGGCCAGCAGTCCCTCGGCGACGAGGTCCCCCTCGAGCTCCACCATCGAGGCGGCGAGCTGGGAGACCACCAGGATCGTGCCCACCTTCGACTCCATGTCGAGATCCAGATCGGCCAGGACCCCGAGGCCGAGATCCGCCGTCCGCACCGAGTTGGGCATGAGCACCGAGGACTGACCGCGCGGGATGCCGAGCACCCAGGGGTGGGCGCGGTAGGCATCGCGCATCAGCTCGGCCCAGGCCCGCAGCCCCTCACGCCACCCCTCGGGCAGGCGCGCCTTCTCGGGCAGCTTCAGCGCCGCATCCTGCATGAGCAGCAGCAGCTCATCCTTGCTCGAGACGTAGCGGTACAGCGACATCGTGGTGAATCCGAGCGACCTCGCGACCGCCTGCATCGTCACGGCGCCCAGCCCCTCGCCGTCGGCGAGCTCGACCGCCGCGGCGACGATCCGCTCATGGCTCAGCCCGCGGCTGGGTCCGCGCTGCGGCGCCTCCTCCATCCCCCACGCGATCATCACCGCGCGGGGCAGTCCCGTCTCGCTCTTCTCGGCCATGGCCCCAGTCTTCCACCTCGCACCGCGAGGCCCGACGCACGGCAGCACCACCCCACGACGCCGGACACCGCCGCACCGCACGATCCCGCAGTCCACAGCCCTCTCCCCGCCACCCCAAAGAACCGTCTATGCAATACACGGTGTATAACGTACGCTGTCTACGTCATACACAGTCGGTGGGGTGCACACCCCGCCCGATCCCAGGAGCCCTCCATGACCGCACCCCCGCCCCTGCTCGAGATCCACGGCCTGCAGAAGTCCTACGGATCGCGCCCCGTCCTCGACGGGCTCGACCTCGCCCTCCCGCCCGGGATCCACGCCCTGCTGGGCCCGAACGGCGCAGGCAAGACCACGCTGATCAAGATCCTCTCCACGCTCCTCCCGCACGACGGCGGCACGGTGAGCGTGCTGGGCCTGGACCCTCGGCGCGACCGCCGCCGCCTGCAGGGCCTCCTCTCCCTGACCGGTCAGTTCGCCGCGGTCGACGGAGCCCTCACCTGCACCGAGAACCTCGAGATGATCGGCCGGCTGTTCGGCCTGCCCGGCACCGTCGCCCGTTCGCGCGCCGCCGAGCTGCTCGAGCGCTTCGAGCTCTCCCACGCCCGCTCGACCCGGGCCTCGGCCTTGTCCGGCGGGATGCGCCGCAAGCTCGACATCGCCGCGGGCCTCCTGTCCCGGCCACGGCTCGTGATCCTCGACGAGCCCACCACCGGCCTGGACACCCGCAGCCGCCAGGTGCTGTGGGAGGAGATCCGCGGCCTCGCCGCCGAGGGCACTTCCGTGCTGCTGACCACGCAGTACCTCGAGGAGGCCGATGCCCTCGCCGAGCAGATCCACGTCCTGGACCACGGCCGCATCGTCGCCGGAGGCACGGCGGAGGAGCTCAAGGCGCTCGTGGGCGGGGCGGTCGTCCGCGTCCTCGACCAGGACGGCGCCGTGCTCGAGGAGCTCGCGACCTCCGGCACCACGCCGGACCTCTCCGCCCGCCTGGCCGAGGCCGCCCGCCGCTTCCCCACGGCGACGGCGAGCATCCACCGACCCACCCTGGACGACGTCTTCCTCCACCTCACCGCGACCGGCCCGTCGGCCGTCCCGAACGACGCGGCGGCCGAGAGGTCGACCGCCCCCGTCGGCTCCTGACCGCACCGCTGTCGCGTCGATCGACCGACACGCAGCACCCACCGCCCCCGTGGCCCGCGGCGCGACCGTCGCCGCCCGTGCGGCCCCCGCACCTGCTCCGCCCCGTCCCACGACCCAGGAGGTCCCCATGTCCGCCCTCGCCCCGGCCCACCCTGTCCCGCATCCCGCCGAGCCGGTCGAGCCCGTCGAGCCGCGTGCGGCGAGCTTCCTCACCGGCACGCTCGTGCTGTCCCGTCGCAGCCTTCTCCATTCCTTCCGCGACCCCGAGTCGGTGCTGATGGCCGTGCTGCTGCCGGTGATGATGATGCTGATCTTCGTGTACGTGCTCGGCGGCGCCATGAGCGTGGGCGACGGCGCCCCGTCGCACGGCGAGTACCTCGGCTACGTGCTGCCGGCGATCGCGCTGACCGCCGCGGGATTCGGTGCCTCGTTCACGGCCGTGGTGGTCAGCAACGACATGACCACCGGGCTGATCGATCGGCTGCGCACCATGCCCTTCCCCGCCGTGACCGTGCTGCTGGGCCACACCGTCGCCTCGCTGGCGCGGAACCTGCTGGCGACCGTGGTGGTGGTGCTGGTGGCGCTGGCCGTCGGCTACCGCACCGACGCCCCTGCGCTGTCGCTGCTGGGCGCCTTCGGGCTCATCGCCCTGTGGATCCTGGTGATCACGGTGGTCTTCGCGACGCTCGGCATGCTCGCCGGCTCCGCCGAGGCCGCGAGCGGCTACGGCTTCGTCCTGCTGTTCCTGCCGTACCTCTCCAGCGGCTACGCGCCGGTCGAGTCGATGCCCGGATGGCTGCGCGTCTTCGCCGAGCACCAGCCGATGACCCCGCTGATCGACGCCGCCCGCGCGCTGATGGACGGCCGGTCCCCGGGGGCCGACGCCCTGGTCTCGGTGCTCTGGTGCACGGGCCTCCTCGCGATCGCGCTCGTGATCGCGGCGTACGTGTTCCCGCGCCGCACCGCCCGCTGAACGCGGCGCAGGGCACGGCGCCGGCGCGGGGTCGCCTCCGCGTTGCGGCGGCCGGTCAGCGCCCTCGGCGCACCAGGACCACCGCACCGATCACGACCCCGGCCAGGAGCACGCCGCCGCCGAGCCCGCCCAGCAGCGCCCAGACCAGCGGAGGCAGCGAGAGGCCGCCGTCCTCCTCGGGGGGAGGGCCCTCGAGCTCCGGGGCGCCCCCGCCGTCGGAGGCGCTGCCGGCGTCGGAGGCCTCGGGGACGCTGCCCGGCTCCGCGGCCGAGCGGTCACGGGTCGCGCCCTGTCCGCTCAGCTCGGGCCCCTCGGCCGGCTCGCCCACGGTGTCCAGGTCGAGCACGTAGGGCACCTCGAACAGCCGCTGGGCCGAGTAGTCGGAGGGGACCACGGCGAGCTGCAGATAGTAGTCCCCCGCGAGGAAGGAGGTGCGTGCCGCGGTGCCGCCGTCCTCGCGATTGCGGAACTGGATGGGCGCGGCCTGGTTGAGCTGCAGGCTCGCCCCCGGCGTCGCCTCCGCGGAGATGCCGGTCGCCTCCCCCGAGGCCGACGGCGGCTCCACGAGGTACACGTCGTCCCGCAGCGGCGAGTACATCCTCGCCTGCAGCGTCAGGTCCATGCCCTGTGGGGCCTCGAACTCGCCCAGCGCGATCGCCGCGCGCACCTGCTGGCCGTACTGGGCGGGGATCCGGAAGAACTGGACCTCGCCGGGGATGATCGTGCCCCGCATCGGCCCGTCGAGATCCTCCGCGGCGGAGGCGAAGGAGAACGCGGGCTGGATCTGCTCCCCGTCGGCGGGCGTCGCGAGCGGCTCCTGGGGGCGCACGTGCTGCACCGCGGGCGGCAGACCGTCCGAGGACACCTTCTCCTCCGCGAAGAACTGCAGCTCGACCGGCACCGCCTCCTCGAGAACCGGGTCGCCGGTGCGCTCGACCTCGAGGATCACCGAGCCGTCGGCGTCCTCCCCGAAGCACGTGAGGTTCGCCGTCTCCCCCATCCTCGGGGTCGCGACGGCGGCGGTGATCGGACCCTGTCCGAGATCGGCCTCGGCGCGGGCCTGGACCTCCCCGATCCGGCAGTCGACCCCGTCTGCCGAGCTCGTGACCAGGCGCAGCTGGGCGAGCCTGCTCGCGTCCCCGTCGCCGCCCGGCAGCACCATCGTCGCCGTGAGGTGCGCGATCTCGCCCGGCGCGATCTGCAGGCGGTAGTAGCGGGAGAACCCCTCGCCGTCGTCGATCGCGGCGCTGCCGTGCTCGAGCACGTCCAGGAAGGATCCCGTCGGAAGGTCCACGGCGGTCTCCGCGCTGAGGCCGCCGGTGATCGGCTGCCCCTGGGTGGCATACCCCTGGATCGCGCGGGTCATCTTCACCAGCAGCTCGTCGCGCAGGGTCTCGGCGTCGGTGGCGTCGGCGAAGGTGCCGCCGCTCGCCTCGGCGATGCAGGCCAGCTGGTCGCGGGCGTCCTGCTCGGCCTTGAAGCCGATGGTGTGGATGCGCATCTCCGGATGCTGGGCGGCCAGGTCGGCGGCGACCTCGCACGGCGGCGGGCCGCCGCACTCGTCGATCCCGTCGGAGACCAGCACGATCGAGCGCATCTCCGCCTCCGGCAGCTCCGCCGCGGCCTTCTGCAGGGACAGGCCGATCGGGGTGTAGCCGGAGGGCTGCACGCCCTCGATCGCATCGAGCAGCCCCTCGCGGTCCAGGCCCTCGGCCTTCACGAGGGTCTTGACGTCCTGGCAGCCGGCCTCCTGGTCCGCTGCGGTCGCGGCGTCGGAGTTGCCGTAGGTCATCATCCCCACGGTCGCGTCCTCGGGGAGCATCGGGACCAGTGTGCTCAGCGCCTCCTTGGCCACGTCCATCCGGCTGCGGCCGTCGACGTCGTCGGCCCGCATCGAGCCCGAGCCGTCGACGACGAGCATCGAAGGGGCGGTGCGTCCGGTGTTGTAGCCCTCGGCACGGGCGCTCTGCATCCCGGCGGGGGCGAGCACGGCGAGGGAGGCGAGCAGGGTCGCCAGGAGCGCGAGGGACAGCGGGCGGGCGGCCGTGCGGGAGTTCACGCGCCCATCATGCCGAACTCCTCGGGTCCGCGGAGGGCGTCCCCTCCGCGGCGCGCACGGCCGCGTCGGGCCGGCACCCCGGGGCGGGCGCCGCGGTGCGGGTGGCCGCGGCGCCGGGCCCGACGGGTCAGGACTCGGCGGTCGCGCGGTCGCCGGTGGGCTTGGTGCGGCGGTCGGACTCCCCGCGGTTCTTCATCTCCTGGCGCAGCTCGCGCGGGAGGGAGAACATGAGGTCCTCGGTGGCGGTGCGCACGGGCTCGACGTCCCCGTAGCCGCGGTCGGCGAGCTCGGCGAGCAGCTGCTGGACGAGCACGTCGGGCACCGAGGCGCCGGAGGTCACGCCGACGGTCTCCACACCCTCGAACCACTCCTCGCGCAGCTCGGAGACGCTGTCGATGCGGTGCGAGGACTTCGCCCCGGCCTCGAGCGCGACCTCCATCAGGCGCACCGAGTTCGAGGAGTTCGGGGAGCCGACGACGAGCACGAGATCCGCATCAGGGGCGATCTTCTTGATCGCGACCTGGCGGTTCTGGGTCGCGTAGCAGATGTCGTCGCTGGGCGGGGCCTGCAGGGTCGGGAAGCGCTCCTTGAGCCGGTCCACGGTCTCCATGGTCTCGTCGACGCTGAGGGTGGTCTGCGAGAGCCACACGACCTTCTCGGGGTCGCGCACGGAGACCTTGTGGACGTCGTCGGGCGAGTTGACGATCTGCACGTGCTCGGGCGCCTCGCCGGCGGTGCCCTCGACCTCCTCGTGGCCCTCGTGGCCGACCAGCAGGATGTCGTAGTCCTGGCGGGCGAAGCGCACCGCCTCCTTGTGGACCTTGGTGACCAGCGGGCAGGTCGCGTCGATGGTGCGCAGGCCGCGCTCCTCGGCCATCTCGCGCACCTTCGGGGAGATGCCGTGGGCGGAGAAGATCACGAGCGCCCCCTCGGGGACCTCGTCGACCTCCTCGACGAACACGGCGCCCTTCTCCTTCAGGCGGTCGACGACGAACTTGTTGTGCACGATCTCGTGCCGGACGTAGACGGTCTCGTCGTAGTGCTCGAGGGCGCGCTCGACGGCGACGACGGCACGATCGACGCCCGCGCAGTACCCGCGGGGCTCGGCAAGGAGGACGGTTCCGGTGCTCACGCCTCCCATCGTAGGAGGCCGCAGTCCGGATGGGCAGGTCGTGGGGCAAGAGTCACCAACCCTCCACAGGGCCTCCCGCTCCACAGCGGAGCGGCCGCGGCGCCGCGATGTCGGCCGGGCGTGGAAGAGTGGTGCCCATGACGCAGACGACCCCCGACCCGGACGCGGCTGGTGCGCCGGGCGCCGGCGCGGCGGCGGCCGGCGGCCCGGGCGGCGAGGCCCGGCCGGCTCTCGCCGCGACCGCCGCGCAGACCACGCCCGAGAACCCGTGGCCCCTGCGGCAGCTGTCGGTGAAGGTCGGCGAGTACGTCGCGAGGATGTCCCCGCTGTGGGTCGAGGGCGAGATCGTGCAGCTGAACCGTCGGCCCGGCGCGGGGCTGAGCTTCATGACCCTGCGCGACATCGACGTGGACATGTCGTTCTCGGTGCCGGTGCGCGAGCACGTGCTGCGCGCCCTGCCGGTCGAGCCGGTGCCCGGCGCGCGCGTGGTCGTGCATGCCAGGCCCACCTTCTGGACCAAGCGCGGCAGCCTCCAGCTCGAGGCCGACGACATCCGCCCGGTGGGTCTCGGCGAGCTGCTCGCGCGGCTCGAGCAGCTCAAGCGGGTCCTCGCAGCGGAGGGGCTGTTCGCCGCCTCCCGCAAGCAGCCGCTGCCCTTCCTGCCGCGCGTCGTGGGACTGATCTGCGGGCGGGATTCCGCCGCGGAGCGCGATGTGGTGGTCAACGCCCGCCGGCGCTGGCCCGCGGTGCAGTTCGAGATCCGTGAGGTCGCGGTGCAGGGGGTGAAGGCGGTGCGGGAGGTCTCCGCGGCGCTGAAGGAGCTCGACGCCCGGGAGGAGGTCGACGTCATCATCATCTCCCGCGGCGGCGGCTCCCTCGAGGACCTGCTCCCCTTCTCCGACGAGCAGCTCACGCGCCTGGTCGCCGACGCCGCCACCCCGATCGTCTCGGCGATCGGGCACGAGGTGGACACCCCGCTGATCGACCTCGCCGCGGACGTCCGCGCCTCCACCCCGACCGACGCCGCCAAGCGCGTCGTGCCGGACATCCAGGCCGAGCTCGAGCAGCTGGACCTGGGCCGCACCCGCCTGCGCGCCGCGATCCGGGCACGCATCGAGCGGGAGCAGTCGGGGCTGGACGCCATGCGCTCCCGCCCCGTGCTCGAGAATCCCGCGAGCATCCTCGCCGGTCGCGCCGACGAGATCCGCTCCCGGATCTCGCTCGCGCGCACGCTGATCGGCTCGCGTCTGGACAGGGCGGCCGACGAGGTCTCCCACCTGGGCCGGCAGGTGCGCTCCCTGAGCCCGCTGGCCACCCTCGAGCGCGGCTACGCCGTGGTGCAGTCGGCCGACGGCACCATCCTCCGCGCCCCCGAGCAGAGCGAGGTGGGCGAGGCGCTGTCGGTGCGGGTCGCCGGCGGCCGCTTCGGCGTCCTGCACGTGGACACCGACCCGTACACCCCGCCCGCCCCGCAGCCCCCGGCCGCCGGCGCTCCGGGCGCCGCCCAGGAGACCGACGACATCGCCGCGCGCTCCCCCGCCGACCATGCCCGAGCGACCGCCGCCCGCACCGACGCCCCGACCACGCACGACGAGGAGACCGAATGAGCACGCAGAACCAGTCCGAGGAAGCGCGGACGGCACCCGTCACCCCCGCCGGGGACGAGAACGCGCTCCCGGCCGACATCGCCGAGCTGTCCTACGAGGCGGCCAGGGACCAGCTGGTCGAGGTGGTGCGCCGCCTCGAATCGGGTCAGGGCGGGCTCGAGGACTCGATCGGGCTGTGGGAGCGCGGCGAGATGCTCGCCCGCCGCTGCCAGCAGTGGCTCGACGGTGCACGCGAGCGGCTCGAGGACGCGGTCGCCGCACGGCGCGAGGACGGAGCGGACAGCGGCGAGCGCTGAGCCGATCGCACACGGAAGCATCGCGCACGAGAGCGAGGAGCGCCGGCTCCGTCCGGGGACCCTCCGCACCGCCTGCGGTCCCCGGGACACGATCTGGCTCGGGGACAGCTCAGCAGATCACGGCCCGGCGATCAGCCGATGGCGGCGAGCGCCTCGGTCATGAGCTGCTCGAGCTCTGCCTGCTCGGCCGTGCCATGGACGAGCAGCCCGTAGCCCTCGCCCTCGCAGGTGATGCCGAGCTGCTCCGCTCCTCCGTCGCCGCCGCCGAGCACCTGGCAGTCGGCGCCCGAGAGGCTCGTCTCCTCGGTCACGGACGCGCCGGGCATCGCGGCCGAGAGCACCGGTGCGCTGATCTCGGCGTCCTCCGCGAGGGTGACGAGGTCTCCGCCGGGCGAGGTGTACTGCACGGTCCAGGCGGGGGGCTGTCCGTCGGTGAAGCGCGCCGAGCGCACCTGCCACCCCTCCCCCGTCTCGGGCACCGCGACCGGGAAGTCGGCGACCTCCTGGGCGCGCTGGGCGCTCGCGGCCACGTCCACCTCGGCGTTCTCCAGCGGCTCGCGCTCGAGATCGCTGCCCACGCCGAAGAAGCCCACGGCCAGCACGATCACCACGACCATGGTCAGCACGATCGCCCAGATGATGTTCCGAAGCACCGTGTTCTGCTTCGTGGGCAGCTGGTAGGCCGACTTCGGCCGCTCGATCGGTGCCTCGGGCGCATGAGCCCCGTCCGCCTCGGGCGCATGCGCCCGGTCCGCCTCGGCCCCGCCGTCAACGATCGACCCATCGATCGCATCGGCGCCGGCGACCCCGTCGGCCGCAGGCCCTCGGGTCGACGGCCCTCCGGTCGCACCGGAGCCGTCGGCCGCAGCGGTGCTGTCGGCCGCGGAGCCCTCAGGCTGCACGGGGCCGCCGGCGTCCCCTGCGCGGCGTGCGGAGGGGGCGGGGCTGTCGGGCTGGGTGTCGTGCATGAGGGCCATTGTCCCCGCCTCCGGCACCCGCTGCTCCCAGGGGTGAGCCGGGACACGGCATCCCTCCCCCGTCCTGTTCGCCCCGGCCCGGGAAACCTGCGATGATCGCACGGTGACCGCGAGAATCCTGATCGCCGGAGAAGCCCTCACCGACATCGTCGTCGACGCCGACGGCGGCCGTCGCGAGCACCCCGGCGGCTCCCCCCTGAACGTGGCCGTGGCCCTCTCCCGCCTTGGCCACGACGCCCACCTGCTCACCGCGATCGGCGACGACGCACGAGGCGAGGCGATCCGCGCTCACCTCGCGGAGTCCGGGGTGCACCTCACCCCCGCGTCCGTCCGTCCCGGCCGCACCTCGACCGCCGAGGCGGTCCTCGATGCCACCGGCGCCGCGACCTACACCTTCGACCTCGCGTGGGACCCGGATCCCGCGGGGGTGCCCGAGGGCCTCGACGCGGTGCACACCTCCTCCATCGCGGCCGTCCTGGATCCTGGCGCCGCGACCCTCTCGACGCTGCTGCGCACCGTCCGCGACTCGGCGACGATCAGCTACGACCCCAACGCCCGCCCCACCCTCATGGGTGCGCCGGAGGACGTCCGCTCCCGGATCGAGGCGAACATCGCCCTGGCCGATGTGGTCAAGGCCTCCGACGAGGACGTGGCCTGGCTGTACGGCACCGAGGACGTCGAGGACGTCGTCTCCTCCTGGCGGGATCTCGGCCCGTCCCTGACCGTGCTGACTCGCGGCGGCGAGGGCGCGGTCGCGTTCTCCGCGAGCGGCCGGGTGCAGGTCGCCCCCGTGCAGGTCGACGTGGTCGACACCGTCGGCGCCGGCGACACCTTCTCCGCCGGGATCCTCGACGCACTCGCCGACAAGGGACTGCTCGGCGCCGACCGCCGCGAGATGCTCGCCGCGATCCCGTCGGACGACCTGGCGGCCGTGCTGCGGCGTGCCGCGACCCTCGCCGCGATCACCGTCTCGCGCGCCGGCGCGAACCCGCCCTGGAGCCGCGAGCTCACCTGATCCCTCCCGCCCGCGGACCAGATCCCGAGGGCGTCCCCTCCCGAGTCGTCCGTGACCCGGATGCTCCGACACCAGACACCGAGAAAGGCCTGTCGATGAACCAGTCCACCCCCGCCGCGCAGCAGAGCGACTACCGCATCGAGCACGACACCATGGGCGAGGTGCGCGTGCCCGCCTCGGCGCTCTACCGCGCCCAGACCCAGCGCGCGGTCGAGAACTTCCCGATCTCCGGGCAGGGCCTCGAGCCCACCCACATCCACGCGCTCGCCCAGGTCAAGAAGGCCGCGGCGCGGGCGAACAAGGAGCTCGGGGTGCTGGACGGGACGATCGCCGACGCCATCGTGGCCGCCGCCGATGCGGTGATCGCGGGCGAGCACGACGACCAGTTCCCGGTGGACACCTACCAGACCGGCTCGGGCACCAGCTCGAACATGAACATGAACGAGGTCCTCGCGACCCTCGCCACGAACGCCGGCACCGAAACCCACCCCAACGACCACGTCAACTGCTCGCAGTCCAGCAACGACGTGTTCCCCACCTCCGTGCACGTCGCCGTGACGCAGGGCGTCGTCGAGCACCTGCTGCCCTCGCTCGCCCACCTCGCCGAGGCGCTCGAGCAGAAGGCCGAGGCGTGGAAGGACGTGGTCAAGTCCGGCCGCACCCACCTCATGGACGCGACCCCTGTGACCCTCGGCCAGGAGTTCGGCGGCTACGCGGCCTCGATCCGCTACGGCATCGAGCGCGTGGAGTCGGCGCTGCCCCGCACCGCGGAGGTCCCCCAGGGCGGCACCGCGGTCGGCACCGGCATCAACACCCCGATCGGATTCCCGCAGAAGGTCATCGCGAACCTCGTCGAGCAGACCTCGCTGCCGCTGACCGAGGCGCGCGACCACTTCGAGGCGCAGTCCAACCGCGACGGCCTGGTGGAGATGTCCGGCGCGCTGCGCACCATCGCCGTCTCCGTCACGAAGATCTGCAACGACCTGCGCTGGATGGGCTCCGGCCCCAACACGGGCCTCGGCGAGATCGCGATCCCGGATCTCCAGCCCGGCTCCTCGATCATGCCCGGCAAGGTCAACCCCGTCATCCCCGAGGCCGTGCTGATGGTGTGCGCGAAGGTCGTCGGCAACGACGCGGCGATCGCCTGGGGCGGCGCGCAGGGCGCCTTCGAGCTGAACGTGCAGATCCCGCTGATGGGCACGAGCCTGCTGGAGTCGATCCGCCTGCTCGCCAACGCCTCCACGGTGCTGGCGGACAAGACCGTCGACGGTCTCACCGCGAACGAGGAGAAGGCCCGCTTCTACGCCGAGGCCTCCCCCTCGATCGTCACCCCGCTGAACAAGCTGATCGGCTACGAGTCCGCCGCGAAGATCGCCAAGCACGCGGTCGCCGAGCGCATCTCCGTGCGTGAGGCCGTGATCGCTCTGGGCTTCGTCGAGCGCGGCGAGCTCACCGAGGAGCAGCTCGACAGCGCCCTGGACGTGCTGTCCATGACCGCGCCGAAGGCCTGAGCCAGCCGCGCAGGTGGTCGACCACTGCCCCCACGGCCGCGCTTCCGGGGCAGCCGGTCGGGCCATACCGCGGACTCCTCGGAAACAGTGATATCAGATGACCCGCGAGGCCTCTATGGAGACCTCGCGGGTCATCTGACGTCACGTCTCCGCTCACCCTCGCGCAGACGCTCCCCGACCCTCCTCTGCCGGGTTCCACCACCTTCGGGGTCCACGGCCATATGGGCCCGCCTCCTGGGTTCACGCGCCCAGCACGACTCCTGCTCCGGGACGCGGTGGCAGCCGGTGCTCTCCCCTCCCCAGGATCGCTCGCAGCATCCGCTCGGTCTCCGGCCACGTCAGGAAGACCTGCGACCAGCTCAACCGCGTCACGCGATACCCGTGGGCGGCGAGGTGCAGGTCTCGCAGACGATCATCCTCGTAGCTGCGCTCATCATCGTGGAAGGCCCGGCTGTCGCACTCGATGACCCAGCTTCAGCCCACCAGGAGGTCCATGCGTCGGCGGCCGTCCGGGAATCTCGTCTGGGGTCGTACCGTCACGCCGATCGACTCGAGCCACCAGCGCACGGTGGTCTCCGTCCCGGACTCCGCATCGGAGCGGACCCGGGAGAGCGCGCGGCGTCGCCTCTGAGGCAGCGAGGCGAGAATCCGGTCGACCTCGTGGGTCGTGAGGAGGCCCAGGTGCAGCGCGGACTCGAAGAGGACGGCCGCCTTCGGGATCGGCAGGCAGCGACCGGCATGGAGGAGGACCAGCGACAGCTCAGGCACCGGATCGGCATCCGGCCAGGCGCTCAGCTCCGGGGTGTGCAGGACCAGCGGCTGCAGCGGTGCTCCATCCCACGGAGCTCCTTCGCGGCGTCGCAGCTGACGGGCCCGGGCGGTGCACAGTCGTTCCTGACGTCGGCTCGAGCGCGGGCGATAGACATGGGTGCCGTCGTGCAGCGGAATCCACACTCCGTACAGCGCGGCCGCATCGAGGCAGGTGGGAAGGACTCCGAGCCGGAGGAGTGCCACCACGTCCCGCGGGGCGTCGGCGGTGACGTACCAGGGCTGGACGCTCGTCACGACCCCCTGGGCCGCCCATCTCTCCAGGTCCCGAGGCAAGGTCCCGCGATCGCGAAGGGTCGTGCGGTGGAGGATGCCGGGGATCTGCATGCGGTGATCCGACCATGCCCCGCGACCGCGTCGGCGCCGCGGCTGCCGGCTGGGGACACGGGCTGGCTGGGGAGGGAAGGTCGGCCCGGCCGGGGACGAGAGGAAGGGAGAGGGGGCGAGCGGGGTGGAGGATCCGGGAGAAGTGACGTCAGCTGACCGGCGAGGTCCCTATAAGGACCCCGCCGTCCATCTGACGACACTGGTTCCGGGAGGCGACCCGATCACCGGGCTGGAACAGGCCGAACCGGCCAGGACTGGGCTGGGCCGGTCAGGGCCGGTCAGGACTGGGCCGGTCAGGGCCGGTCGGGGCCGACTCGGCCAGCACTGGGCCGGCTCGGCCAGGTCGGGGCCGGTCCGGTCACACCTGGCCACCCGGCCCCGGCCGCCCCCGTCCCCCCTCGCCTCAGGGGACCGGCTCGTCCAGGACGTGGGTGACGAGCTCGGCGACCTTGGACCGCTCGGAGCGCTGCAGCGTGATGTGCGCGAAGAGCTCCTTCTCCTTGAGCGCCTCGACCACGGAGGCGATCCCGTCGTAGCGGCCGATGCGGAGGTTGTCCCGCTGGGCGACGTCGTGGGTGAGCACCACGCGGGAGTTCTGGCCGATGCGGGAGAGCATGGTCAGCAGCACGTTGCGCTCGAGCGACTGGGCCTCGTCGACGATCACGAAGGCGTCGTGGAGGGAGCGGCCGCGGATGTGGGTCAGCGGCAGCACCTCGAGCATGCCGCGGGAGAGCACCTCGTCGATGACGTTCTGGGAGACCATCGAGCCGAGGGTGTCGAACACGGCCTGTCCCCACGGGCCCATCTTCTCGCTCTGGTCACCGGGGAGGTAGCCGAGCTCCTGCCCGCCCACGGCGAACAGTGGCCGGAACACCATGATCTTGCGCTGGGTGCGTCGCTCGAGCACGGCCTCGAGGCCGGCGCACAGGGCGAGGGCGCTCTTGCCGGTGCCGGCGCGGCCGCCGAGGGAGACGATGCCGATCGACTCGTCCTGGAGCAGGTCGATCGCGACGCGCTGCTCGGCCGAGCGGCCGGAGACCCCGAACACGGTCTGGTCCCCGTGCACGAGCCGCACCTGCTTGTCGCGGGTCACGCGGCCCAGCGCGGAGCCGCGGGGGCTGGTGATCGTCAGCCCCGTGTGGACGGGGAGGTGGGCGATCTCGGGCACCTCGACGGTCTGGCCGTCGTAGAGGTCGGTCATGGTCTGCTCGTCCACGGAGGCGGTGACCATGCCGGTGTAGCCGCGGTCGCGGGCGAGCTCGGCGCGGTACTCCTCGGCGTGGATGCCGGAGGCGCTGGCCTTGATGCGCATCGGCAGGTCCTTCGAGACCAGCACCACGTTCTTGCCCTCGAGCTGGAGGTTCTTGGCGACCGCGAGGATGCGGGTGTCGTTGTCGCCGAGCCGGAAGCCGTCCGGCAGCGAGGCGGGGTTCATGTGGTTCAGCTCCACGTGCACGTGCCCGCCGTCCTTGCCGATCGGGAGCGGCACGGACAGGTTGCCGTGCAGCTCGCGCAGGTCGTCGAGGATGCGCAGGGCCTGGCGGGCGAAGTAGCCGAGGTCGGGGTGGTGGCGCTTGGCCTCCAGCTCGGTGACCACGACGATCGGCAGCACGATGTCGTGCTCGGCGAAGCGGTGCAGGGACAGCGGGTCCGAGAGCAGCACGGAGGTGTCCAGCACGTAGGTGATCACGCCGGTCTCGACCTCGGCGAGCATCTGCTGGGCGGCGCCGGGGCGCAGCGAGGGGACCACGGGCGCACCGTCGGGGTTCGCGGCGCCGATCACCCCCGTCCCGCTCTCGAGGCCGGGCCCGACGCCGCCGCCGAAGGCGGTCGTCGTCTCGCGGGCAGTGGTCGTCTCGTCCATGGGAGCCTCCCGGATTCGCGCGGATGCCAGGACCATAGCCCTGCCGACACCCGCTCTCGGGCGCGTCCCGCGGGCCGCGGGCACGACGTTCACCCGATCGTCATCGGGAGTTCTGCGGGCTCCCGATGGGCCCAGTGTGCCACCGCTCACACGGCCGCGCGGGGAGGCCGACGGGGTGCGGACGTCGGGTCGCGATCCGGTCACGACGGGTGGGTCGCCGGCGCTCAGGCGCGGACATCCGGTCTCGATCCCGCCATGACGGTCGGGCCGCCGGCGCTCAGGCCCCGTACCGGCGCTCGCGTCGGCAGTAGTCGCGCAGTGCGCGCAGCAGGTCGATGCGGCGGAACCCGGGCCAGTAGGTCTCGCAGAACCAGAACTCCGAGTGCACCGACTGCCACAGCAGGAACCCGGAGAGCCGCTGCTCGCCGGAGGTGCGGATGATGAGATCGGGGTCGGGCTGGCCGCGCGTGTAGAGGTGCTCGGCGATGGAGCCGACGCTGATCTTCTCGGCGATCTGCTCCGCGTCGTTCCCCTGCGCACCGAGGTCGCGCACGAGCTCGCGCACCGCGTCGACGATCTCCTCGCGGCCGCCGTAGCCGATCGCGACGTTGACGGTCAGGCGCGCCTCGGGCGAGGCTCCCTGCTGCAGGCGGGCGATCCCGGCCCGCATCTCCTCGGGCAGGGAGTCGGTGCTGCCGGTCAGGCGCACGCAGTAGCCGGCGTCGGTGATCTGCTCGATCGTGGTGGCGATGATCCCGTAGAGCGCGACGAGCTCCTCCGGGGGGCGGCGGAAGTTGTCGGTCGAGAGCATCCACACGGTGACCAGGGGGATGCCGAGGTCCTCGCACCAGGAGAGGAACTCGACGATCTTCGCGGCCCCGGCGCGGTGGCCCTGGGCGGTGGACTCCCCGGCGGCCTTCGCCCAGCGGCGGTTGCCGTCGACGATCACCCCGAGATGCTGCGGGAGGTCGAAGGCCTCGAGCTCCCTGGTGAGCCGGCGCTCGTACACGCGGTAGAGCAGACCGTGGTCGTCCATCCTCGTCCGCCTCCCCTCGCGCTGCCCGCCCGGGGTCCGCCCCGGGACGCGCCGGGTCCGGCGCGCATTCTCCGGACCATTATCGACGACGACGCGGACTCCACCCGACGTTCGGAGGGAATCCACACGAGTCGGTCACAGCACCCCCATACCGAACCTACGGCTGCGTAGGTTACGGTGTGCCCATGACCCCCGCACACCCTGACGAGTCCTCGCCGAGCACTGCCGGGAGCGCGCCTCGCACCGCCGCCGAGACCGCCACGGCCTCCGGCGGCGCCCCGACCCTCGAGGACCCCGCGCCGCAGGAGATCGCCGAGGCGGTCGCCGGCAGCGGCGGCACCACCGCGGTGCGCGACGAGGACCTGCCCACGGCGGAGAACTTCCCCTTCGCACCCCGCACCCTGACCCGGGCGATGGCGCGCCGTGCCACCCAGCTGGGCCTCCAGCTGCCCAAGCCGCGTCTGCGCGGCATGCTGCACCTGATCGCCTTCCCCACCACGCTCGTGATCGGGCTGCTGCTGGTGGCCGTCGGCCAGACGCTGACGATCCGCCTGGCCTGCGCGGTCTTCGTGCTCACGGCCGGGATGCTGTTCGGGATCAGCGCCGTCTACCACCGCGGCACCTGGTCCCCGCAGCGCGCGATCATCCTGCGACGCTTCGACCACGCGAACATCTTCCTGATCATCGCAGGCACGTACACGCCGATCGCCGCGGCGCTGCTCGCCCCGCGCCAGGCGCTCACGCTGCTCGCGATCGCCTGGGGCGGCGCGCTGGTCGGGGTGTGCTTCCGGATCTTCTGGACCGGGGCTCCGCGCTGGCTCTACGTGCCCGCCTACGTGGCGCTGGGCTGGGTGGCGGTGTTCTACATGCCGCAGCTGCACGCGAGCGGCGGCTGGGCCGTGGTGGTGCTGCTGGCCGTGGGCGGGATCGCCTACACCGCGGGGGCCGTGATGTACGCGCTGAAGCGGCCGAATCCCTCTCCCGCCTGGTTCGGCTTCCACGAGATCTTCCACGCGGGCACCCTGATCGGCTTCGGCTGCCACTTCGCCGCCGTGGCAGTGGCGGTGCTCTGAGCCGCCGGCAGGTGAGGGCGCGGCCGACTGAGCGACTCGCGGCCGACGGAGCGACTCGCGGTCAGCGGCGCTCGTCGGCCTCCGGCCCGGAGTCGTCGGGGCCGTCGGGCCTGTCGTCCGGGTCAGCGTCGGTCGGGTCGGTGCCCACCGAGTCGCCGCCCGCCGAGCCCGTGCCCGCCGGGTCCGCCGGGTCGGCTCCCGCCGGGCCCTCATCGGCCGATCCCTCGGGCTCCGGCTCCTCGGCCTCCGGCTCCTCCGCACCCTGCCGCGCGGTCTCCTCGCGCTCCAGCTCGGCGTAGCGCTCCTCGACCCGAGCCTTCGCCTGGACGCGGCGGACCCGCCGGGTCATATCGACCGCGAGCAGCACGACGGCCACCGCGAGCACGAAGGCCGCGAAGAAGCCGGGCAGGCCCGGGGAGACCGTGACCGAGTTCAGCTCCCCGCCGTCCGAGGGACTCGGCGCGGCCTGGAGCACGGCGCCGAGGGCGGGCAGCACGACCGCCGCGCCCGCGCCCGTGCCGCTCACGGCCGCGCCTCGACGTTCTCGTGGCGGAGCCCGGCGAACAGGTCCCGCTCGGGCAGCTTCACGCCGATGCGGGAGATGTGCAGCTCGTAGTCCTCGGTGCCCCAGGCGGCGATCTCCGCGTCGTGCGAGATGCGGAAGAAGGGTCCGTCGGGGTCGACCTGGGTCGCGTGGGCACGCAGCGCGTCGTCGCGGATCCCGAGATAGTCCCGCACGTCGATGCGTGTGGTGAGGAGCCGGTCGTGGCTCTCGTCGTAGTGCTGCAGCATCTGCTCGAGGTCCTCGTTGGGCGTGCCCTCGGCGCGCAGGTGACGGCTCACGGCGGCGAAGCGCTGACGGTGGAACCCGTTGATGTAGTAGAGCTTCGCGATCTCCCAGGGCTCGCCGAGCTCGGGCGCGAAGTCCGGGTCCGCAGCGAGGTCGAAGGCTGCCACGGAGATGCGGTTGACCTGGATGTGGTCGGGATGCGGGTAGCCGCCGTTCTCGTCATAGGTCGTCATCACGTGCGGACGTAGCCGTCGCACCGCCTCGACGAGGGGACGGGCCGCTTCCTCGGCGGACAGGGCCGCGAAGCTGCCGGCGGGCAGCGGCGGCAGCGGATCCCCCTCGGGCAGGCCCGAGTCGACGAAGCCGAGCCATTCGTGGCCGACGCCGAGGATCTCCTGCGCGCGCTCCATCTCGCGGCGTCGGATCCCAGGCAGGGTCTCGGGGGTGATCGTCGGGTCGTCGCGCAGGCGCGGGTTGAGCACGTCGCCGCGCTCGCCGCCGGTCGCCGTGAGCACCGTGACCTGCACCCCCTCGCGCGCATACCGCGCGGTCGACCCGGCACCCTTGGACGACTCGTCGTCGGGGTGCGCGTGGACGGCCACCATCCGCAGGGGCTCATCGGGGGCGGGCTGGTGGACGGTCACGGGACTCCTCGGAGACGACGGGCGGGGCGCTGCCCCGGTGCGGTGGACCGGGCGCGACCGGAGGGTCCGCGACACCTGCACCAGCGCCCGATCGTACGCCACCGTCCCGGGAGGCGACCCGGGCGGCGCCGCTCTGCGCGGCACGGACGTGACCGGTCCCTCTCCCCTGCCGCCCGTCCTCCCGGGCACCTCCCCGAGAGGGTCTGGGAGACTGTGCCCATGGACGATGCCAAGGACCTCCACGACCGGCGCTACGGGGCACCGCTGGTGTCCCCCCGCACCGCGAAGGTCCTGGTGGGCATCGCCGCGGCGGTGTTCGTCGCGATCGTGATCGTGGTGGGCCTGCTGGTCTCGCGCGAGGAGATCCGCTACGAGGTCCTGGCCTATGACCATCTCGCCCCTGACCGCATCGGCGTCGACTTCTCGGTGACGATGGCGCCGGGCAGCGAGGCGACCTGCCGGATCCAGGCGATGAACGAGGGCCGCGCGCAGGTCGGCTTCGTCGAGACGACGATCCCGGCCCAGACCGAGCGGCGCACCGCTCATCACGTGGAGATCTCCACCCAGGGCGAGGCGGTCTCGGCCGAGGTCGTCGGCTGCACGGTCGGCTGATCCCGGCCCCGCGCCCCTGGTGCATGCCGCATCGAGCGTCCTGGACGTCGCGTCCCGACGCGCACTCCCGGACCCCTCCGTCCGACCCGCGCCGGGGCCGGGCCCGCGCGGGGGACAGGCCGCGCCGGATCACGGCCCGCCGGGGCATGGCCCGCTCGATGTCCACGGATTCCTCGATGCGCGTAAAACGCTCCAGGGTCCCGGGGAACGACGGGGGCGGAGTGTAAGGTTGCCCGGAACCGGCGAACAGTCGGACTTCATCATCACCCGCACACGGGGCGCATGAGGACATGTGCCCCGTGATTCGCGTTTCGGGGGTCCTCTTCCCCGCGCGCATCACCGAGGACGACAGGAGTGAACCCATGAGCAGCCAGCCGAATGGCGCCTGGCTCACCCAGGACGCGTACGACCGCCTGGCCAAGGAGCTCGCCGAGCTCGAGGGGCCCGGCCGCGCCGAGATCGCCGAGCGCATCGCCGCCGCACGCGACGAGGGCGACCTCAAGGAGAACGGCGGCTACCATGCGGCCCGCGAGGAGCAGGGCAAGATGGAGGCGCGCATCGCGGACCTCCAGCGCCTGCTGAAGAACGCCGTGGTGGGCGAGGCGCCGAAGGACGACGGCGTCGTCGAGCCCGGCATGGTCGTGGCCATCTCGATGGCCGGCAAGGAGCGCACCTTCCTGCTCGGGAACCGCGAGATCGCCGACGGCGACGATCTGGAGGTCTACTCCACCGAATCGCCTCTGGGCACCGCGATCCACGGCTCGAAGGTCGGCGACTCCGTCGACTACACCGCGCCGAACGGGAAGTCCTTCCCGATCGAGATCCTCCGCGCCAAGCCCTACTCGGCCTGAGCCGCGCGCCCTGCGGGGCGGCCTGGCCTCGCCAGGACCCATGATCGAGCCCCTCCCGGCAGCGCCGGGAGGGGCTCGATCCGTACGGGGCGCTCGTGGCGCCCGCGGCGGGGGGGGTCAGTCCCGGCCGCCCTCCTCGGGGCGACGCGGCGCGGGCTCCTCGGCCGACGGCGGCTCCTCGGCGCGGGGAGCCTCCCCGTCCGTCGGCGCCTCATCGGCCGTCGGCGCCCCTCCGGTCGACGGCGCCTCATCGGCCGTCGGCCCTCCCGCGGCCTCCGGCAGATCCTCGGCCGACGACTCCGCGGCCGACGACTGCGCGGCCGCGCCCGACCGGTCGCTCGCGGCGGGCCCGGCGCTCTCCGCCGAGGCGGCACGGGCCTCGCCGGCCGGGACCGTGGCGAGCATGGCGAGGTCGGCGGGCGTGTCCCGGCCGTCCCCCTGGTCCGTCCCGGATCCGTCCCCGTCGGCGCCGCGCGCGTCATCGGCCCCCTCGTGCGCGGGCGTGCCGCGGCCGAGGGCGGCGAAGTGCTCCGCGCTCGCGCTGTCATGGCCGAGCTCGGGACTCGGGTCCCGGCCGACCACGTGGAGCAGGGTCGCGTTCACGAAGGCGATCAGCGGGATCGCGAACAGCGCGCCGGGGATCCCGGCGATCATCGCGCCGGTGGCCACGCCGAGGAACACGCCGAGGGGGTGGATCTCCACGGCCTTGCCCATGATGAAGGGCTGGAGCACGTTGCCCTCGATCTGCTGCACCGCGATGACGATCACGAGCATGATCAGCGCGCCGACCCAGCCGTTGAGCACCAGCACCAGCAGCACCGCGATCGCGCCGGAGGCGATCGCACCGACGAGCGGCACGAAGCTGAACAGGAACACGAGCAGCCAGATCGGCACCGCGTAGGAGCCGAGGCTCAGGGCGACCATGCCGATCGCGATGCCGGTCGCATCGACCGCGGCGACGAGCACCTGGGTGCGCACGTAGGCCGACAGCGCCTTCCAGCCGCGGCGGAACGCCTCATGGGTGGGAACGCGGGCGGCGGGCGGCAGCAGGCCGACGGTCCAGCGCCAGATCCCTGCGCCGCCGGAGAGCACGAAGAACAGGGTGAACAGGGCGACGACGAGCCCGGTGCCGATGTTCCCGAGCGCGGCGGCGGTGGTGACGGCGCCGCTGACCAGCTGGCCCGAGTACTGCTGCAGCTGCTCGAGACCCTCGTCGAGCGCCGTGTTGATCATCGGGGTGTCGATCTGGAACGTGCTCTGCACCCAGTCCAGCAGCGCCTGGAAGCCCTGCACCGCCCGGGTCTGGATGTCCGCCCACTGCGCGATCAGCTGACGCCCGGCGAGGGTGAACATCCCGGCGATCACGAGCAGCAGGCCCAGCAGTGCGATGCCGCTGGCCGCCGCGCGGCCCAGGAAGGTGTAGCGGGTCAGGATCTTGACCACGGGCGTGAGCAGCGCCGCGAGCAGGATCGCGATGAGCACCGGGATCACGATGGTCGTGATCTGCGAGAGCCCCCACAGCAGCAGCGCACCGGCGGCGACGATGATGAGCAGTCGCCACGACCATGAGGCGGCCCGGCGCACGCCGATCGGGATCTCCTGGACCTCGGGGGCGAGGCCCGGGTCCCTGGGAGCGGGGCGCGGATTCGACATGGGGCTCCTTCCGTCCGAGCCACGGTGGCTCACGGGCATCCTAGCCACCCACCGGCGGGCAGGACCTGCGCCGCCGCGCTCCCCGGGACCGCCGCCGGCCTGCCGTCGGGGCCCTCGGGGCCGTCGACCGCCCGGCGCCGGGTCCGACGAAGGTCGTGTCGGGGACCGCCGAGAGGAGAGTCGCGCCCCGCCGACCGCCCGATAGCGTGAGCCCATGCACAGCGATCCCTCCCTCTCCACCTCACCTCCGGTCCCCGATCCCGACGGCGCCCCGGCCCGGGAGCCCGCCGCCGAGCACCACCCGTCCCCGTCCCCGCGGCCGCTGGACGGCGAGGCGGCGCCGGTCTCCGCCGCGTCCTCGGTGCCCGCCTCGACCGCGCTGTCGATCCGCGGGCTGCGCAAGTCCTTCTCCGGCACCGAGGTGGTGCACGGACTCTCGCTCGACGTCCCGCAGGGCTCCTTCTACGGGATCGTCGGCCCGAACGGCGCGGGCAAGACCACCACCCTCTCGATGGCGACGGGACTGCTGCGCCCCGACGACGGGACCGCCCACGTGCTCGGCCACGACATGTGGGCCGAGCCGCAGGCGGCCAAGGCGCGCCTGGGTGTGCTCGCCGACGGACTGCGCACCTTCGACCGCCTCACCGGCCGCGAGCTGCTGACCTACGTCGGGCTCCTGCGCGGCATGGAGCCGGACGTCGTCGAGGAGCGGATGGAGTCGCTGCTGTCCGCCCTGGACCTCGCGGGCGAGGACGGCAAGCTCGTGGTGGACTACTCCGCGGGCATGACCAAGAAGATCCTGCTGGCGAGCGCCCTGCTGCACGCGCCGCGTCTGCTCGTGCTCGACGAGCCGCTCGAGGCCGTCGACCCCGTCTCCGCGCAGGTGATCCGCACGATCCTCACCGCCTACGTCGACGGCGGCGGCACCGTGGTGCTCTCGAGCCATGTGATGGAGCTGGTCGAGGGGCTGTGCAGCCATGTCGCGATCATCGCCGACGGCCGGCTGATGGCCGACGGCACCCTCGACCAGGTGCGCCAGGGCGGCAGCCTCGTGCGGACCTTCATCGACCTCGTCGGGGGCGGGGACGTGGCGGAGGGGAGCCTGTCGTGGTTGGAGTCCTGAGCAGCGAGCACGCCCGGACCGCGGCGGCGCAGGGCGTCCGCCACGGCGACATCGACGCCCGCGCGCTGATCCGCCTGCAGCTGCGGCTGAAGTGGACGCTGTGGAAGCGGTCGTACCGCAAGAACGTCGGCAAGATCATCGGCACCGCCTTCGGGGCCCTGTACGGGCTCGGCGGCATGGTCGCGCTGGTGTTCCTGTTCCTGGGGACGACCCTGTGGGCCGGGGAGGGCGAGCTCTTCCCGCAGATCGTGCGCTCGCTCGGTGCGCTGACGGTGCTGCTGTGGTTCCTGATCCCGGTGTTCGCCTTCGGGCTCGACGACACCCTGGACCCGCGCGCTTTCGCGCTCCTCCCCCGCAGCGCCAAGGAGCTCCAGCCCGGCATGTTCGCCGCGGCGGCGCTGAGCCTGCCGAGCCTCTTCACGCTGATCGCGATCGTGATCGCGACCGCCTTCGAGCTGCTGTGGCTGATCGTGTTCGGGCAGGGCGCGCTCTGGATCCTGCTCGGCGCCCTCGCGCTGATCCCCGCGAACCTCGCCGGTCTCGCGCTGTGCCTGCTGCTGCCGCGCGCCTGGTTCGCGCATTCGGCCTCGCGCGCCTCCAGCCGCAAGGGCCGAGAGCTCGGCGGGACCCTGGGATTCATGGGGCTCTTCGTGCTGATCTACGCCTTCTCCCTGTCGATGCAGCGCATCGAGAACCTCGACATCGACTGGGTGCGCGCGCAGCTGCCGCTCGCGACCGAGGTGCTGGCCTGGACGCCGCTCGGGGCGCTGTTCTCGGTGCCGATGGACCTCGCCGAGGGTCGCGTGCTGACGGCGCTGCTACGGGCGCTGATCGGCGCGGGGACGATCGTGCTGGTGTGGCTGTGGTGGCGGCGTTCGATCGACGTGTCCCTCACCTCGGCGCTCACGGGTGACGCCTCCTCGGGGCAGGCGAAGGTCTCCCCGCTCGTGCCCCGGTTCGTTCCGGTGGGACCCTTCGGCGCGGTGATGGGCAAGTCGCTGCGCTACTGGCGACGGGACACCCGCTATCTCGCGGCGCTCGGGATCTATCCCGTGGTCATCGTGTTCTTCGTGGCGATGGGGTTCATGGTGCCCGAGTCGCGGTCGATGATGCTCGGCCTGGCGGTGTTCATGTGCGCGATGACGGGTCTGAGCCTGGCCAACGAGATCGGCTTCGACGGTCCGGCCGGCTGGGTGAACATCGTCGCCGGCGCCCCGGCCCGCGCGAACCTGCTGGGCCGTATCGCCGCGATGGCGGTGCTGATGGTCCCCGCGGTCGTGGTGATCACCGTGGCGCTGCCGCTGCTGTACGGGCTCCCCCAGCTGATCCCGATGACGGTGCTCGGCGCGCTCGGCGCGATGATCTCCGGCTGGGGCACCTCGATGGTGGTCGGGGTGCTGCTGCCCTATCCGAGCTCGCCCCCGGGCACGAACCCGATGAAGGACAAGTCCGCCTCGAGCTCGAACGCGATGCTCTCGATGGGGATCGCGATGGTGACCGTGTTCGTGCCGATGCTGCCCCCGCTCGGCCTGGGCATCTGGGGCGCGATCGTGGGGAACCCGGCGCTGATCACCGGGGCGGGTGTGCTGGCCCTCGTGATCGGGGTGGTCGTGCTGCTGGTGAGCCTGCGCATCGCGACCGTGCGGCTGGATGCGCGCTACCCCGACATCTTCCAGAAGGTGCGCGACCACCTCTGAGCGCGGGCGCGGCCCACACCGCCGGGCCCGGCCCGGTCCACGCCGCCGGGCCCGGCCCGGTCCACGCCGCCGGGCCCGGCCCGGTCCAGGCCGTCGGGCCGCGCTCGACCCACGCCGCCGGCCCGGGCTCGGCTCATGCCGTCGGACCGCCCGGCGCGCCGAGATCCCGCGCCATGACCAGCGCGTCGATGCGTCGGCCCCGGATCCGGTAGTAGTCGCGTCGACGGTCGATCTCGCGGTACCCGGCGGCCGAGTAGACGGCGCGGGCACGGGAGTTGTCCTCCCGCACCTCGAGCAGCATCCGCTCGGCGCCGCCGCGGCGGGCCTGCTCCTCGCACCAGACGAGCAGGGCACGACCGATGCCCTCTCCCTCGCGCCGCGTGCCGATGGTGTGGAGGTCGGCGAGGTCCCCGGCGAGCATGATCCCGGCGTAGCCGAGCAGCGCGCCCTCCGGCCCGACGGCGACGACGTAGCGACGATCGGGGTGCCCGATCTCCTCGGCGAGCTGGAACACCGTCCAGGCCTCGTCCGGGAACAGCTCGAGCTCGGCGACGGCGATCTCCTCGACGTCCTCGAGGGTCGCCGGTCGCAGGGACCAGCCGGCGGCAGCCCCGTCCGTCGGCGGCACTCCCCCGGCGGCGCCGGTCTCCTCGGTCGCGCCCGTCCCCTCGCCCGCGGTCATGGTCAGCGGCCGAGCGCGCTCTTGCGCGCCGTGGGCTTCGCGGCATCGGGCTCGCGCAGGTACATCGGCTCGGTGCTCGTGAGGTCCTCACCGCGGGCGGCGAGCGCGGCGGCGGCCAGGAGCAGGTGGCCGGCGTCGGCGTGCTCGATCCGCGCGGTGGCGGGAAGCAGCTCGGGGTAGAGCGCGGCGCCGGAGCCGACGAGCAGGTCGCAGGCGGTCAGCTCCGCGGCGACCTCCGCCGGGGGGTGCACGGCGGGGTCGGCGATCCGGGTGACCTCGCCGCCCGCCTCCCGGCGGTAGCGGGCGTGGTAGACCTCGCGCCGCCGGGCATCGAGCGCGACGCCGACGGTGACGGGGCCGCGCTCGAGGGGCACCTCGGCGAGCGCCTGGTGGGCGAGGGCGTCGAGGGAGCTCAGCCCGTGCAGCGGCACGCCGAGCACGGAGGCGATCGACCGGGCGGAGACCAGCCCCACGCGCAGGCCGGTGAAGGGGCCCGGTCCGCGGCCGACGACCACGCCGCTCAGCTCCGCCCGTGCGACGCCCGCGGCCTCCAGGGTCTCCTCGACCAGGGCGAGGAGCACCTCGTCGTGGTGGCGGGAGCGGTGATCGGAGCGGACGGCGAGGATCTCCGGGCCGTCGACGCGCGAGGAGCCGGTCGTGCCGGCGGTCAGCTCGCCGCGCGCGACCGCGACGCTCACCGCGCCCGAGGTGTCGATTCCCAGCAGCATCAGCGCTCTCCCTCGGTGGTGGCATCGGTGTCGGCGACGGCCGTGGAGCCGGCATCGGCGGTCGCGGCGTCGCCCGTCCCCACGAGGCCGTCGGGCCCGGTGACGGCGGCGAGCGCGATCTCGAGCCCGGCGATCGCGGCGCCGTCCCAGCGGGGGCCCCGCGGGCTCAGGCGCAGGGTGCGGGGCTCGTCAGGGTCCAACGGGTCCTCGACCCGGTCGGGCCGCTCCAGCTCGACCAGCAGCACGGAGTCGGCGAGGTGCTCGACCCGATCCCGCCCCCACTCCACGACGGTCACGGCACGGTCGAGATCGGCCTCGAGGTCGAGGTCGTCGATCTCGCCCTCGCCGCCGAGACGGTAGGCGTCCACGTGCACGAGGTCGGGGCCGTCGACGAGGCTGGGATGGACCCGCTCGATCACGAAGGTGGGCGAGGCGACGGGGCCGCGCACCCCCAGCCCCGCGCCGAGGCCCTGCGTGAAGGTGGTCTTGCCGGCGCCGAGCGGTCCGTCCAGGACCAGCAGGTCCCCGGCGCGCAGCACCGCGGCGAGCGCCCGGGAGATCGTGCGGGTGCCGTCCGCGTCGCGGGTGCGGAGCTCGAGGACCCCCGCGACTCCCTGCCCTTCCTCCCCGCTCATGCCCGCACCTGGCGGGTGACGCGGCCGGAGACGGAGGTCAGCACCTCGTAGGGGATGGTCTCCGCGGCGCGCGCCCAGTGGTCCGCGGTCGGGGCCGTGGGGGCGTCGGGCTCCCCGCCCGCATCGCCGAAGAGCACCACCTCGTCGCCCGCGCGGGCGCTGCTGCCCGGTCCGAGGTCGACGACGATCTGGTCCATGCTGATCCGACCCACCTGGGGGACGCGCCCGTCCCCGCTCGCGGTGCGCACGAGCACCTCGATGCGATCCGAGGCGGTGCGGTGGAGCCCGTCGGCGTAGCCGATCGGGACCAGGCCCAGCGTGGTGGAGCGGGAGGCGTGGTGCATGCGGCCGTAGCCGACGCTGGACCCCTCGGGGACTTCCTTGACCATCGCGAGCCGGCTGGTGAGCGTCATCGCGGGGCGCAGCGGCACATCGGCGGGCACGGGCGGGTACCCGTACAGGGCGATGCCGGGACGGACGATGTCGCGGTGCAGGTCCGGGCGGGTGAGGGTCGCGGCGGAGTTCGCGATGTGCTGCAGCGGGATCGGCCCCACCTCGTCCTCGAGCGCCGCGCAGGCCGAGTCGAACAGCTCCGCCTGCTGATCGGTCGAGGGATCCTCGGGGTCGTCGGCACTGGTCAGATGGGTCCAGGCGGCGGTGAGCTGGAGGAAGTCGTCGTCCCGGACGGCCGCGCCCATCTCGCGGACCTGCCAGGGCAGCACGCCGTTGCGGCCCATGCCGGTGTCGATCTTGAGGTGCACGCGGGCGCGTCGGTCCGCCTCGCGCGCGGCCTCGGAGACCAGCTGCATCATCTCCGGGGAGCCGACGGCGACGTCGACCCCGGAGCGCAGCACCTCCGGCAGCACGATCCGCGCCGTGTGCGGCTCGTACAGCCAGGTGAGGATCTGCGCGTCGAGGTCCGCGCGGGCCAGCGCCAGGGCGCTCGCGGGGTGGGCGACGCCCAGCCAGGTCGCCCCGCCCTCGAGCGCGGCGCGCGCGGCGGTGAGCATCCCGTGCCCGTAGCCGTCGGCCTTCACCACCGCCATCAGCGCCGTCTGCTCCTCGAGGAGGGTCCCCAGCGCCCGCGTGTTCTGCGTGATCGCGGAGGGGTCGATCACCGCCCGGTTGGGCACGTGCCGGGGGTCCTCGGCAGGGATCGGGATGGTCATCGGGCTCCTCGGTTCAGGTCCTGGGCGTCCGCCAGGATAGACCCGACGGCTCCGGGGAGGCTGTCCGCGACGTCGAGGGCGACCAGGGGGTGCAGTCCGTCACGCGAGGCGAGGCGCCCGGCCCTGCCGTGCAGCACGGCCGCGAGCGCGGCCGCGTCGGGGCCGGGCAGCCCCGCGGCGAGCAGGGTGCCGAGCACGCCGGCGAGCACGTCCCCGGTGCCGGCGGTCGCGAGCTGGGAGGTCGCGTCGTCCTGGGATCGCAGCGGCCCGCCGTCCCCGGGGGCGACGAGAGTGATCGCGCCCTTGAGCAGCACGGTCGCGCCGGTCGCGGCGGCGAGCGCCCGGGCGAGCTCGGGCGCGGGCAGCTCCGGGTCGACGTCGAGACGACGGGCGAGGCGCTCCGCCTCGCCGCGGTGCGGGGTGAGCACGACGTCGGGTCCGAAGCGGAGCGCGGGGTCGATCGCGCCGAGCGCCCCCGCGTCGAGCACGCCGCGGCGCGGCGCCTCCTCCGGCACGTCCAGCTGCCCGGCGAGCAGCGCGACGCCCCTGCGCACGCGGGGGTCGTCGCCCGGCAGGCCCGGGCCGATCACGACGGCGTGGGTGCGGGCGAGGGTCTCGTCGTCCAGCACCCGGGCGCCGGAGCGTCCGGGGCCGACGGGATGGCCGACGGTCTCCGGACGGGCGCGCAGCACCAGGTCCAGCACGGCCTGCGGGGCGAGGCAGCGGACCATCCCGGCGCCCGTGCGAGCGGCGCCGGAGACGGCCAGGACCGCCGCGCCGGGGTACTGCTCGCTGCCGGCGGCGAGGGCGACCACGCCGCGGCTGTACTTCGTGGAGGAGCGGTCCGGCGTGGGGAGCAGCGCACGCGCATCGGCGTCCTCGAGCCGCTCGACGGCCGCCCGGGCCGGGAGGTGCTCCTCGAGTCCGAGGTCCACCAGGTGCACGGTCCCCGCGAGCTCTGCGCCGCCGGGCAGCAGCAGCCCCGCCTTCACCGCGCCGAAGGTGACGGTCTCCCGTGCCGGGATCGTCCCGGGCGCGGCCTCGCCCGTCGTGGCGTCGACGAAGCTCGGCAGGTCCGCGGCGAGGACGGGAACGCCGCTGTCGCGCACCGCCGTGAGCAGGGGCGCGAGAGATGCGGGCACCTCGGGTCGCCCGCCGATCCCGAGGATCGCGTCGATCACGAGGTCGGCGCCGCTGAGGAGGTGCGCGAGGCGGTCCTCGTCGAGCTCGGCGAGGGAGTGGAGGGCGCCGCCCGCCGCGGCGAGCGCGCAGGCGCCCTCCTCGTGCCGGCGCTCGGCGGTGGTGATCGCCTGGGCGTCCAGGGCGTGCTCACGGCGCAGGAGCGCCGCGGCGTGGAGCCCGTCGCCGCCGTTGGACCCGGCCCCGGCCAGGACCAGCACCTGCGGCGCGAAGGGGGCGCTGCGCACATGGTGGGCGGCGCGCTCGGCGAGCGCCGTCGCGGCGCGGAGCATCAGCGGCTCCCCCGCCTCGAGCAGCGGTCGCTCGGCCGCGCGCACGGCGGCGGCGTCGTGCCCGCGCAGCATCAGGACCTCCCCGGTCGCATCTCGCGCTCGGCGACGACGATCGCGGTCGCGATCGCGCCGTCGTGCGAGAGGGAGAGGTGGAGGTGGGCGACGTCCTGCCGCTCGGCCGCACGCAGGGTCGCGCCGCGCAGACGCAGGTGGGGCCGGCGCCCGGCCAGCCGCTCGACGGTGACGTCCTGCCAGGAGAAATCCCCGGGCGCGCCGAGCGCCTTGCCCACGGCCTCCTTCGCGGCGACGCGCGCGGCGCGGGAGGCGGCCGACAGGCCCCGCTCCCCCGGGGTCAGGAGCCGCTCGAGCAGCTTCGGGGTGCGCTCGATCATCGCGGTCAGGCGCGGGATGTCCACGACGTCCACGCCGACGCCGACGACGGTGCCGTCGTCCCGGGGCGCGAAGGCCCGGCCGCCGAACTCCTCGTCGGGGCCGGGCGTCGGGGTCGCGGTGGGAAAGGTGCTCACGGGGGCAGTATCACACCCCCGACCGTCCCGCGGGGCGGGGCGGCCGGGGGTGCGAGGGCACCCGTCACTCGACGGTGACGGACTTGGCGAGGTTCCGGGGCTGGTCCACGTCCAGGCCCTTCGCGGTCGCGAGCTCGCAGGAGAAGATCTGCAGCGGGATCACGGTCAGCAGCGACGCGAAGAGGGTGCGCGTGGCGGGCACGCGGATCACCTCGTCGGCGTAGGGCAGCACCGCGTCATCGCCCTCCTCGGCGATCACCAGGGTGCGGGCGCCGCGGGCGCGCACCTCCTGGATGTTGGAGACGACCTTGGAGTGCAAGGAGTGGCGACCGTTCGGGGAGGGGACGATGACGAACACCGGCTGCCCCTCCTCGACCAGGGCGATCGGGCCGTGCTTGAGCTCGCCGGCGGCGAAGCCCTCGGCGTGGATGTAGGCGATCTCCTTGAGCTTGAGCGCGCCCTCCATCGCGGTCGGGTAGCCGACGTGCCGGCCCAGGAAGAGCACGCTGGTGACGTCCTTCATGTCCTGCGCGAGCTGCTCGACCTGCGCGGAGCTGTCCAGGACCTGCTGGATCTGGTCGGGGATCCGCTCGAGGTCCTCCATCAGCGCGCCGATCTCGTCGGGGTAGAGGTTGCCGCGCACCTGGGCGAGGAAGAGGCCCAGCAGGTAGCTGGCGACGATCTGGCCGAGGTACGCCTTGGTGGAGGCGACCGCGATCTCGGGGCCGACGTGCAGGTACAGCGCCGCGTCGGACTCGCGCGGGATGGTGGAGCCGCGGGTGTTGCACAGCGCGATCACCTTCGCGCCCTGCTCGCGGGCGTGACGCACCGCCATCAGCGTGTCCATGGTCTCGCCGGACTGCGAGATCGCGACGACCAGGGTCTTCTCGGTGACGACGGGGTCGCGGTAGCGGAACTCGTGGGCGAGCTCGACCTCGGTGGGGATGCGGCACCAGTGCTCGATCGCGTACTTCGCGACGGCCCCGGCGTTCGCGGCGGTGCCGCAGGCGATCACGACGATCTTGTCGATGCTGCGCAGCACCGAGGGGTCGATGTCCATCTCGTCGAGCTGGAGGGTGCCGTTCTCGAGGCGGCCGCGGAGGGTGTCGGCGACGGCATCGGCCTGCTCGTGGATCTCCTTGGCCATGAAGGAGTCGTAGCCGCCCTTCTGCGCGGCCGCGGCGTCCCACTCGATGGTGTAGCGCTTGGCGTCGGTCACCTCGTGGCCCTCGAAGTCGACGATCGCGACGGCGTCAGCGGTGACGGTGACGACCTGGTCCTGGCCGATCTCGAGCGCCTCCTTGGTGGAGTCGACGAAGGCGGCGACGTCGGAGCCGAGGAAGTTCTCGCCCTCGCCGAGGCCGACGACCAGCGGGGAGTTGCGACGGGCGGCGACGACGGTGTCCGGGGCGTCGCGATGGACGGCGAGAAGCGTGAAGGCGCCCTCGAGGGACGCGGCGGTCCGGCGCATCGCCTCGGTGAGGTCGCCGGTGCGCTCCACCTCGCGGGCGACGAGGTGGGCGGCGGCCTCGGAGTCTGTCTCGGAGGCGAAGGAGTACCCGTCGGCCTCGAGCTCAGCGCGCAGCGCGGCGAAGTTCTCGATGATGCCGTTGTGGACCAGGGCGAGCTCGCCCTCGCGGCCGCCGAGGTGGGGGTGGGCGTTGCCGTCGGTGGGGCCGCCGTGGGTGGCCCAGCGGGTGTGCGCGATGGCGACGCGCCCGGTGGACTCGGAGGCGCCCTCGAGCGCCTCGCGGAGGTTGGCGAGCTTGCCGGCGCGCTTGGTCACGCGCACGGCGTCGTCGTCGAGGACGGCGACGCCCGCGGAGTCGTAGCCGCGGTACTCGAGGCGGGCGAGGCCCTGGAGGGCCACGTCCACGGGACGGGAGGAGGGTGCTGCGGCGCGAGGGCCTGCGTATCCGACGATTCCACACATGCCGCTCACCGTAGCTTTCCGCTCGGCGCGCGACGCCCTGCACGCGGGATCGGTGCGAGTCGTTCCTCACCTCGGGGACCCGCCTCGCGCAGCCGTGGCCGCGCGTGCTCGGGACCGATCAGAAATGCGCAGACCGGCCCGAGAGCTGCTCCTCGGCCCGCCCCGGGGCCTCGCCCGTGCCGTCGAGCGGGACGTCGGGACGGGGGCGAGGGCATCGCGGCCCGGTGGGTCGACGCTCCGCTGCACGGCAACGGGCCCGGATGCTGGAAGAATCTCCCGCATGAAGGCAGCATCGGCGCCCGCCACCGTCACCCCGTTCGAGGAGATCCTGCGGGAGGACTGGGCCCGGCTCTCGCGGCAGACGCCGCTGCCGCTCGACGAGGAGGACGTGGACCGGCTGCGCGGCCTCGGCGACCGGGTGGACCTCTCGGAGGTCGACGCCGTCTACCGTCCCATCTCCCGCCTGCTGAACATCCAGGTCGCGGCCGCGCAGTCGCTGCGTCGGGCGCGGGAGGAGTTCCTCGACCAGCGCCAGCAGCGCACCCCGTACATCATCGGCGTGGCCGGCTCGGTGGCCGTGGGGAAGTCGACCACGGCTCGTCTGCTGCGCGAGCTGATGGCCCGCTGGCCGGAGACGCCGCGCGTGCAGCTGGTGACCACCGACGGCTTCCTCCACCCCAACCGGGTGCTCGAGTCGCGCGGGCTCCTGCAGCGCAAGGGCTTCCCGGAGAGCTACGACCGCCGCCGCCTGCTGCGCTTCGTCGCCGATGTGAAGGCCGGGCAGGAGCGGGTCGAGGCCCCGGTCTACTCGCACCTGACGTACGACATCCTCGAGGACGAGCGGGTGGTGGTGGAGCAGCCGGACGTGCTCATCGTCGAGGGCCTGAACGTGCTCCAGCCGGCCCGGCCCCGGCGCGACGGCAGGCTCGGCATGGCCGTCTCGGACTTCTTCGACTTCTCCGTCTACGTCGATGCGCGGGTCGAGGACGTCCAGCGCTGGTACGTGGACCGCTTCCTGAAGCTGCGCCGCACGGCCTTCTCCGACCCGCGCTCCTACTTCCGCCGCTACGCCGAGCTGACGGACGAGGAGGCGGTGCAGACCGCGCGCCGGATCTGGTCCTCGATCAACGGCCCGAACCTCACCGAGAACGTGGTCCCCACCCGCGGCCGCGCCGACCTCGTGCTGCGCAAGGACGGGCAGCACCGCGTCCACTCCGTGCTGCTGCGCAAGGTCTGAGGACCGCGCCCGACGGCCCGGATCCCCTCCGACAGACGGCGAGTGCTGCATCTCGACCGGTATCCCGCGCGGATGACGGTCGAGATGCAGCACTCGCCGACCATGAAGGCCGGTTCAGAGGCCGACGCGCTCGCGCACCACCACGGCCAGGCGCTCGGCGACCTCGCTCGCCTGGCCGTCGCTCGGCGCCTCGACCATGACGCGCACGACGGGCTCGGTGCCGGAGGGGCGCAGCAGCACACGGCCGGTCTCCCCCAGCTCCGCCTCCGCGTCCGCGATCGCGTCGGCGACGCCGCGGTCGATCGTGGCCTTGGCCTTGTCGACGTCCTTGACGTTGATCAGCGCCTGCGGCAGGCGGGTCATGACGGACTTGAGCTCGCGGGCGGTGCGGCCGGTCTCGGCCATCCGCTGCAGCAGGTGCAGGGCGGTGAGCTCGCCGTCGCCCGTGGTGGCGTGCTCGGCGATGATCACGTGCCCGGACTGCTCCCCGCCGATCGAGAAGCCGCCGAGGTTCATCTCCTCGAGCACGTAGCGGTCGCCCACGGCGGTCTGTCCGAGGGTGATCCCGTGCTCCTTCATCGCGAGCTTGAGGCCGAGGTTGCTCATCACGGTCACGACCAGGGTGTCCTCGTGGAGCCGGCCGCGCTCCTTGAGGTCCAGGGCGAGGATCGCCATGATCTGGTCGCCGTCGATGATCTCCCCGTCGGCGTCGACCGCGAGGCAGCGGTCCGCGTCGCCGTCGAAGGCCACGCCGATGTCGGCGCCGTGCTCCCGCACCGCGGCCTGCAGCGGCTCGAGGTGGGTGGAGCCGACGCCGTCGTTGATGAGCCCGCCGTCGGAGCCGTCGCCGATCACGTGCACGGTCGCGCCCGCGCGGCGCAGCACCTCGGGGCCGGTGACGGAGGCGGCGCCGTGGGCGCAGTCGGCGACGACGGTGAGGCCCTCGAGGGAGCGCTCCAGGGTCGCCACGAGATGGGCGACGTACTCCTCGATCGCGCCCTCGTAGCGGGTGATGGTGCCGACGTCGATGCCCTGCGGGCGGTCCCACTGCTCGCCGAGTCGAGCCTCGATCGCGTCCTCGACCTCGTCGGGCAGCTTCGTGCCGCCGCGGGCGAAGAACTTGATGCCGTTGTCGGGGGCGGGGTTGTGCGAGGCGGAGATCATCACGCCGAGGTCCGCACCGGTGGACCGCACGAGATGGGCGAGGCCCGGGGTGGGCAGCACCTCGGCATCGAGCACGTCCACGCCCGCGGAGGCGAGCCCGGCGCTGACCGCCGCGGCGAGGAAGTGGCCCGAGGGACGGGTGTCGCGGGCGACGATCGCCCGGGGACGGGTGCCGTCGAAGGCGCCGAGGGTGCCCAGCACGTGGGCGGCGCCCACGGACAGCTCGACCGCGAGCTCCGCGGTGATGTCGTCGTTCGCGCGTCCGCGCACTCCGTCGGTGCCGAAGAGTCGTGCCACGGGGTCCTCCTTGGAGGGGTCGGGGGTGATGCTGCTCCCGGGGCGGCCGACGGGGAGGTCAGGGCCGCACCAGCCGGGAAGACGCTGTGAGACTACCCGCTGGGGGCCCGGAATCCGCTCAGATCCCTCGTGCGCGGGGTGCGGTGCGGGTTACGTTGGCGGGATGTCCGAGCCTGCTCTGCTCCCCCGCCTGCTGCCCTCGGCGATCAGCCATCACGTGGGCGATCGCACCGCGGGCAAGAGCCTCGCCGCCGCCCGCGCCGGCAGCGTCGGCGCGGTGGAGTGGGAGGAGGCGAGCTCGACGGTCTCCGCCCACGTCACGGATGCCGACGGCGGCGAGCACCGGGCCGCGGCGGTCCTGGCCGAGTACGAGGAGGACGCCGTCTCGCGCCGCTTCCAGGCACCGGGCCCGGGCGGGCTGTGGAGGCCGCGCTCCTCCCGCTGCGACTGCGAGGTGGGCGAGGCCTGCGTGCACGTCGGCGCGCTGCTGTACCGCACGAACGACCTCGCCGTCCGCGCCGCCCGGGAGGACCCGCCCGCGGAGTGGCGCTCCGTGCTGCGCCCCCTGCTGAGCTCGCGCACGTCCCCCGGCCGGGCGGGGGCCGCGGCACGACCGCTCGCGCTGCGGGTCGATCTCGAGGCCGCGACCTCCTCGGCGGGGACCTCGCGCCACCACCGCGAGGTCGCCACGCCCGCGCACCTCGAGGCCGGGGCCGAGCTGTGGCTGGGACTGCGTCCCGTGACCCGCGGCCGCAAGGGGCTGTGGATCAAGGGCGACCTCTCCTGGCGCAGCTTCGAGTTCCGCCTCGCGGGCCGCGAGTACGACCCCGCCCAGGGCGAGGCGCTGACCCGCATCTTCGCCGCCGCCTCCGTGGAGCGCTCCTACTCCAGCGGCGCGATCGACCATCTGTGGCTGACCACGATCACCTCGCCGCTGCTGTGGCAGGCGCTCACCCATGCGCTCGATGCGGGCGTCGAGCTGCTTCCCGGCAGCGGACTCGCCTCGATCGCCCTCGCCCATGGCGCGGAGGCGGGCCTCGACCTGCGCTCCGACGGCGGCGCGGGCGACCTCGAGGTCGTCCCGCGCTTCGCGATCGACGGCGAGGACCTCGCCCGCGGTCGGCTGCTCGGCGCGGCCGGGGTGCTCGAGGCGGTGCCGGCGGGAGAGGAGCTGCTCGCCGCCCGGATCGCGCCCCTGCCCGCCGCGGTGCCGCGCGACCTGCGCACCCTCCTGCACCGTCGGGAGCCGCTGCGCGTCCCCGCCGCGGACCGCGAGGCCTTCCTCGAGGTCGCCTACCCCCGGCTGCGGACCCTCAGCCCGGTGACGAGCCTCGACGGCAGCGTGGAGCTGCCCGCGGCCCGTCGGCCCACCCTGCACCTCGATGCCGCCTACGCCGACGGCGACCGGCTCGCCCTGCGCTGGTCCTGGCGCTACCACGACCCGGACCGGCGCCTCCCGATCGATCAGCGCCAGGGCGCACATCGCGATCCCGCCCATGAGGACGCGGTGATCGCCGAGGCGATGACGCTGTGGCCGCAGCACCCCTCCGATGCCGCTCAGCTGCTCAGCGGCGTGGACACCGCCGAGTTCACGGCGCACGTGCTCGATGCGCTGGACGGCCTGGACCATGTGGAGGTCGAGGTCACCGGCACCCGTCACGCCTATCGCGAGCTCGACGGCGCCCCGCAGGTGCGGGTCACGCAGCAGGCCTCCCCGGGGAAGAACGACTGGTTCGACCTCGGCTTCGACATCACGATCGACGGCCGGCAGATCCCCTTCCCGAGCCTGTTCGTGGCGCTCGCCCGCGGCCGGGACAAGCTGCTGATGCCGGACAAGAGCTACTTCTCCCTGGACCATCCGGCCTTCGACGCTCTGCGGGAGCTGATCCGCGAGGGCGAGGCCCTCGCGGAATGGGAGCCCGAGGTGCAGCGGATCTCGAAGTTCCAGGTCGACATGTGGGACGAGCTCGCCGAGATCGCGGACCAGGCCGAGGCGAGCGAGGAGTGGACCGCGAGCGTCGGCCTGCTGCGCACCCTCGAGCACCGCCCCGCACCACCCCTGCCCCGCGGCCTGCAGGCGGAGCTGCGCCCCTACCAGCGCGAGGGCTTCGCCTGGCTCGCGCTGCTGTTCGGGCAGGGGCTCGGCGGGGTGCTCGCCGACGACATGGGTCTGGGCAAGACGGTGCAGACCCTCGCCCTGATCGCGCACGCCCGCGAGCTCTCGCCCGCGGCGCCGCCGTTCCTGGTCGTCGCGCCCGCCTCCGTGCTGCCGGTGTGGCGGCGCGAGGCCGAGCGCTTCGCCCCCGGCCTGCGCGTGCGGGTGCTCGAGGGCACCTCCGCAGCCCGAGTCGGCGCCGCCGAGGACGACCTCGAGGGCGTGGACCTGGTGGTGACCAGCTACGCGGTGCTGCGCCTGGACGAAGAGCTCTTCGCCTCCCGCCGCTTCCAGGGCTTCGTGCTCGACGAGGCGCAGTTCGTGAAGAACCGCCGCTCCCGCACGCACCTGGCCGCGAAGCGGGTGCGCGCGGACATGCGCCTGGCGATCACGGGCACCCCGATGGAGAACTCGCTGGACGACCTGTGGGCGATCCTCGACCTCGTCGCGCCGGGACTGCTCGGCTCCGCGATCGGCTTCCGCAGGCGCTACACCCTCCCTATCGCGACCGGGGAGGCGCCGGGCCGGATGGAGCAGCTGCGCCGACGCCTCCGTCCCTTCCTGCTGCGCCGCACCAAGGAGCTGGTCGCGCAGGAGCTGCCGGAGAAGCACGAGGAGGTGCTGACGGTGACGCTCTCCCCGGAGCACCGCGCGGTCTACGACTCGGTGCTGCAGCGGGAGCGGAAGAAGGTGCTGGGCCTGATCGACACGGACCTGGACCGCTCGCGCTTCATCGTCTTCCGCTCCCTGACGCTGCTGCGGATGCTCGCCCTGGATCCCTCCCTGGTGGACGCGGAGGACTATGCGGACGTGCCCAGCTCGAAGCTCGAGGCACTCTTCGACCGGCTCGAGGAGGTCATCGGCGACGGCCACCGGGTGCTGCTGTTCAGCCAGTTCACGACCTATCTCGACCGGGTCGCGGCCGAGCTCTCGACGCGCGGGATCGACTACGCGCACCTGGACGGCTCGACCCGGGACCGCGATGCGGCCGTCAGCGGCTTCCGCGACGGCGAGGCGCCGGTGTTCCTGATCTCCCTGAAGGCGGGCGGCTTCGGTCTGACCCTCACCGAGGCGGACTACGTCTTCCTGCTGGACCCGTGGTGGAACCCGGCCGCGGAGAACCAGGCCGTGGACCGCGCCCACCGGATCGGCCAGGACCGCCAGGTGATGGTCTACCGGATGATCGCGGAGGACACGATCGAGGAGAAGGTCCTCGCCCTCCAGCGCCGCAAGGCCGAGCTGTTCGACTCCCTCACCGACGGCGGGGACGCGTTCCGCTCCGCCGTCACCGCCGAGGACCTGCGCGAACTGCTCGCCTGAGCACCCGGCGGAGCGCGTCGGTCCCGGCCCGTGCGGCTCCGGGGCCCGAGGCACCCGCCGCGGCCCTGGTCCCGACACCGGCCCCGGCTCTCGTCTCGACTCCGGCCCCTGCCGCGCCCGGCCCGCCGTGGTCGACTGCTGGCGTGTGGCGTGCCGGTACGGCTATATCACCGTACTGGTACGCCATACGCCACCAGCTGACCATCTCCCCGCCACCGAGCGCCCGCGGCACTGCTGGCCCCGCGCCCGACACGCCGACGCTCCTCTCACTCACGCCAGACGGGGGCCGCCGCCCCGTACTCGGGGACGTCCCGTTCGATGGTCCGGCCGTCGACCAGGAGCGGCGGCGGCACCGCGAACAGGCGGGAACCGCCGGAGCGCACCCGGACCCGCGGCACGGGCAGCTCGGCGACTCCGCCGCCGTGCGGACGGGGCAGGGCGAGCAGGGCGTCAGCAGCGCCGAGCAGGCTGATCCGGATCGTGCGGGCGCAGCCCGCGGCGAGAGCCTCGAGCACGGCGCCGGCGAGTCGGTGGCCGGTGGCGTGGTCGAGGGCCTGGACCGGCAGCGCGCCCGGCCGCTCCGCGCTCCCGCACAGCTCGGCGATCCCGGTCGCGGCCTGCACGATCGAGTCGAAGCCGGCCCGCTCGCCCCAGGGCCCGCTCTCGCCCCAGGCGGAAAGAGCCCCGATCACGGCGTGCGGCGCGAGCTCGGTGAGGTCCTCGATGCCGAGCCCGTGCCGCGCGAGCATCCCGGGCCGGTACCCGGTGAGGATCACGTCGGCCCCCGCGGCGAGCGTGCGCGCCCGCTCCCGCTGCCCGGCGTCTCGCAGGTCGAGGATCGCGGAGCGCTTCCCCATCCCTGTCGAGAGGTGCTGGGCGATGATCTCGGGACGGTGCGGCGGATCGACGCGCAGCACGTCGGCGCCGAGGCAGGCCAGGAGCTGCGAGGCCGTGGGACCGGCGATCACGCGGGTGAGGTCCAGCACCCGCACCCCGTCGAGGAGCCCGCCGCTGCCGTCGGCGCCTCCGACATCACCACTGGGGCCCGTGGCCGGGATCGGCCGCTCGCCGCGCTCGAGGACCTCGACCCATCCCCAGCTCCTCCGGGCCGCGTGCTGCAGCCCTGCCTCCCACTCCGCGCGGTTCCGCACCCGGGCCGCGATGCCTCCGGCGGCGGTGACCTCTCGCTCGATCTCGGCGGCGGGTCGGGCGGTGAGCACCCTCTCGAGTCCTGCCCGGTCCTGTATCCCGTAGGTGCGCCGCAGCGCCTCGGCGTGATGGGGGTAGTTGCCGTGCAGCCGCACCCAGCCGTCGGCCGCGGGGAGGAAGCCGGACAGCTCGGCCCACCCCTCGACGGGCCGGCCGTCGACGCGGAGGTGCTCATGGGCGGCGAAGGACGCGGCGATCAGCGCGGGCGTCGTCGAGACGTGCAGGTCGAGGCCGCGGACGCGCGCGAGCTCGGCGGCGGCGCGTCGGACCGTGCCCACCGCCTCCGCGGCGAGGGTCTCGACGTCGAGAGGGCAGTCCCACCAGCGGGAATCGGAGTCGACCACGCCTTGGAGGCTACCTCCCGTCGGCCACTCGACCCGGCGCACCCGCAGCACCTGACCCTCACCCCGACCTGGCGCACCCGCAGCACCTGACCCTCGGCCCGACCTGCTCCCGCACCAGACCTCGCCGAGCGGTGCGGTGCGGTGCGGTGGTCGACTGCTGGCGTGTGGCGTGCCGGTACGGCTATATAGCCGCAGCGGTACGCCACACGCCCGTACCTGACCATCGCCCGCCCTCGGCTGCTCAGGTACGGGCGCCGTCCCGGTCAGTTCCAGGCGTACTGGACCTCGCCGTCGCGCACGACGGTCCAGGTCCCGCAGAGGTGGCCCTCGCCGGGCAGCGCCGCGGGCAGCCAGTCCGCGTCGATCCGCGGCCCGAGGGTCGCCTCGCCCTCCTCGCAGTGCTCGGAGCGGAACTGCGTCGGGCTGCTCCAGCGGAACACGGTCTCGTCCTCGTCGAGCTGGGTGACCAGACGGATGTCGGTGGCGTCCTCGGGAAGGAAGCCCTGGAAGCGGAAGGACTCCGGCGACTGGGTCGCCTCGGCGGCGGTGTCGAAGGCGAACTCCCTCTCCCCCACCTGGACGATGTCCTGGAGAGTCCCGCAGCCGCCGAGGAGCAGCGCGGCGGCTGCGACGAGCAGCGCGGTGCGAGGGCCCGTCGTCGCAGCTCGCGGCACCACCGCTCGCGGCACCACCGCTCGCCCCGTCGTGGGGTGCGCAGTCGTGGGGTGCACCGTCGTGCGGTGCGCGGTCCCGGATCGAGCGGCTCGGGGTGGAACGGCCATGGTCTGCCTCCGTGCGGGGTGTCGGGGATCGGCCGTCGGCCGTGGCCCCGGGGCGGGCGGGACGGGTGGTGGGAGGTGCACGGGCCTCATCGGGCCGCGAGCCCGGCGGCGGGCGGCACGCGTCCCGCGGTCCGCATCGGGAGCGCCGCAGCCGCGACGGCCGCGAGGACGACCGCGACGAACAGCACGGCCAGCGCGCCCAGCGGGGGCCTCCCTCCTGCCATGCCCAGCACGTGGAGGGCGAGGAGGCCGAAGAGGCTCCCCAGGACCACGCCGGTGCTCGCACCCACCGACGCGGCCAGCGCCGCCTCGGCGCCGATCGAGCGACGCGTCGCGGCGCGGCTCAGGCCGAGCGCCCGCAGCAGGGATATCTCCTGGCGTCGCTCGGTGACCGACAGGGCGAGGGTCACCATGACGCCGATCAGGGCGACCAGCACGGTCACGCCGATCATCGCGCCGCCGACGACCTGCCCGACGAGGATCATCTGGTCGATGCCGTCCTGCACGTCGGACGCCCAGAACACGTCGGTGCCGGGGTCGACGGTTCCGAGCACCGCGGAGCGCAGCTCCTCCTCATCGGTGCCGGGGGCGGGGTCGACGAGGATGTCCAGATCCGCGATCCGCGCCTCGATGCCCGGATGCGCGTCGAGCCGGTCGGCGAGGGCTCCGGGGTCCTTGACCAGGTCGACCGGGATGATCGCCGGGGCCGGGAAGTTCCGCGCGACACCCTCGCGGGCGTCCTGGGAGGCGCCGGCGACGCCGACGGCGAGAGCCGCGGTCAGCCCCACTCCGAGTGTGAGCACCGTGGTCATCGCGGCCGTGCGGCGCGAGGCGCGTCGGGCGTTGGAGAGCGCGAGGCCGAGCGACAGGGACCGCGGGGCCAGCGGGCTCAGCAGCATCGCGGCGAGCGCCACCAGGAACGGGCCGACCACGACGAGCATCAGGAAGACCAGCGTGCCGCTGAGAGCTGCGAGCGCGAGGGCGAGGAACTGCTGCTGGGACGCGACCAGCACCCCGAGGCCCGCCGAGACCGCCGCAGCGACCACCAGGGCGACGGCGGCGAGCAGCCGCAGGCGTCTGCGCACCGGCGCCGCCTCGGTCGCACGGGAGCTGCCCAGCGCCTCGACGGGCGAGGCCCGCCCGGCGCTCCGCGCCGCCGGAAGCGCCGCGACCGCCGAGCACACGACGGCGAGGACCACACAGCCGAGCACGCCGAGCACCGGCACCTCGAGCGGCGCGGTGAGCAGGCCTGCGGACCGCGCCGCCGCGACCCCTGCCGCTCCCAGCCCGGTGCCGATCGCGGCGCCGAGGACTCCGCCGGCCGCGCCGATGCAGGCCGCCTCGACGAGCACCAGACGCCGCACCTGCTCGCGGGAGGCACCGATGCATCGAAGCAGGGAGAGCTCGGTGGCGCGGCGGGCGAGGAGGATGCGGAAGGTCGAGCTGACGATCACCGCGGCGGCGAGCATGGCCAGGCCGACGAACAGCGCGAGCGCGCCGAACACCCCGACGAGGGTGTCGGTCACCGTCCTCGCCTCCGCGGCCCGCGCGTCCTCGCCGGTGGCGACGACGCCGCGCGGCGCCAGTCCTCGGAGGTCCTCGAGGTCGACGTCCCCGGAGACGAGGATCTGCACGGGCATCATGAGGTCCCCGAGCGCGGCGGCATCCGCCTCCCTCACGAGGGCCACGTCCCGTCCGAACTCCTGGACGGGGCCGATGCCGCCCACCGTGAACTCCTGTCCGTCGATCAGCACCCGGTCCCCGACGGCGGCGCCTGCACGTCCGGCGGTGCGCTCCCCCAGCACCACCTCTCGCTCCTCGGGGGCGTGGCCGGAGGTGAGCTCGGGAACGGCGGAGAGCGGCCCCGACCCTGCGTCGCTGCTGAGCTTCCACACGGAGGCGGTGCCGTGGATCTCGACCTCGACGTCGCCGAGGGAGTCCACGAACACGTGATCCGCGCCGGGCAGCTCGCGCACGGCGTCTGCGATCTCGTGGACCTCCTCCCCCGGGACGTCGCCGGGGAACGCGATCGTGGCGTCCGCGGCCTCGGGGGTGACGATGCCGAAGGCCTCGAGGGCGGTGCGGCCGTGGGCGGCGAGGATCATCGCCGTGGCGGCGAAGGCGGTCGCGACGACGACGGCGATCCCGATCAGGATCGCCTGGCGCGGTCGGCGCAGGGCGCTGAGCAGTGCGGTGCGCAGGACCATCATGCGCTCGTCTCCGGACCCATGGCGCCGTCGCCGACGCGCACTGACCCCGCGCCGACCCGCTCGACGACGGCCGCGCCGTCGTCGGCGGCGAAGGTGTCGACCGCGCGGCCGTCCGCGAGCAGGATCACCTCGTCGGTGAACGCCGCGGCGGCCGGGTCATGGGTCACCATCACGACGGTCTGCCCGTAGTCGTCGACGCATCCGCGGAGCATCTCCAGCAGCTCACGGCCGGAGACGCTGTCCAGGGCGCCGGTCGGCTCGTCGGCGACGATCAGGTCCGGCCGTCCCAGCAGCGCCCGGGCGACCGCGACGCGCTGGCGCTGGCCGCCGGAGAGCTGCGAGGGCAGGTGCCCGAGCCGGTCCGCGATGCCCAGGCGTCCCACGAGCTCCGTCCTCCACGCCGTGTCGGGCCGGCGCCCGGAGAGGGAGGCACCCAGATCGATGTTCTCGCCCGCGGTGAGGTGCGGGAGGAGGTTGCCGTCCTGGAACACGAAGCCGATCCGGTCCCGCCTCTCGGCGGTCAGGGCACGGTCGTCGAGCCCGCCGAGCTCCCGGTCCCCGAGCAGGACCTGGCCCGAGGTGGGCCGGTCCAGGCCCGCCAGGCAGTGCAGCAGCGTGGACTTGCCCGAGCCGGAGGGACCCATGATCGCGGTGAACCTCTGCGCCGCGAGGGCGATGCTGAGCCCGTCCAGGGCGCGGACCGTCCCGGTCCCGGATCCGTACTCCCGCACGAGGTCGACGGCGCGCGCGGCCCAGCGCGCATCGGGCCCGGCCGCGGGAGGCGAGCCGGTGCCGGAGGAGTCGTGGGGCAGCAGTGGAGTCATGGCTCCATCGTCCTGACCTGCCGCACGCCCCGCCTCGACCGCAGGAGCGATCCTCGTCGCCCGCGTCGTCCTTTGGGACGAGAGCCGAGCTCTCGCGGCTCGGCCTGCCCGGTCCTCGCCCTACACTGGCCGCGTGGTGGACAGGAGGAGGGGCGCGCCGGTCCTTCGCGCGCCCCGCTCCGCAGCACGGCGCACCGCCGCGGTGACCGGTGAGCTCCTGCTGCTCGCGCTGCTGCTGGCGGTGGACTTCGAGCTGGGCACGCGGTTCATGGGCCCGGACCCTGGCGCGGAGGAGATCGCCGGTGCGCTCGCGACCGCGCTCGTGGCGGTGATCGGTGCCGTCCTCGCCCTGCTGCGACGGGTGCTGCCTCCGCGCGTCGTGGTCGCGTCGGTCCTCGGGCTCTCCCTGCTCGCCTCCGTCCTCGCCGTCGTCTCCGACCACCTGGCACCGTCCCTCACCGAGACCGCCGCCGTGCTCGTGGCCGCGGTGGTCGGGATCCGCTCGGAGCCCGCCCTGCGCGGCGGCGTCCTCGTCGGCGCCGCGGCCCTGCTCACCGTGCTGGCCGCGGTGCTGCTGCGCCTCGGCGCCGAGGTGAGCGCGGTGCTGCTCGGGGTGCTCGTCTGGGGGTGCGCGGTCGCGGCCGGCACCGCGGCCAGGCACGTCCGCGGACGTCAGGCGTCGGCGGTCGAGGAGGCACGTCGGGCCGAGCGACAGGAACTCGCCCGGGAGCTCCACGACGTCGTCGCCCATCAGGTCAGCGGCATCGTCGTCCAGGCGCAGGCGGCGATCGCCGTGGCGGGGAAGGATCCCGGGCGCGCGGCCGAAGCGCTCTCGTCGATCGAGGCCGCGGGCTCCGAGGCGCTCGCGGGAATGCGCCGCATGGTCGGGGCGATCCGCGACGAGTCCGGGGACGGCTCCCCGCTCACGGTGCCCTACGGCCTGGCCGACATCCCCGCGCTCGTGGACCGCTTCGATCCGGGTCGGGAGCGCACCGCCCTGGCGCTCGAGGCAGGCGATGCCTCGTTGCCTCCGGGGATCGGGGAGTCCGCCTATCGGATCGTGCGGGAGGCGCTGACCAACGTGCGACGCCACGCCCCCGGGGCGCGCACCCGCGTCTCCGTGCGCCGGCCCGGCACCGATCTGCTGCTGGAGATCTGCAACGACGGGGTCCACAAGCGGGCCGTCGGTCCTCGGCCGACGGGCTACGGGCTCACCGGGATGGCCGAGCGCGTCGCCCTGCTCGGCGGGACCTTGCAGGCCGGGCCGGACACGCCCGGCACCTGGTGCGTGCGTGCCTCCCTCCCTGCGGAGGCGGCGCGTTGATCGGCGTGCTGCTGGCCGACGACCACGAGATGGTCCGCACCGGGTTCCGGATGGTGCTCGAGGCCGAGGACGACATCGCCGTGGTGGGCCTGGTCGGCACCGGTCAGGACGCGGTCGGCGCGGCGCGACGGCTCCGCCCCGACGTGGTGCTGATGGACATCCGCATGCCGGGCATGAACGGACTGGACGCGACCCGCCTGATCACGGAGATGCCGGAGGCCCCGAGAGTGGTCGTCGTGACCACCTTCGACACCGACGAGTACCTGCGCACAGCGATCCAGGCCGGCGCCTCGGGGTTCCTGCTCAAGGACGCCGGTCCGCGCCTCCTGGTCGAGGCCGTCCGCGCCGCCGCGGACGGCGACGCCCTCGTCTCTCCGTCGATCACGGTGCGGCTGCTCGGAGAGATCGCCGACGCCCAGCCGCCCGTCGAGGTCCCGCACGGCCTCTCCGCGCGGGAGCTGGAGATCGCGACCGCCATCGCACAGGGCCGCACCAACGAGGAGATCGCGGCGGACATGTTCATCACGCTCTCCACGGTCAAGAGCCATGCGCGGAACATCAGCGTGAAGCTCGGGGCGCGCAACCGCGTGGAGATCGCCGCGTGGGCCTGGCGCAGCCGGCTCCTCGACTAGGACGGCCCGTCCGCGAGCGCGAGGGCGTCGACGGAGCGGTTCCTCCACCAGGCGGAGGAGATGCCCATGACGTGGAGGCCGTCTCCGGACGGCCTCTCCCTCGGCGCTCAGCCCTCGCTGGCGGCCCAGTCGTAGGGCAGGAACTTCCCGTCGATGGTCAGCACCACCCGGTCCCCGCCGGGATGGGCACCGCGGCGCAGGTCGATCGAGCAGTTGATCGCGCTCATGATGCCGTCGCCGAACTCCTCGTGGATCAGTGCCTTGAGAGCGGGCCCGTAGACCTGGATCAGCTCCTGGAAGCGGTAGATGGTGGGATCGGAGAGCAGCTCCGGATCGATCGTGCGGGAGGGCTGCCGGACGAGCGCCTCGACCAGGGGCTCGTCGAGGTCCAGCAGCTCGCGCAGCGTCGCGGCGACCTCCGCGGGGACCGGATGCGCCCCGAGCACCGCCGAGGTCAGCCAGACCACCGGCCGGCCCGTGGTCTCGGCGAGCTCCGCCCAGCTCCATCCCTTCGCGGCGCGCCTGGCGTCGATGAGCTCCCCGGCATCGCGCTTCCTGATCAGGTCCATGTCCCGTCCTCTCGTCGTGAGGGGACGAGCCTGCTCGAGCTCCGCGGGCGGGTCCACAGCGGTCCGTCGCTCGAGGCGTACCGTCACGGACCGATCACGGGACCCGTGCCCCGGCGTCGGCAGCGCCAGCGGCAGCGCCAGCGGCAGCGCCAGCGCCACCAGCACCAGCACCAGCACCAGCACCAGCACCAGCACCAGCACCAGCAGTACCAGCAGTACCTGCAGCGGATGGTCGACTACTGGCGTGTGGCGTACCGGTACGTATATATAGCCGTACCGGAACGCCACACGCCCGTACCCGACCATGACCCCCTCACCCGAGCACCCACCCACCAGAGATCAGGTGTCACGGCCGGCCCCCTCCACCGCGGCGCACCATCCGGCACGGCCCGCCCGCGCCCGGCGCACCATCTGGCACGGTCGGTCCGCGCCCACCGGCGCTCCGTACGGCACGGCCTGCCCGCGCCCCGGCCTGCCACCGCAGCCCGTACCCGGCCCGCCCCGGAACGCGACGATGCCCCCGACCCGGAGGTCGAGGGCATCGTAGGCGCTGCGTGATCGCGGCGGGCAGGCCCCGCGCGGGATCAGTGCCGCGAGAGCACCGGCGGGATCAGCGCTTGGAGTACTGCGGCGCCTTGCGGGCCTTCTTGAGGCCTGCCTTCTTGCGCTCGATGATGCGCGCGTCGCGACGGAGGAACCCGGCCTTCTTGAGGGTCGGCCGGTTGTGCTCCTCGTCGATCTGGTTCAGCGCGCGGGCCACGCCGAGGCGCACAGCCCCGGCCTGGCCGGACGGGCCGCCGCCGGTGAGGCGCACGTTCACGTCGAAGCGTCCCTGGAGGTCGAGGACCGTGAACGGGTCGTTGACCTCCTGCTGGTGCAGCTTGTTCGGGAAGTAGTTCTCGAGCGAGCGGCCGTTGATGGTCCACTGGCCGGAGCCGGGGACCAGACGCACGCGGGCGATCGCGCGCTTGCGACGACCGGTGCCGTAGCCCGGTGCGGTCGCGGACTGGCCGGCGCCGACGGCGGCCTCGCCGGTCGACTCGGTGGTGAAGCTCGAGGGGGCCGACTCGTCGGTCACGGCCTCGAGGGACTCGGGGGTGGTCTCAGTCACGGTTCTCCTTGGTTCTTCCGTGCGGCAGGGCGGAGTGGCGGGAGCCCCCGCTTACTGCGCCACCTGGTCGATGGTGAAGGGGACGGGCTGCTGAGCGCTGTGAGGGTGCTCGGAACCCGAGTAGATCTTGAGCTTCTTGATCTGCTGATCAGCGAGCTTGTTCTTGGGGAGCATGCCGCGGACGGCCTTCTCCACCGCGCGCTCGGGGTTCTTCTCGAGCAGCTCGGAGTAGGGGATGCCGCGGAGGCCGCCCGGGTAGCCGGAGTGGCGGTAGGCGAGCTTCGCCTCCCGCTTGTTGCCGGTCAGCGCGACCTTGTCGGCGTTGATGATGATGACGAAGTCGCCCGCATCCACATGGGGTGCGAAGACCGGCTTGTGCTTCCCCCGCAGGAGCTGGGCAGCCTGGGAAGCGAGCCGGCCGAGGACGACATCCGTTGCGTCGATGACGTACCAGGAACGCTCGACATCGCCGGGCTTCGGGGTGAACGTACGCACTCGTGCCTTCTTCTCTCGTGGTGGTGCCAGGGCGGCAGGACGCCGTCCGGGCACGGTTCGAATGGACCGTGGGCACGCTTCCTTCGGGTAAAAGCATTGCCCCTGTGGCTGCACCCGGCCCGCTCCGCTCACGACGCGACGGCGGGCCTGGATGTGGGTGAGATCCCGATCGCGCCGCATCAGGAGAGAACGGCAGCGGAGTCGGGCACACATCGAGGCACAACGACCGCTAATCGTACTGGCCGGCGGAGTGGAGCGTCAACGCCGGAACGAGCCTGCGGGCGTGGTCTGCCCCACGTCACGACGTCACAGCGGCAGGCAGCTCGTCCGTGCTCGGACCATACAGGGCTCAGACCATGAGGTGGATGACGACCCAGCGCGCCCCCGTGCCGGCCCGCAGCACCTCTACCATCTCCTGCTCCTGCCGATCGGGGTCGACGCGGCCCTCCGACTCGAACACCAGGGCGGTCCACGCCGGGAGCGCCGCTCCCCTCACGTCCCAGTCGCCCCAGGGTGCGCTCCAGCCGCAGCCGCGGCGGAGCAGCAGCGGCTCGACGCGTCCGTGGAACCACGCCGCGCGGGCATCGTGCTCGAGCATCGTCTCCGACTCGTCGAGCCCCTCGTGGACCTCGATGTCCATCCGCTCCAGCTCGTCCTCCTCGAAGAAGGCGGCGGTCCCGCACCGGGGGCAGCGGGTCGGCGTCCAGGCTTCTCCGGAGACGTCCATCTCTCACCCGTCGCGCTCCTCGATCACCGCACCGGGCGCTCCGTCCTCCGAGGTGAGGACCGCCTCCGGGGTGCGCACCGCGAGACCCGCGGCGACGAGGGCGTCGAGCGGGTCCCCCTCGGTCCCGTCGGCGGGGCCGCCCACGCGGATCAGCTGGGCGCGGTGCATGCTCATCCGGCCTCCCTCTCCACGGGCAGCGCTCCGGCCTCCTCGTCGACCCTCCCGCCGTCCTCCTCCTCGACCGGCAGCGGCGACCGCAGCGTGCGGGTGCGGGCGGCCCAGGCGGCGAGCTCCTCGTCGGGCGGATAGGCGACGTGCTCGAGGGTGAGGCCCTGCGGCGGGCACAGCGGCGCGGCGCCGGCCCCGTCGCGGGTGGAGGACTCGCGGGTGCGGGCGGCGAGCACCTCCGCGGGCCAGGTCTCGGGCCGGCGCCCCTCCCCCACCCCGAGCAGCGCGCCGACGAGGGAGCGGACCATGTGGTGGCAGAACGCGTCGGCGACGACGGTCGCGACGATCAGACCCTCGTCGGCCCGCCCCTCGCCGGGCCGCTCCCAGCGCAGCTCCCGCAGCTCGCGCACGGTGGTCGCGCCCTCGCGCGGCCGGCAGAAGGAGAGGAAGTCGTGCTCGCCGAGCAGCGGGACGCTCGCTCGCGCCATGGCGCCGACGTCGAGCGGCCGACGGTGGCGGAGCACGTCCCGACGCAGCGGGTCGTGGGCGGCGGGGCCGTCGGAGATGCGGTAGCGGTAGCGGCGCCAGAGCGCCCCGAAGCGGGCGTCGAACTCGTCGGTGACCTCGCGCACGACGTGGACGACGATGTCGGCGGGGAGCACCCCGGCCAGTCGCGTCACGAGCGCCTCGGCGGGGCTGCGGTCGGAGCGTCCGGGCAGCGTGGCGAGCACGGCGCCGGGCAGGTCGAGGTGGCACACCTGCCCGCGGGCGTGGACGCCGGTGTCGGTGCGGCCGGCGACGGTGACCTTGACGGGCACGCGCGTGATGCGGGCGAGCGCCTGCTCGAGCTCGCCCTGGACGGTGCGCTGGCCGGGCTGGGCGGCCCAGCCGTGGAAGCCGGTGCCGTCGTAGGAGAGGTCCAGGCGCAGCCGTGCGGCGGCGGGGGCGGGGTCCGGGAGCTCTTCGGGCATGCGCTCGATCGTAACGGCGGCCCCGATCCTCCGCAGTGCGGGCACATCCTCGGGATCGGCCCGGTGCTGGTTACGCTGGCCCGCGTGAAGATCCTCGTCATCGGCTCCGGAGGCCGCGAGCATGCGATCATCCGTCGCCTCGCCGCCGACCGCCCCGCCCCCGAGCTGCACGCCGCCCCCGGCAACCCCGGGATCGCGCAGCTCGCGACCTGTCACGACGTCGCCGTCGCGGACCTCGACGGCCAGGTGCGCCTGGCCGGCGAGCTGCGGCCCGACCTGGTGGTGGTCGGCCCCGAGGCCCCGCTGGTCGCGGGCGCCGCGGACCGGCTCCGCGAGGCGGGCCTCGACGTCTTCGGCCCCTCGGGCGAGGCAGCCCGCCTCGAGGGCAGCAAGTCCTGGGCGAAGGAGATCATGGCCGCCGCGGGCGTGCCCACGGCCGCCTCCGTGACGGTCACCGACCTCGCGCAGCTCCCCGCGGGCCTGGACCGCGTGAACCCGCTGGGCGACGTGCCCTTCGTGGTCAAGGCCGACGGTCTCGCCGCCGGCAAGGGCGTCGTGGTCAGCCCGGACCGGCAGGCCGCTGTCGAGCACGCCGAGGCGGTGCTCGCCGAGGGCGGCCAGGTGGTGCTCGAGGAGTACCTCGACGGCCCCGAGGTGTCCCTGTTCTGCGTGAGCGACGGCACCCGGGTCCTGCCCCTCGCCCCTGCGCAGGACTTCAAGCGCGCGCTCGACGACGACGAGGGCCCCAACACCGGCGGCATGGGCGCCTACTCCCCGCTCCCCTGGGCCCCGGAGGGCCTGGTCGACGAGGTCGTGGCGACGGTCGCCCAGCCCACGATCGACGAGCTCGCCGCCCGCGGGACCCCCTTCTCCGGGATCCTGTACTGCGGACTCGCCCTCACCTCCCGCGGCCTGCGCGTGGTGGAGTTCAACGCCCGCTTCGGCGACCCCGAGACGCAGGTGGTGCTCGAGCGCCTCGCCACGCCCTTCGCGCCGCTGCTGCGCGCCGCCGCGCGCGGCGAGCTCGACGCGGTCCCCGCCCCCGGGTGGAGCGAGGAGTCGGCGGTCACGGTCGTGGTGGCCTCGGCCGGCTATCCGGCCTCCGCCCGCACGGGCGATCCGCTCACCGGGATCGAGGACGCCGAGCAGCTCGGGGCGCACGTGATCCACGCCGGCACCGCGCTGGACGCGGACGGCACCCTGGTCAGCGCCGGCGGCCGGGTCCTGGCCGTGGTCGGCACCGGCACCGACCTCGCCGCCGCCCGGGAGCGCGCCCTCTCCGGGGCCCGCGCGATCGGCCTCGAGGGCTCCCACCACCGCAGCGACATCGCCCGGGCCGCCGCCGAGGGGAGCGTGAGCGCATGAGCACCCCCTCCCGCTCCTCCTCCGTCCCCGGCGCCCCGCTGCTCGAGGCTCCGGAGCTGCCGGGCTGGGATCATGTCGTCTCCGGCAAGGTCCGCGAGCTGTACGTGCCCGAGGGCACGGACCCCGCGAGCGCCGAGGAGGTGCTGGTGCTCGCGACCGACCGCATCAGCGCCTACGACCACTCGCTGCAGCCCGGCATCCCGGACAAGGGCCGTCTGCTCACCGGGATCAGCGTGTTCTGGTTCGAGCAGCTCGCCGACCTCGTCCCCCACCACGTCCTCTCCTCGACCGACGTGCCCGAGGCCGTGTCCGGACGGGCGCTGCGCTGCCGCGGACTGGACATGGTGCCGCTGGAGTGCATCGCGCGCGGCTACCTGACGGGCTCCGGCCTCGCGGACTACCGCGCCGGCGGCTCGGTGGGCGGCCACGTGCTGCCCGCCGGTCTGGTGGAGGCCTCGCGTCTGGACCCGGCGCTGTTCACCCCGTCGACGAAGGCGGAGGCCGGCGCGCACGACGAGAACATCACCGTCGCCCAGGCCAGGGACCTGCTGGGCGGCGAGCTCACCGAGGAGCTCGAGTCGATGACCCTCGCCGTCTACGAGCGGGCCCGCACCCTCGCCGGGGAACGGGGGATCATGCTCGCGGACACGAAGCTCGAGTTCGGCCGCTCCCGCACGGACGGCACGCTGATGCTCGGCGACGAGGTGCTCACCCCGGACTCCTCCCGCTTCTGGTCCGCGGACACCTATGAGGAAGGCCGCGTGCAGCCGAGCCTGGACAAGCAGTTCGTGCGCGACTGGCTGACCTCCCCCGCCTCCGGATGGTCGAAGGGCTCGCAGACCCCGCCGCCCGAGCTGCCCGGCGAGGTGGTCGCGCAGACCCGCGCCCGCTACGTCGAGGCCTACGAGCGTCTGACCGGCACGAGCTTCTGAGACGCACGGTGCCCGGCGGGTCAGACGCCGAGCACAAGCACCGCGGCGACCGCGAGCACGACCCCGGCCACCAGGGCCGCATCGGCCCGGGTCAGCGTCGCGGTGCGCCACTGCGTGCGCTGCCCCGTGCCCAGGCCGCGGCTCTCCAGGGCGAAGGCGATCCGGGTCGAGGAGCGGATCGCGTCGACCAGCAGCGCGAACGCGCACCGCGCCATCGCCCGCGGGCCGAGCCGGGCGGGAGTCCCGTCGGCCGCCGGGGGTCGACGCAGGCGGTGCGCGCGGGTGATGGTCTCCCAGCGTCGTGGCAGGTCCTCGAGCAGGCGCTGACCGGCCAGGAGCGCGAGCGCGATCCGGGCCGGGAGCCGGGCGTGGGTGCGCAGGCTGGTCATGGTGCGGCCGGGGTCGGTCGCGTGCACGACGGCGATCGCGCCGAGCCCGATCACCAGCGCCCGCAGCGCGAGCGCGGTGCCGAGCACGATGCCCTCGCTGGTGATGCGCACGGGCAGGTCCGGCCAGGGCTCGTGGCCGGGGCGGCTGAGCATGTTGACCATGAGCACCCCGGCCGCGAACAGCATGAACGGGGCCTGGGCGCGGGCCAGCGCGAGCGGGCCGAGGCGGAGGCCGATCATGGTGCTCGCGGCCAGCAGCGCGTAGAGCACCAGCAGCGGGGCGGGCTCGCTCAGCGTGATGCACACGATGCTGAGCGCCGTGAGCAGGCCCAGCAGCACGGTCGGGTCGCGCCGTGCGAGCGGGGCCCGGGGCCGCGTCGGCGGGTCGAGCGCCGTCAGCGGCTGCGCCGGCGCCGCGGCGCGGTCGGCGGCCGTTCGCTCCGGGGCCGGGGAGCCGGGCGTCCCGGCGACATCGACGCGGTGCTCGGCCGGCGGGCTCTCCGCCGCCTGCCGTTCCCCGTCCGCGACCCGCAGCCCGGCCCGGCGCAGCAGCGCCGCATCGGCCAGCAGTGCGCTCGGGGCGAGGGGGCCGACGAGACGTCCGTCCGCGATCACGACGACCTCGTCCGCGGCGGCCACCGTGCGCAGGTCGTGGGTGGTCATGACGACGCCGCGTCCCCTGTCCGCCGCCTCCCGCAGGAGGGTGAGGACGGCCTCCTGCGCGGAGCGGTCCAGACCGTAGCCGGGCTCGTCGGCCAGGAGGACGGGCCGGTCGGCGAGCAGCATCGCCCCGAGGGAGAGGCGGCGCTGCTGCCCGCCGGAGAGCCGGTACGGGCTCTGCGCGGCGTGGTCCACGAGATCGAGGCGCTCGAGCATCGCGAGCCGTTCGACCTCCGGGGCGCCGCTCGCGGCGAGCTCGTCCGCGACGGTGTCTGCGACGAACTGGGACTCGGGGCGCTGGAGGACGAGGCCCGCCCCCGCCCCCTCGAGGGTCCCGGCCCGCAGGGGGTCCAGGCGCGAGAGGGCGCCGAGCAGCGTCGACTTCCCGGCGCCGTTGCGGCCGACGACCGCGAGCAGCCGTCCGGCCCGCACCGTGAGGTCCGCGCCCGAGAGCACGTCGCGGTCGGGCGGGCCGAGCGACGCCTCCTGCAGCCGCAGCAGCACCGCGTCGGCGGTGGAGCGGCGGCGCAGGTCCGCCCCGGGCACGGACCGGCCGACGAGCCGGTCCTCGATCTCGCGGGGCAGCCAGCAGCCCTGCTCGCGCAGGGCCGCGCCGTGGGCGGTGAGCACCTCTCGCGTCGGCCCGTCCGCGAGCACCCGACCGCTGCGGTCCAGCGCCACCGTGCGGGCCGGGAGCCCGTCGAGGCCGCGCTCCCCAGCCCACTCGTCCAGGCGGTGCTCGACCAGCAGCAGCGCGCAGCCGGTCTCCTCCGTCGCGGTGTCGACGGCGCGGCGCACCGCGTCCACGCCCTCGACGTCCAGCATCGCGGTGGGCTCGTCGAGCAGGAGCAGGCGCGGCCGTGCTGCGATCGCCGCGGCGAGAGCGGCGCGCTGAAGCTGCCCGCCGGAGAGGGTCGCGGCGGGGCGGTGCGCGAGGTCGCCGACACCCATCGCGGTGAGCACCCCGTGGACCCGCGGCCCGATCCGCTCCGGCGGCGTGCAGGCGCTCTCGAGCGGCAGCGCCACGTCGTCGGCGATCACGGGGAGGCACACCCCGCTGGCCGGGTCCTGGCCCAGGTGGCCCAGCACGGAGGCGGTCGCCAGGACGCCTCCGGCGACCGGGTCGACCGTGTCCGGCGCCCGTGCCGGAGCGGCATCGCCGGTCGGCTCCGCCGGGGCGTCCGCGCCGCTGCCGTCGAGGAGCCGCACCGCGCCGGCGACGCGTCCGCGCTGGTGGGAGGGGATCGCGCCGGCGAGCACCTTCAGCAGGGTCGACTTGCCGGAGCCGGAGGGGCCCAGCAGGAGCACCTGCTCGCCCTCGTGGATCTCCCCGCTCCAGGGGCCGACGCCTGCGCCCGAGGGCAGCACCGCCTCGAGCTCCTCGGCGACCAGCACCCGCGGGTCGGCGGCGGGCCCGAGGACCGGTGACCGCCCCGGCGCCGTGGGCCGCGCCCCATCGGCGGACGGGGCCGCCCCGCGTGCCTCGGCCGCCCGGGCCTCCGCGCGCGCCTCTGCCTCCGGGGCCGTCGCGCGCGCCTCAGCGGACACGGCGCTCGGGGATCGCCGCCCCGCCCGCGGCACCGATCGCGAAGTCGGCGAGCACCCCGGTGCGCTCGAGCGCGCGGACGATCACCTTCGCCAGCAGCCCGCCGAGCACGATCCCGGAGAGCACCTGCACGCCGAGACGCAGCGTGAGCAGGTCCTGGCCGTACCAGCCCATCCGGTACGCGGTCCAGAAGAACACCAGGCTCGCGCCGAGCGCGCCGGAGGCCGCGAACACGCCCCAGCCGTAGCGGCGGTAGCGGGTCAGGGCGAAGGGCAGCTCGGAGCCGATGCCCTGCAGCGCCGCGGCGAGCAGCAGCAGGGGGCCGACGGGGCTGCCGAGGAAGATCACCTCGATGACCGCGGCGAGGATCTCGGCGAGGACGCCCACACCCGGGCGGCGCAGGATCGCGATGGCCACCGGCGCGACCAGCAGCCAGGACCCGAACACGAGGTGCTGGGCGAGGTCCCCGGCGGGTCCCATCGCGATCGCGAGGCCGTTCCAGGCCTGCACGAACACCCAGTACAGGAAGCCGAACACGACGCCCAGCACCACCACGAGCACGAGCTCGCGCAGGCTCAGCGGGGCGCGGCGGGAGGCGGAGGCGTCCTCGGGGGCGTGCTGCGGGGCGCTCACCGACGCTCCTCCGCCTGCTCGTCCTGCGGCGCGTCCGGCAGCTCCCGCACCTCGTGCGAGGGGCTGTTCAGCGAGATCGTCAGATGGGTGGTGACGTGCTGGACGCCGCGGCCGACCAGGAGCCAGCCGGCGAGCGCCGTCGCGATCACCTCACCGAGGTCCCCTTCGAGGCGGGTGACGAAGTGCTCGGAGCCGCGGAAGGTGCCGAGCTCCTTCGCATGGTCGATCGCGGCGTAGATGTCGCGCATGTGGTCAGGGGCGGTGCCGTCGGCGGCGACCTCGTCGGACAGCGGGTACAGCGCCCATTCCGCGCTCGCGAAGCGACCGGTGCGGCGCGGCTCCGGCACCGCGGTGGCACGGGGGCCGGCGCCGCCGGGCAGCGCGCAGACCACCTCGCCGGGGCAGCCGCGGGAGAGCAGCATGGAGAGGGTCGCATGGTGCTCGGTGCGGGCGAGCGCCTCGGCCAGGTCGATCAGGGCGCGCTGGAGGTTGACCTCGTGGCCTCCCAGATAGGTGGAGACGTCGCCCGTCTCGCGCACGAGTCCCGTGAGGTCGAGGCGGGAGAGGGCGCCGGTGAGGATCCGGGCGTAGTCCTCGCTCATCACGGCGGCGGTCACGCGGGCGCCGACCCCGAACCCGAGCGGTGTCGCGGTCGGATCGGCCGACGGGTCGGCTGCGTCGACGGGAGCAGGGGCGGCGAGGGCTGCAGGCTGTGTGGTCACGGTCCATGCCTTTCGAACGGGCACGGACGCACGGCGACGATCGCTCGGCGGAGCTCCCTGCGCCGGCATGATCCGGGTCAGGTTCTACGGTCGGAGTTCGAGTACTCCCTCTCAGCCCGGCTCACCGGACTCCCGTGCACGCCCCGCACACTACCCTCACGCTCCGCCGCGTGTCGGCGGGGTCCGCACCGCGGGCGACGGCTCGCACGAAGCCGGACGCGTCCTCAGCCCGCGCCCACCTCCACGACCCGGTCCTCGGGCCAGTCCCGCACCTCGGTGCCCTCGGGGGCGAGATTCGTGGCCTGCCGGAGGTAGATGGGCCGTCCGAGGTCGCTCGCGACCGCGTCGTGGACGGGCAGCGCCAGCCGCGGGCCGACGGCGCGGAGGAACTCGATGGTCTCGGACATCTTCGACCAGGGCGCCGTGACCGCGAAGGCGAGCACGTCGATGCCGTGGAACTCGGCGACGGGCTCGAGGGAGTCGCCGGTGATGCCGAGCCGCGGCCCCTCCTCCGCGCCGAGGACGATGCCGCAGTTCCCGACGCGCGGGATGTCGGGGTGGATGATCGCGTGACGGCCCCCGACGGCGGCGAGGCGCAGCGGCGGGTGCTCGCCGACCGGGGCGAAGCGGTGCGCCTCCCCGGCGGCGAGCGGGATCACCCGATCGCGCTCGACGACGGCGCCGTCCTGCTCCTCGCCTCCGGCGCCGTCGGCGGCGGTGAGCACCTGCGCGGTCTCCGGCTCCGCGATCACCTCGGCGTCCGGCGCGGCCGCGAGCACCTCGGCGAGGAGGACGGGGTCGATGTGGTCGGGATGCTGGTGGGTGATCACGACGGCGTCGAGCGTCGCGAGCCCCGCGGCGCCCAGTGCGCGCACGGCCTCGGCGCTGAAGCCGCCCGGGTCCACGAGCAGGCGACGCCCGGCGGCCTCCACGAGCAGGCAGGAATGGACGAGGTGGCGGATCTTCATCGGGTCCTCCCGGAGGGTCGGGGTCTCGTGCCCTCGAACCTACTGCCCCCGGGACGCGGCATGCCAGGGCGGTCGTGGGCGGGCCGTCCTGACGGGCCCTCTCCTCGGTACGATGGGGCGGTCGGGCCGTGCCCGATGCCCCGCCCCGGCCGCCCTCGCGCGCGCCCCTCGTCCCCTCAGGAGTGCCCCCATGCCACGTGTCGTGGTCCACGTCATGCCGAAGCCGGAGATCCTCGACCCGCAGGGCAAGGCCGTCGCCGCCGCGCTGCCGCGCCTGGGCTTCGAGGGCATCGCCTCGGTGCGGCAGGGCAAGCGGTTCGAGCTCGAGGTCGAGGGCGAGGTCACCGAGGAGGTGCTCGCCTCCCTGCGCGAGGCCGCGGAGACCCTGCTGTCGAACCCCGTGATCGAGGACGTCGTCTCGATCGAGGTCGAGGACGCCTCCGCGGAGGGCGCGGCCTGATGCGCATCGGTGTGGTGACCTTCCCGGGCACGCTCGACGACCGCGACGCGCTGCGCGCCGTGCGGCTGGCGGGCGCCGAGCCGGTCTCGCTGTGGCACGGCGAGGACGATCTGAAGGACGTCGAGGCGATCGTGCTGCCCGGCGGCTTCTCCTACGGCGACTACCTCCGCGCCGGGGCGATCAGCCGCTTCGCCCCCGCCATGGGCAGGATCGTGGATGCCGCGAAGGGCGGCATGCCGGTGCTCGGCATCTGCAACGGCTTCCAGATCCTGTGCGAGACGCATCTGCTGCCCGGCGCGATGATCAAGAACGCGCACCGTGCCTTCATCTGCCGCGATCAGCCGCTGACCGTGGAGAACACCCGCACCGCGTGGACCACCGGCTACGAGACCGGCCAGGTGATCCGGATCCCGCTGAAGAACCAGGACGGCCAGTACGTGGCCGACGACCGCACCCTCGCCCAGCTCGAGGACGAGGGCCGCGTGGTCTTCCGCTACGCCGCGGGCGCCACCCACGGGCCGGCCGGCTTCGAGCAGAACCCCAACGGATCGCGCCATGACATCGCCGGCATCACCAATGCCGAGGGCAATGTCGTCGGCCTCATGCCGCATCCCGAGCACGCGGTCGAGGCCGGGTTCGGACCGGACGAGCCAGGCGCGGGCACCCGCACGGGCACCGACGGCCTGGGCATGTTCACCTCGGTGCTGCGCAGCCTGGTGGCCTGAGCAGCCGGCCACCCCACGCCCCGGCTCCCGGCCGAGCCCCCGCAGCAGCCCGCCCGCCACGGCCCCGCACCAGCCACGCTCCCGCAGCGGCCCGGCGATCGGCGCGGCTCCAGCAGCGGCGCGGCGCCTGACGAGGCTCACGCCGCATCGGCCCGGCGCCCGACGAGGCTCCCGCGGAGAAGTGTCAGATTCTGAGCCACTTTCCTGCCAGAAGTGGCTCAGAATCCGACAACTCTCCGCCTGCGCGACGGCGGCCCGGTCAGGCGACGGCGCTGAGCACGGTGAAGCGGCGATCGCGGGCGCGCTGGCGCACGAGGCCGAAACGCGCCTCGAGCTCGCTCCGGTAGCGCAGGTGGGAGTTGTGCACGAACCACAGCTGACCGCCGGGGCGCAGCACGCGGGCGGCGGCGTCGAGCAGGCCCTGGACGAGCGTCGCGTCCACGACGGTGCCGTCGTGGAAGGGCGGGTTCAGCAGCACCAGGTCGGCGCTGTCGTCGGCGGCCTGCGAGAGGGACTCGTCCCAGCTCACCTCCACACCGCCGTGGTCGAGCCCGGAGGCCGAGAGGGTCGCACGGGTCGAGGCGACCGCGTCGGAGTCGTCGTCGCTGCCCAGCACGCGGATGCCCGGGAGCGCGGCGGCGAGGTAGGCGGTCAGCAGCCCGTTGCCGCAGCCGAGGTCGATCGCGAGAGGCAGGGCCGACGCCTGTCGAGCCTCCGCCGCGTCCTCGTCCCCCGCGCCGCCGCCCTCGGGCGTGAGCTCCCCGCCGGCCAGCGCGGCATCGAGCGCGCCGAGCAGCAGGAGCGAGCCGGCATCGGCCCGGGCCCCGCCGAACACCCCTCCGAGACCCCGCAGCGCGAGCGACCGCTCCTGACCGCGCACCCTCACGAGCGTCTCCGCGAGGGCGGGCTCCGCGGCGTCGACGTCGGTGCGCAGGGCCGAGGCGATGAGGGCACGGGACTTGCCGAGCCCTCGCGAGCCGCGCACCTCGGCGAACACGGCGGCGAGGGCGTCGTTCTGCGAGCGGGTCATGTGCTTGACCCGGCCCCCGGCGACGAGCGTGAGGTCGTCCCGTCCGCTGCGCGCATCGGCGACGGCGAGACGGCGGGCGAGGTCCTCGAGGGCGGCGAGGGACTTCGGCAGACGGGCGAGGACCAGGTGCGCGTCGGCCGCGGCGGCGAAGTCCTCGAGCGGGACGGGCTCGACCCCCGTCGGCAGCACGAGCCGTCCCTCGGCGAGCGCGTCGGGCAGCAGCGCGGCGAGCCGACGGGTCTCCGCGCGCGAGGTGCTCCAGGAGCGGACCCGCGCCTCGGGCTGCGCGGCGACCAGCTCGAGCGCGGCGGCGGTGAGCGCACCGGTCGTGTCGCCGAGGACCAGCAGGTCGCAGGGGCAGCCGGTCCCGCCCTCCTCCTCGAGGGCGCGCAGGATCACCCGCTCGGTCTGGTCAGGGGCGGGGATCGCGGGGATCGACGAGAGGTCGGTGCTGGTCACAGGAACCTTCTGGGTGGTCGGATCGAGGCAGGGCGCGGCGCGGCCGGCGGAACGGGCACGGGTCGGCGTGCCCCACGGTGTCGGGGCGTCCGTTCAGGCGGGAAGTCCGCGTCGGCCGCGCGAGCGCAGGTGCCCGTTCGGCAGTGCCGGGGCGGGCAGGGCGGCAGGGGTGTGCGGGGCGAAGGGGCCGAACTGCTCGGCGTCGGCCGCCAGTCCCCCGCGCTCGCGGGCGATCCGAGCGATCGGCGCGTCCTCGAGCGGGAGCTCGGCGCCGATCTCGGCCTGGTAGCGGGCGCGGAACGCCTCGATCTCCTCGTGCGTGCGGCCGACGAAGTTCCACCACATGACGATGTCCTCGCCGAGGGGCTCGCCCGAGAGCAGCATCAGGCGCAGGTCCTCGCCGTCGGCGGCCTCGATCTCGAGGTGGTCGGCGCCGTCGGGCAGGACCATCAGCTCGCGGCGGGCGACCTCGGTGCGCACCGTCGTCCCCGCCCCGTCCGCCCCGATCGACGTCGTCAGCCGCGCGGCCCCGCGGTCCACGAGCAGGCCGTGCTCGTGGCCGGGATCGAGGTCGAGTCTCAGCGTGCTCCCGGCGCGCAGGTCCAGCTGGGCCATGCCGAGGGCGGTGTCGGTGGCGACGGGGCTCGCGCCCTCGAGCAGGTCGCCGTCCCCGTCCACGGCGTGCAGGGTGCCGAGGCCCACCCGGGCGCGGGCGGTGCCCGTCGAGACCTCGGCCGGGGTGTGGACCAGGAACTCCTGCGTCCGGAAGCGGGTGCGGTCCGGGAGGGCGTACCAGAGCTGGACGCCGTGGAGCACGGTGGTGTCGTTCGCGGAGAACTCCGAGTGGGTGATCCCGGAGCCGGCGACCATCAGGTCGACGTCACCGGGCCGCACCAGGGCGTGGCTGCCGAGCGAGTCGCGGTGCGTGATCGCGCCCTCGAACAGCCAGGACACGGTGGCGAGCCCGGTGTGGGGGTGGCGGGCCACCCGCATGCCGTCGGTCGCCGAGACGTCGTCGGGCCCGAAGTGGTCCACGAAGCACCAGGCGCCGATGAGGGAGGTGCGCCGGGCCGGGAGGGTGCGGTGCACGGTCATGCCGCGCGGCCCGCCGAGCGGGACCTCGCGCGGGGCGAGGCGGACGAAGTCCTCGAAGGTGCTCATGGAGCGAGTCTAGGCGGCGTGGCCGTGGCACACGCGGCGGTGCCGGGCCCGGCGATGCCGTCCCCGGCCGTGCCGTCCCCGGAGGTGCTGGGCCCGCCGACGCCGTCCAAGGCCGTACCGTCCCGCCCCCCTGCCCCTGTCGTCCGTCGGCCCCGGCTCCTAGGCTGGACGCATGTCGACGCCGACCCTGCCCGCCGTCCATCTGCTCGACTCCGCGGTCGAGGCCGGGACGGTGCCCGGCGGCATCATCGCGCACGGCCATGACCCCGAGCCAGTCGCCCGCGGGGCGATCGCCCCGGGCGCATCGCCGTTCCCGGCCGAGGCGATCGTGCGCATCCAGTCCATGACGAAGGTGGTCCAGGCCGTCGCCGCACTGCGCCTGGTCGAGCAGAGGGAGCTCGCGCTGGACGAGCCCGTCGGAGGCCTGCTTCCCGAGCTCGCCGCTCCGCGGGTGCTCGCGCACCCCGGCGCCGAGCTCGACGACTCCGTCCCCGCCGACACCCCGATCACCCTGCGTCACCTGCTGACCTGCACCTCCGGGCTCGGCGTCGCGACCGCCGAGGGCCCACTCCAGCGCGCCATGTCGGAGGCCGGGCTCGAGGCGGGCTCGGCGCCGTGGACCCTCGACGCCGATCGGTGGCTCGCGGCGCTGGGCGCCCTGCCGCTCGTGGGCGAGCCCGGTCGGGTGTGGCGCTACCACCACTCCTTCAGCGTGCTCGGCGTGCTGCTCTCGCGGGTGACCGGCACGAGCCTCGACGCACATCTGCAGGCCGACCTGTTCGGTCCGCTCGGGATGGTGGACACCGGGTCCTTCGTGCCGACCTCGCAGCGGGACAGGGTGCCGCCCGCCTTCTCCGTCGAGGACGACGAGCTCGTCGAGGCCGAACCCGCGGCCGGGGGCCCGCTCGTGGGCGAGCCCGCGCACGACGTCTCCCACGGCGAGCTGGTCTCCACCGCTGCGGACTACCTCCGCTTCCTGTGTGCGCTGCGCGACGGCGAGCTGCTGACCGCCGAGCACCTCGCGATGCTCACCGCGGACCAGGTGCCCGCGGAGGCCAAGCAGCAGGACTCCTTCTACCCCGGGTTCTGGGAGGGGTCGGGATGGGGATTCGGCGTCTCCGTCGTCACCAAGGGCGCGCATCGCGGCCGCTGGGGCTGGTCCGGCGGGTTCGGCACGGACTTCTTCGTCGACGCCGACGGGACGATCGGTCTGCTGCTGACGCAGGTCGAGATCGGCGAGCACCTGATGCCGCTGCTCGAGGCGTTCCAGAAGCTGCCCGCGCCGCCGGGCTGAGCCCGTGCCCGGCACGTGTCCCAGGCCAGGCAGCCGAGTCGGTCTCAGCGCCCGCGCGCCTCGAGCTCAGCGCCCGCGCGCCTCGAGCTCGGCGACCAGGCGCCTCGGCGCGACACCTCGGTAGGACTCCTCGAGGAGCTCGGCGAGCTCCTGGTCGTCGGTGCGCTCGTCGAGGTCGACCCCCAGCCATCCCGACGGTCCGAGATACGCGGGCACGTAGCTGCGCGCGTCCTCGGCGAGCCCGGCCCGCTCCCCCTCGGGCAGGTGCACGAGCACCGACTGCGGATGCTGCTCCCAGATCCCGTCGACCTTCCGGGCGCCGCCGTAGTAGCAGTGCACCTTCACGGTGTGGAAGGCGGGGCGGCCGTGGCTGATCTTCTCCTGCGCCCCGGGCAGGGCCAGTGCGAGGGAGCGGACACGCTCGAGCACCGGATCGTCGTCGTCGAACATCTGCGGATGCGGCATGGCGACATCCTCCCCCGGCGGATGCGCGAGGACCAGTGCCGTCGGCGCTTTCCCCGGCATGCGGGCGAGGTCCGACGCTCACTGTGCCGACGGGGCCGGCGGTGTCGACAGTGCCAGCGGGGTCGGCGGGGCCGACAGGGCCGACGGGGCCGACGGGGCCGACGGGGACAGCCGGGGTCGGTGGGGCCGACGGGGCCAGCCGGGGTCGGTGGGGTCGACCTGGTGCCACGTCGGCGCCGCGCCGTCTCGGTCGCGGGGCGAGGTGCGGACGTCCGGGGCATGATGGGATGGGGCCATGGACGACCTGCCCTTCTACCTCCTGCTCGTCGTGGCGCTGATCGACGTCGCCTTCGCCGCATGGTTCCTCGCCCAGGGCCTGAAGGAGGGAGCGACCTCGACCCAGGGACGATCCCGCCTGCTGGTCAGCGGGTCGATGATCATGGGCGCGGTCCTCATCGCCGCCCTCGCGTTCATCCTCTTCCCGCCGTTCGGCTGACCTCTGCGGCAGGGCGCAGCAGACCGTTGCCCGACCGACCTCCGCGGCAGGGCGCAGCGGCCCCCTCCCCGACCGGCTTCCGCGGCAGCGCTGAACAGACCGCTCCCCGACCGATCTCCTCGGCCCGCACCGCACCGCACCGCACCCCACCCCACCTCACCTCACCTCACCTCACCTCACCTCACCTCACCGCCGTAGTCTGATCCCATGCGCACCCCCTTCCTCATCGACTGCGATACCGGCATCGACGACGCGATCGCGCTGTCCTACCTGGCGTGCCCGGAGGACGTGGAGGTGGCCGGGATCGTCTCGACCGGCGGGAACGTGCCGGCCCGGACAGTGCATCGCAACAACCTCGTGCTCACGGGGCTGCTGGGGATCGACGTTCCGGTCGCCCTCGGCGCGGACCGCCCGCTGGTGGAGCCGCCGATGTTCGCCGACGACACCCACGGCCCGGCCGGCCTCGGTCACGCGGTGCTGCCGGAGCCCACGCGCATGGAGGATCCCCGCTCGGGGGCGCAGCTCTGGGTCGACCTGGCGCGGGAGCGACCCGGGGAGCTCGTGGGGCTGGTGCTCGGCCCGCACACGAACCTCGCCCTCGCCCTGGAGATCGAGCCGGAGCTGCCCCGTCTGATGCGCAGGCTGCATGTGATGGGCGGGGCGATCCACCACCGCGGCAACACCGGACCGACCAGCGAATGGAACATCGCCGTGGATCCCGAGGCGGCGCAGCGAGTGCTCGCGCGCTTCGCCACGGCGCCGCGCCTGCCCGTGCTCGGCGCGCTCCAGGCGACCGAGCAGATCGTCTTCTCGGCCACGGAGCTCGAGCGGCTCGAGAGCCTCGCGGCACGCTCGGCGCATCCGGTCGCACGGATCCTCGCCGATGCGGTCCGCTTCTACTTCGAGTTCCACGAGGCCGACGGCTTCGGCTGGACCGCCCATGTCCATGACCCGCTGGTCACCGCTCATGCCGTGACCGGGGACTTCGCGGGGACCAGGCCGCTCGCCGTCGACGTCGAGCTCGCCGGGACGCTCACCCGAGGCCAGACCGTCGGCGACGAGCTCGGACGGTGGGGCCGCGCACCGACGGTGGAGCTGCTCACCGAGGTCCGCCCCGCCGAGTTCGTCGAGCACCTGCTGGGAACGCTCGAGACCAGACTGGGCTGAGCCCGGCCCGATCGGTCTGCATCGGTCCGGGGTCGCGGTGGTTCTGGGTCGCAGTGGTTCGAGGTCGCAGTGGTTCGGGGCCAGCGGCACGACCGGTGCGGCCGAGAGCCCGTCTGTTCAGGCGGCGCCCTGCTCCCGTGACCCGCCGCGCGGACCGGCGCCGCTTCCGAGCACGGCGTGGTCGGCGCGCACTGCTCGCCGGGCCTCCATGGTGCGCGGAGGCCGCACGGTGCGGCCCGTCCACTCCGCTGCGGACTCCGCCCCGACGGACAGCGGCTCCTCCCCCGCCTCCTGCAGCTGGTCGAGCATGAGAAGTCGATCCACCAGCAGGAGTCGTGCCCGATCGGGCACCGCGGCAGCCCCTGCGTCAGGGAGTCCCGCTGGGACCTGGTCCGGAGTCGTCGGCATGCTCGTGGTCGCGCCCCGGGCGGGCGGACGTGTCGAGGTCGCGCCCGGGGCCGGCGACCCGTCGGCCGTCGCTCGTCCCAGCTGTCTCTGTGCCGTCCCGACAGGGTCGAAGTTCACGCCACGCCGTCGGGCGGTCTGGCCGTAGCGGGTGGTCCACTCGACCGTCCGCCGCACGCCGTCCTCATCGGTGAGCACGCGTGCGATGACCCCGGCCTGCTCCTTCTGGTTGTCGGCGGCGCAGAGCCCGTTGCCGTTGTCGAGGGAGGTCGGACCGCCCTGAGACCAGGGCACGATGTGGTCGATCTGCCGGATGCTCGCGTCGCAGTGCGGCGCTCGACAGGTCTGGTGCCCGTAGCGGAGGAGCCGGCTGAGACCGGTGGGGAAGGCCCGGGACCGGGATTCCGCGGCGACGAGCTGTCCGTCCTCCGCGTCTCGGTAGAGCGAGCGCAGCGCCAGGACGACGTCGGGGTCGGGGTCCTCGAGCGCACGCAGCATCTCCTCCCGGATGTGCGCGAACGGGACCACGCCGAGACCGTCGACGGTCGCGGCATCGGCATGGGCGGGCGCGAGCAGCGACCGGTCGGTGATGATCACGCCGATGTCCAGGGTCGGAAGCTCGCCGCCCTCGCCGCGACCGAGGACGGTGTCGGCGAGGAGATCCGCCATGATCTGCTGGTGACCGCGCCGGTCTCCCTCGGCGCGGGCCCTCTCCGCGGAGACCGACAGCGTCCTGCGGATCCTGGCGGCGTCGAGGCCGGTGAGGTGCGCGGTCAGCGTCGCCATGCCGTGCCGCCCCCGGCGCACGGTCACGCTGCGCTCGCGCCGGGCCTCGCGGTGCCGTGCACCGGCACCCTCCGGGTCGAGGGCGTGGAGGATCCTCGCCGCCTCGTCGCCCCATTCGCCCGGCCCGCAGTCCTCGAGATGGGCGAGGTGAGCGGTGAGGATCCGATCCACCTGCTCCCGCTGCTCGGGCGTGGCCGGACTCATCGCCCGCCCCACCTGATGGCCCGCGGCGGGCATCGCGCGGCCGTGGGCGAGGGCGGTGAGCACTCCGGGCATCGAACGGACCAGCCGCCTGCACGTGGCGATGCTCTGCCCCGCGGCGGAGGCGGACCTCTTCAGTGCCGCGGCAGCCTCCGCGCGCGCGACCCTCCGCGCCTGCACGGGCGTCTCCCCACGCCGGAGGCTGTCGTCGGCGACCGCCGACTCGAGCCGGACCAGAGCACGTGCCTCGACCGCCGCCACCGCGCCCGAGAGCGTCCGCAGCTCCGTCAGCAGCGCGATCGAGCGCTCCGCCGAGAGGGTATCGAGATCGGGCGACCCCTGGGCCCCGAGCAGGGCGAGCGCCTCCCGCGCCGCGGCGATGTCGATCCCGTCGACGACGAGCTCCTCGACACCTGCGACGAGTCGCGGCGCATCGCCGGACCGACGGGACTCCCCGTCGGACCCCGGGCGCTCAGCGGACCCACCGCGCGTTTCGAATGACATGCCTGTATTTTCGCAGGTCTGTTCGATGAAGGGAAGGCCCGCGCAGACACTACTGGTCAGTAGTCATGCATTGTGGATGACCATCCGGTGTGGAGGGACGGTCGGCATGCCTGCACGTCGCACGCGGATTCGCGTCGAGCGCGGATCACCTCCTCCGTCGTCCGTTGACGATCAGAAAGGGATTCGAACACGCCCTGCCGCTTACCGATGCGCGTCCGGCCTCCTCCCGGAGGAAGGGTCGATCGGCAGCACGCTGTCGACCGCTCTGGACGAGGTGTCACCGTCGTCCCTCGGACGACGACGGGCGGCAGGGAGAGCTCCCCACCGCCCGTCGCCCGGCACCCGGCACCCGGCACCCGGCACCCGGCACCCGGCACCCGGCACCCGGTGGACCTCACCCTGTGGACCTCACCACTCGAGCGTCGTCACCTCGACCTCGAAGCAGCGACGCGGACCCCTGTCGCCGCGGCCCGGCCGCCAGCCCACGCAGCGGGCCGCCCCCGTCGCGACGTCGTCCTCGAAGGCGACCAGCACGGAGCCGGGCAGCGTCACCGGCGCATCAAAGGTGACGTCCCAGCGCAGCGGCTTCGACAGGTCCACCCGCGCTTCGGTGAAGGCGCGGGAGGCGGTGTACATCCCGTGCGCGATCGCCTTCGGGAAGCCGAACGCCTTCGCCGTGAGCGCCGAGAGGTGGATCGGGTTCACGTCCCCCGAGACCGCCCCGTAGCGCCGCCCCGTGTCCGCGCCGAGCTCCCAGCGTCCCGTCGGCCGTGGGGGCACGAACTCGGCGGGACGGCTCGTCCGGGCGCTCTCCGGCGCGGAGCCGCCGGCCGACGTCTCGGAGCGCTCGGCCGACGGGGCATCGCCGCCGGCCGACGCGGCATCGCCACCTGCCGACGCGGCATCGCCACCTGCCGACCGAGCCTCGCCGCCGGCCGACGGCGAGGAGCCCGAGGGCTCCCCCGCCGTCGGCACCCCACCCCTGACGAGATAGGTCGAGACGTCGGTCGCGATGATCTCGCCGTCCTGGCCGAGGATCGTGGAGACCGCCTCGAAGGTGCGGCCCTTGCGGTGCGGGCGCAGGTCCCGCACCCGGCACTCGACGTCCACGAGCTCCCCCACCCGCACCGGCCGATGCTGGAGGACCTGGTTGCGCAGGTGCACGAGGCCCAGCAGCGTGAAGGGGAAGTCGCGCCGCGCCATGAGGGCGAGGGAGACGGGGAAGGCGAGCACGTGCAGGACCCCTGGGTGGACGAGGTCCGTCGCGGGACCTCCCACGAGGTGGTCGAAGTCGCGGGCGCGCTCGGCGTCGATCCGCACCGCCCGCACCCGGTAGGCGATGCTCGGCAGCTCCTCCGAGCGCCCGCCTCCCTTCCCGCGCCGGCGGGAGCGCGGGTCCAGCGCCGCGGCGTAGATCGCCGGGAAGGAGGGGAGGTCGGAGAGGTCCTTGACCTGCTCCCCCGTCGGCTCCGCGGTCCGCGGCGCCCTCACTTGCCCACCATGTTCTGGCCGCACACGCGCAGGGTCTCGCCCTGCACCCCGCCCGCCTCGTCGCTCGCGAGGAAGGCGATCGCCTCGGCGACGTCCACGGGCAGGCCGCCCTGCTGGAGCGAGTTCACGCGCCGGGCGATCTCGCGGGTCAGCGGAGGGATCTTCGCGGTCATCTCGGTCTCGATGAACCCGGGCGCGACCGCGTTCGCGGTGCCGCCGACGGGCGCGAGCCGGGCGGCGAGCGCCTCGACGAAGGCCATCACGCCGGCCTTCGAGGCGGCGTAGTTCGTCTGCCCGCGATTGCCGGCGATGCCGCTGGTCGAGGCCAGCGACACGACGCGCGGATGCTCGCCGAGCACGTCTTCGGCCTCGAGCAGCGACTCGGCCAGCGTGATCTGGCTGGTGATGTTCACCGCGAGCACGGGGTCCCAGCGGTCCGGGGTCATGTTGGCGAACAGCTTGTCGCGGGTGATGCCGGCGTTGAGCACCAGCACGTCCAGGGTCAGGCCCTTCTCGCGGAGGAAGGAGACCAGCCGCTCCCCCGCTCCGTCGGAGGTGACGTCGAGCTGGATCGGCACCGCCCGCAGCTCGTTGGCCAGTCGCGAGAGCTCGGTGCCGGCGCCGGGGACGTCCAGCACCACGAGGCGCGCGCCGTCGGCCGCGAGGGTGCGCGCGATCGCCGCGCCGATGCCGCGGGCGGCCCCGGTGACCAGCGCGGTGCGTCCGGCGAGCGGCAGGGAGAGGTTCTCCGTCGCACCGCCCGCCTCCGAGGAGACCGTCAGCAGCTGGCCGGTGACGAAGGCGCTGCGGGCGGAGAGGAAGAACCGCAGCGCACCGATCGCGCCCGGGGAGTCGACCCCGACCCCGTCCTCGAGGAGGATGCCGTTGGCGGTCGCGCCGCCGCGCATCTCGTGCGCGACCGAGCGCAGGAAGCCCTCGACGCCGCCGCGCGCGGCATCACGGGCGGGATCCTCGCCCCGGGCAGGACGGGAGATCGTCACCACCCTGGCACCGGGCGCGAGGGTGCGCATCGCCCCGGCGAGCGGGAGCACGAGCGGTCCGAGCTCCGCGGGGGCGGCGAGCTCGTCGGCCACGATGACTACGGAGCCGATGCTGCGCAGGTCCTCGACGCGGCGGCGCACGTCGGCCCCCTCCTCGAGGAGGCGATGGGCGACGGCGTCCGCGCCGGCGGAGGCGCCGAGCACGACGACGGGGCCGAGCACGGGCTCGGGACGGTCCTTCCGGCGCAGCAGCCGGGAGGGACGGGGCAGGCCCAGCTGCTTGGCGAGCAGGCCGCCGGGGGCGGAGCGGGTGAAGCGGGTGTAGGCGTCGGCCATGGGAACCTCCGGGGCGCGTCGGGGTGTGTCGGGTGGTCAGTCGGTGACGGACTCGAGCAGCATGACCGCGCCCTGGCCGGCGGCGGCGCACACGGAGATGAGGCCGCGCTGGACACGGCCGGTCTCCTTCGCCCGGGCATGCAGGAGCTTGGCGAGCGTCGCGACGAGACGTCCGCCGGTCGCGGCGAAGGGGTGTCCGGCCGCGAGCGAGGAGCCGGTGACGTTCAGCCGGCTGCGGTCGATCGCGCCGAGCGGCTCGGCACGCCCCAGCCGCTCGCGGCAGAACTCCTCGGACTCCCAGGCCGTCAGCGTGGTCAGCACGGTCGAGGCGAAGGCCTCGTGGATCTCGTAGAGGTCGAGGTCCTGCAGGGTCAGGCCGTTCGCGTCCAGGAGCTCGGGGACCGCGTAGGCGGGCGCCATGAGCAGGCCCTCGTCGCCGTGGGCGAAGTCCACGGCCGCGCTGCGGGCGTCGACCACGCGGGCGAGCGGGGTGAGGCCGCGCTCGGCGGCCCACTCCGCGCTGCCCAGCAGCACGGAGGAGGCGCCGTCGGAGAGCGGGGTGGAGTTGCCGGCCGTCATGGTCGGCTCGGCGACCTGCGGGGACCTCGCGCCGAAGACGGGCTTGAGGGTGCCGAGCTTCTCGAGGGTCGAGTCGGGGCGCAGGTTCTGGTCGCGGGCGAGACCGCGGTAGCCCGTGACGAGGTCGTCGAGGAAGCCGGCGTCGTAGGCGGCGGCGAGGTTCTTGTGGGAGGCCAGCGCCAGCTCGTCCTGCGCCTCGCGGCTGATGCCCCACTGCGCGGTGGTCAGCGCCTGGTGCTCGCCCATGGACAGCCCGGTGCGGGGCTCGCCGTTGCGGGGCGGGACCGGGGCGAGGTCCGCGGGGCGGATCGCGGAGAGCGCCTTGACGCGCTGCATCGCGGTCTTCGCGGCGAAAGCGCGGTGCAGGATGCGGCGCAGTCGCGGCGTGACCTCGATCGGGGAGTCGGAGGCGGAGTCGACGCCGCAGGCGATCGCGGAGTCGATCTGGCCCAGGCGGATCCGGTTGGAGACGTGCAGGACGGTCTCGAGGCTGGTCGCGCAGGCCTTGGACATGTCGAGCGCGGGGGTGCGGGGGTCCAGGGGCGTGCCCAGGGCGCTCTCGCGGGTGAGGTTGAGGTCCCCGGCCAGCTTCAGGACCGCCCCGCCCGCGACCTCGCCGAGCTTCTCGCCCTGGAGCGAGTAGCGGGCGACCAGGCCCTCGAGGGCGGCCGTGAGCATGTCCTGGTTGGAGATCCCGGCGTAGGGACCGCCGGAGCGGGCGAACGGGATCCGGTTGCCGCCGAGGATCAGCGCGTCGCGCGGGGAATCGGTAGGGGTCACTGTGGGCACCTCTTCGTGGTCACGGGGCCGACGTGTGCGAGGGAATCTCGCGAAAGGACTTTACATAGAACCGTCGGTACTTGATACCCTAGGTTCTGTGAATGCGACGACGCAAGCCCCCGTGGACGGGCGCTCCGCCCGCTGGGCCCGGCACCGCGAGCAGCGACGTGCCGAGCTGCTGGACGTGGCCCGGCACCTCATCCATGAGCGCGGCCCCGACGTGACGATGGAGGACATCGCGGCGGCCTCCGGCACCTCGAAGTCCATCGTGTACCGGTACTTCGAGGACAAGGCCCATCTGCAGCGCGCCCTGGGCCGCAGCATCCTCCAGACCATGCACGACAAGCTGCTGGTGGAGATGCGCACCCTCGAGCGGCGGATGGGCCGCGACCCCGAGCCCGAGCAGCGCCTGAACGCCATGATCCGCGCCTACGTCGAGACCGCCCAGCGCTCCCCCGGCGTGTACCGCTTCGTCACCCGCCCGAGCGACGGGCTCAGCCACTTCCTCGCCTCGGTGACGCGACTCGTGGCGACCTTCCTCCCCGCCGGGACCCCGTCGCCGCAGGTCTGGGCGGCCGGTGCGGTGGGCTTCGTCGAGCGGGCCGTGGACACCTGGATGACCGATCTCGAGACCGCCGACGACGACTCCCCCGCCCCGCTCACCTCCGATCAGCTCGTGACCCTGCTGGTCACCTGGCTCATGAAGGGACTGCACGCATGACCACCGATCTGCCCGCCGCCACCACGACCACTGCCACCACGACCACCGCGCCCGCGGCCGCCGCCCGCCCGACGAGCTCCACGCCGACCGGCCCGATCCCCGTCCCCGCCGACGACAGCCCCCGGCTCGACGTCGAGATGGTCTCCGAGGCCCTGCTGGGACGCTGGGCCGACTCGCGCCGCACCGCCCGCGAGCGCGCCGCCGACCCCGCGATGCACCGGCCCCTGGATGCGAGCGTCGCCGAGCACCGAGAGCGCGTCTACTCCCAGCTCGAGGCGCTCGCCGAGGCGCAGGTGTCCCTGCCGATGCTCCCCGAGCACCTCGGCGGCCCCAACGACAACGGCGCCAACGTCGCCGGCTTCGAGGAGCTCGTCGTCGCCGACCCGTCCCTGCAGATCAAGGCCGGGGTGCAGTGGGGCCTGTTCACCTCCGCCATCGTCCAGCTGGGCGACGAGGAGCAGCAGCGGGCCTGGGTCCCGGACGCCATGAGCCTGGAGACCCCGGGCGCCTTCGCCATGACCGAGATCGGGCACGGCTCCGACGTCCAGTCCCTCGCGACCACCGCGACCTTCGACCCCGACGGCGGCGAGGACGGCGAATGGGTGATCCACACCCCGTTCCGCGCCGCGTGGAAGGACTTCCTCGGCAACGCGGCGATCCACGCCCGCGCCGCGACCGTCTTCGCGCGCCTGATCACGAACGGTGTCGACCACGGCGTGCACTGCTTCTACGTGCCCGTGCGCGACGCCGAGGGGAACCTCCTGCCGGGCGTGGCGAGCGAGGACGACGGCGAGAAGGGCGGCCTGAACGGCATCGACAACGGCCGCCTCGCCTTCGACCACGTGCGCGTCCCGCGCACGAACCTGCTCAACCGCTACGGCGCCGTCACCCCCGACGGCACCTACAGCTCGCCGATCGAGTCCCCCGGCCGACGCTTCTTCACGATGATCGGCACCCTCGTGCAGGGCCGCGTCTCGCTCGACGGCTCCGCGATCCGCGCCAGCCAGCTCGCGCTGCACATCGCGATCACCTATGCCACCCAGCGCCGCCAGTTCACCGCGGCGGATCCGACGCGCGAGACCGTGCTGATGGACTACCAGGCGCATCTGCACCGACTGCTGCCGAAGCTCGCCGCGACCTACGCCGGCGCCTTCGCGCACGAGCAGCTGCTGCAGGCCTTCGACGACGTCTTCTCGGGCCGCGGCGACACCCCCGAGGCACGTGAGGACCTCGAGACCCTCGCGGCGACCCTCAAGCCCACCTCCACCCGGCTCGCCCTGGACACGGTCCAGGAGTGCCGCGAGGCCTGCGGCGGCGCCGGCTTCATGGCGGAGAACCAGCTGGTGGGCCTGCACCAGGACCTCGACGTCTACGCGACCTTCGAGGGCGACAACACGATCCTGCTGCAGCTGGTCGCCAAGCGGCTCCTGTCGGACTACACCTCGGAGCTCAGGAGCGTGGACCGGGCGGGCATCGGCCGCTTCATCGCCCAGCGCGCCGAGGTCCTCGCCAAGCGCCACACCCCGTGGGCCCGGCTCGGACAGAGCGTGAGCGACCGCGGCAACGCCCGCCGCGCCTTCGACTCGATGCGCAGCGCCGAGTTCCAGGAGGAGATGCTGGCCGACCGGGCCCGGGTGAAGGTCGAGGAGGTCGCGCTCGCGCTGCGCGGCGCCGCGAGGATGAGCCCGGCCGACGCCGCCGCCGAGGTCAACAAGCACCAGGTCGAGATGCTCGACGCGGCCCGCGCCCACGCGGATCTCGTGCGCTGGCGCGCCTTCACCGCCGGGATCGAGGCGCTGGACGGACCCGGGGCGGAGGGCACCCGCGCCGTGCTCACCGACGTGCGGGACCTGTTCGGCCTCACCGCCGTCAACGACGACCTCGCCTGGTTCCTGCTCTCGGGGATGATCTCCACCCAGCGCGGCCGGCAGATCGAGGGCGACCTGCGTCGGCTGCTGTGGCGTCTGCGTCCGCACGTGCTCGACCTCGTCGCGGCCTTCGACATCCGGCCCGGCCACGTGCGCGCGCCGATCGCGCTCGGCGGGGAGCAGCAGCGGCAGGACGAGGCCGCCGCGCACTTCCGCGCGCAGCGGGCCAGCAGCGACGCCCCCGTGAGCGAGAAGGCGCTGCGGGATGCGGAGAAGCGGGCGCGCCGCGCCTCCTCGACGAAGGGCTCCTCGCGCTGAGGTCCGCGGCGCGCGGGCGCGGCCGTCGCCCCGGTCTCAGACGGCGCGCGGGCGCGCACCGGCGCCCGCCGCGCTCGTAGACTGGGGGACCCGTGCCGGGCCTGTCGGCCCGCCGCTCCCCCAGCCCTCGTGACGAACGGATCCGACCCCGCGATGACCGCTGAGAACACTCCCTCCTCCCCGCACGGCCGCTCGGCGGAGTCCGACACCGTCGAGCATGCCGCCGCCACGCCGGACCAGCTCCAGCCGTACGCGGAGCTCGGGCTCAAGGACGACGAGTACGCGAGCATCCGCGAGCTGCTGGGACGTCGGCCGACGAATGCGGAGCTGGCCATGTACTCGGTGATGTGGTCCGAGCACTGCTCCTACAAGTCCTCGAAGAAGCACCTGCGCACCTTCGGGAAGCACACGACCGACGCGATGCGCGAGAAGCTCCTGGTGGGCATGGGCGAGGACGCCGGCGTCGTCGACATCGGCGACGGCTGGGCGGTGACCTTCAAGGTCGAGTCCCACAACCACCCCTCCTACGTCGAGCCGTACCAGGGCGCCGCGACCGGCGTGGGCGGCATCGTGCGCGACATCATCTCGATGGGCGCTCGCCCCGTCGCCGTGATGGACCAGCTGCGGTTCGGCGCCATCGACCACCCCGACACCGCGCGCGTCGTCCACGGCGTGGTCTCCGGCGTGGGCGGCTACGGCAACTCCCTCGGCCTGCCGAACATCGGCGGCGAGACCGTCTTCGACGCCTCCTACCAGAAGAACCCCCTGGTCAACGCGCTCGCCGTGGGCATGATGCGCCATGAGGACATCCGTCTCGGCGCCGCGACCGGCGCGGGCAACAAGGTCGTGCTCTTCGGCGCCCGCACCGGTGGGGACGGCATCGGCGGCGCCTCGATCCTCGCCTCGGAGACCTTCGAGGAGGACGGCCCCGTCAAGCGCCCGAGCGTCCAGGTGGGCGACCCGTTCATGGAGAGGGTGCTCATCGAGTGCTGCCTCGAGCTGTACGCGGCCGGAACCGTCGCAGGGATCCAGGACCTCGGCGCGGCCGGGATCTCCTGCGCCACCTCCGAGCTCGCCGCCAACGGCGGCTCCGGCATGCACATCCATCTCGAGGAGGTGCTGCTGCGCGACCCGACCCTCAATGCCGGGGAGATCCTCATGAGCGAGTCGCAGGAGCGCATGATGGCGGTCGTCTCGCCCGAGAAGCTGGGCGAGTTCCAGGCGATCGCCGCGAGGTGGGACGTCGAGGCCGCCGTGATCGGCGAGGTCACCGGCGACGGCCGCCTCACCATCGACCACCACGGCGAGCGGATCGTGGACGTGGACCCCGCGACGGTCGCGATCGACAGCCCCGTCTACGACCGTCCCTACGCGCGCCCCGACTGGCAGGACGCCCTCCAGGCCGATGTGGCCGAGGCCCTCCCCCGCCCCGAGGTCGCCGAGGAGGTCCTCGCGCAGATCCGCGCGCTGGTCTCCTCCCCGAACCTCGCCTCGACGGGCTGGGTCACCGATCAGTACGACCGCTACGTCGGCGGCAACACGGCGCTGGCTATGCCCGACGACGCGGGCGTGCTCCGCATCGACGAGCGGACCGGGCGCGGGATTGCGCTCGCGACCGACGCGAACGGCCGCTACACCAAGCTCGACCCCCGCACCGGCGCGCAGCTCGCGCTCGCGGAGGCGTACCGCAACGTCGCCGCCGCCGGCGCCGTGCCGCTGGCGATCACCGACTGCCTGAACTTCGGCTCCCCCGAGGACCCGGGCCCCATGTGGCAGCTGGTCGAGGCGATCGGCGGGCTCGCCGAGGCGTGCGAGACCCTCGAGGTCCCTGTCACCGGCGGGAACGTCTCGCTGTACAACTCCACCGGCGAGCCCGGCCGGATCGACTCCGCGATCCACCCGACGCCCGTCGTCGGCGTGCTCGGCGTGTTCGAGGACGTGTCCCGCCGAGTCCCCTCCGGCTGGCAGGACGAGGGGCAGACGGTGCTGCTGTTCGGCACGACGCGTGAGGAGCTCTCGGGCTCCGCCTGGTCCGACGTGGCCCACCAGCACCTCGGCGGACTGCCCCCGCGCGTGGACCTCGAGGCCGAGCGCTCGCTCGCCCGCGTGCTCATCGCCTCGTCCCAGCAGGGTCTCGGCACCTCCGCGCACGACCTCTCCGAGGGCGGCCTCGTCCAGGCGCTCGTCGAATCGGTGGTCCGCTTCGGCACCGGCGCCCGCGTCGACCTCGCCGCGCTCCTGACGCGCGACGGCCTGGACCTCGCCACCGCCCTGTTCTCCGAGTCGCAGGCCCGTGCGCTGGTCGCGGTGCCCGCGGAGGCCGAGGAGCGGCTGCTCGCGCTGGCCGCAGAGCACGGCGTGCCCGCGCTGACGCTCGGCACCACCGGCGGGGACGCCCTGGAGATCGAGGGCCTGGGCGCGTTCACGGTCGGCGAGCTGCGGGAGCTGCGCGAGGGCACGTTGCCGCGCTTCTTCGGTTGAGCCGCCCCCGGTTCCTCGTCGCTGCCGGGCCCGTCCTCGCGGGCGGGCCCGGCTCGGCCGTCCTCAGGCCGTGCCGTAGAGCAGCTCGGCCTCGCGGCGCTTGCGCGTGATCGCGTCTGCGAAGGAGCCGGGCCGCTCGAGCTCCGCGACGCTCGGCACCTCGCCGCTGCCGTCGGAGATCCTCCACCCGCTCCCGAGCTCGACGAGGGAGCCGTGCTTGACGTCGTAGTAGCCGCTGCGGGCGCTGAGCGCCATGCCGCGCGCCCCGTGCAGCGAGGCGACGAGGTGGTGGTGGAAGCGCGTGGTGATCCAGATCTGGTGCGCGGCGGGCACGAGCTCGCCCCGCCAGAGGCTCGTGAAGGGGACGAAGCCGTCCTCGGCCACGAGGTCCTTCAGGCGCTCGTACCCGACGTGGTCGCCTCCCGGGAGCGCCTCGACGTAGCGGGTGCGCTCCCGCGGCACGCCGAGGGACTCGACGCTCGCGCGCACATGCGCGACGAGCCGCTCGAAGGATCCCTCGTCCAGCGCATCGGACTGCACGCACAGCAGGAGCTCCGGCTCCTCGTCGTCCTCCCGCGCCGGCGCCTCCTCGACGAGATAGGCGTCGTCGACGCCGGTCTCGACCCCGAGCAGCTCGGCGCTGGCCGCGTCCCGCACGCCGACGTGGTCGAAGCCCTCCAGACGCTCCTGACCGACGGGCGCCAGCCCCTGGCCGGTCGCGAGCAGCGGGGCTCCGCTGATCTCCGCGGCCGCCCGCATCGCCCGCACCAGATGCGCGTTCTCGGGCCAGACGGCGTTGACGAAGCCTCCGCCGAGCAGGTGCAGGGAGCGGGCCTCGCGCAGCGCGAGCAGCGGCGCGTCGTACAGCGGCGTGCCGAGGTGGGCGACGATGTCCTCGACCGGCCGGCGCGAGCCGCGCAGCGAGTCCTCGACGGCGCGGAAGACCGCGTCGGTCACCCGCAGGCGCGGGTGCAGGTCCCCGAACAGGGCGCTGGCCGTGCCGGGGAAGCGGCAGTCGAGCCACACCTCCTCGTCCGGGCGGTGCCGTGCCAGGTGCTCGAGCCAGCGGCGTGCGATGAGCTCGTCGCCGTAGTTGGGGTAGCCCGCCATCGAGACGAGGTAGAACGGCGCCTCGACGGGTCCGGAGAAGCCCTCGCGCGGGGTCGCCGAGGCCGCCGCGGAGAAGGCCGCGCCCGAGGAGCGCCGCCGGAAGAGTCGGCCCATCTCAGTACCGCCCGGTGTGCTTCATCCAGCGGATCATGAAGGCGGCCATCTGGTCGCGCTTGATCAGGGCGTTCGGACGGAAGGTGCCGTCGTCCCAGCCGCGGGCGATGCCGGCGGCCGCGACCCAGGTGATCTCCTTGGCGAAGACGTGGGTCCGCGGCACGTCGCGGAAGTCGTTCGCGGTGCTCTGATGGTTGGCGCCCGCGGCGCGGTAGAGGAAGGCCGCGACGGCGTCGCGCTGGACGGGGTCGTAGGGGCGGAAGGTGCGATTGCCGCCGCTGCCCCAGCCCTCGGCGATCCCCTGGTCGAAGGCCCAGCAGATCTCCTTGTAGAAGGGGGCGCTCGTGGGGACGTCCCGGAACGGGGAGCTCGTGGGCGCCGAGTAGGAGGGGCGGCCCATCGCGCGGTAGATGAAGGCGATCATCGCATCGCGGAGGTTGTCCGAGTTCGGGCGGAACTCGCGGCTGCTCCCGGTGCCCCAGCCCTCGGTGATCTTGTTCCTGTGCGCGAACAGGTCGTTGATCTCGAGGAAGAAGACCCGCGACGAGGGGACGTCGCGGAAGTTCGAGGTGCGGAAGCGGACCGAGCCGCCCTCGTTCGCGGCCACGCCGCTCTGGAAGACCTGGATCCGGCGGTCGCCGTCCTGGGCGGCGGCCTTCACGGGGCGGCCCCACGAGGCGGCCCACTGCTTCGCGAAGGGGGTGGCGTGGCCGGAGGCGTTCCCGCCGCTCTCCTGCAGGATGAGGCCCTTGGTGAGCACGGTCGCGGTGTACTTCCCGGTCTGGTGCGCGGACTTCACGACCGCGCCGAGGGTCGAGGAGCCGCCGGCGCCCTGGAACGCCCAGAGGTGCTCCTTCCACCCGCCGTCGAGGGCGCGCTGCGCCTCCGAGCGCAGGGAGCCGAACTGGTTGTACAGCGCATTGCCGGGGCAGTCGGTGTAGTTCACGTCCCGGTGTCCGAACATCTTCGGCAGCGCGACAGTCTGCCCCGCGGGGAACTTGGTGCCCTCGCCGGGGGTCCAGGACGAGGTCGAGGCGACCTTGATCTGGAAGGTGGTCAGCAGCTTCCAGCCGACCAGGCGCGCGACGGCGGCGCGGGCCGCCGAGGGCACGGCGGTGCTCTGGTAGTTGCCCATCACCGAGATCCCGAAGGAGCCGGTGTTGAAGCCGTAGGCGTGGGCGCCGACGATGTTGCGGTGCAGGCCGCCGCTGCGGCCCTCGAAGATCTGCCCGTACTTGGAGACCAGCACGTTGTAGCCGACATCGGCCCAGCCCAGGGTCTGCGTGTGGTAGCTCAGGATCCCGCGCACGAGCTGCGCGGACTCCGCGGAGGTGTAGCTGTTGGTGCCCGCGGTGTGGTGGATGACCACGGCCCTGAGCTGATCGGAGGCGCTGGTCCCGCGCACCAGCGACTCGTTCGCACCCCAGCCCGCACGGGAGGTGTAGGAGGGGGCCCCGGGGCCGAGCACGGGCGTGGCCGGGTTCGCCATCGTCACGGCGGCGGCGGTCGCCGCGAGGTCCTGCTGGGCGGCGGTCGACATCGGCTGCGGCGCACCGGCCGTGCGGGCGACGGCGGTGTCCTCCGTGGTGGGCGAGGTCGTGATGACGTGCGCGGTGAGCTGCTCGGTGACGTCCTCGCCGTCCAGCTCGGCGCGGACCTGCAGCGCGCCGACGACGCCGACCCAGGCGCATTCGGTGCCGGGGGCGTCCTCGCCCGTCTCGGGGTCCTCGGCCGTCTCGAGCGGCTCCCAGTCGGTCCACTGCCCGTCCTCGAGCCGGCCGCGCACCTGCACCTCGGGAGCCTCGGTCTCGTTCGACCAGGTCACGCCCACCATGGTCCCCGGCTGCTGCGGGAGGTCCCGCACCTGCGCGCCGTCGGCGTCGACGAGCTCGACGTCCGCGAGCGGCACGTCCACCACGCGGGTCTCCCCGTCGGTGACGGCCGGGTCGGCGAGAGCCGGGGCCGCCGAGAGCACGGCGGCACCGGCGACACCGGCGGGCACCGCGGCGGCGGTCGCCGCCATGAGGGTGCGTCGGGAGAGGCCGGAGGGGCGGGCGTCGGACTCGGGGGGAAGGGTCCGGTGGGACATCACGGGGCTCCGAGGGAGAGGGGGCAGGGGAAGCCGGGACGTGTCGCCGAGGCGGGGAGCGGTCGACGGGTGCGCACCGGACACCGCCCACCGTAGACCACCCACGGGAGCGGATCGGGAAGGGCCGGTCACGATCGGACAAAGAAGCAGTGGGGCGCGTCCACTCCCGGCGCGCCGCTCCCGCGCCCGATGCACGACGAGGGCGGGCCGTCGGGATCTCTCCCGTCGGCCCGCCCTCGGCGGTGTGCGCACGCGGCGCGGGGGCTCGTGCGAGCCCTCCTGGTTCAGGACGCCCGGATCAGGACTCCTTGGACTCCTCGGCGGCGGCCTCGGTGTCGGCGGCCTCGGTCTCGACGACCGGGGTCTCCTCGGCGGTGGACGCAGCGCTCGACTTCGCCGCGCCCTCGGCCTCCTTCACCACGGCCTGCTTCGGGGAGTACTCCTCGGTGACCAGCTCGATCACGGCCATCGGGGCGTTGTCGCCCTTGCGGGGGCCGATCTTGGTGATGCGGGTGTAGCCGCCGGGACGCTCCGTGAAGGTCGGGGCGATCTCCTCGAACAGCTGGTACACGACGCCCTTGTCACGGATGGTCTGCATCACGCGGCGACGGGAGGCGAGATCACCCTTCTTCGCCTGGGTGACCAGACGCTCCGCATGGGGGCGAAGGCGCTTGGCCTTGGTCTCGGTGGTGGTGATCCGGCCGTGGCGGAACAGCTCGGTGGCGAGGCCCGCGATGATCATCCGCTCGTGCGCGGGGGATCCGCCGAGGCGCGCGCCCTTGGTGGGTGCAGGCATGGTCGTTCTCCTTGGTGGAAGTGAAGGTCAGTACTGGT